>ENA-ORXM01002023-ORXM01002023.1-marine-metagenome-genome-assembly--contig:-NODE-2023-length-25439-cov-3.444287_pt1 | contig 25439 bp, 21 predicted proteins | sample MGYA00237867_ERZ511480 | MGnify/ENA primary metagenome ERZ511480 (study PRJEB26309, sample SAMN06266103) | marine metagenome | isolation source: Algal blade | place: United Kingdom:Sidmouth, United... | reverse complement strand
GCGATTACGTAAAGAATAAGTCCAGCGTAATGAGTTCCGATATTGTCGCTACTTAACGCCATACGTTCAGCATAGTTTGTTATTAGCATAAAGCCGCCCAACATAAGCAACCAACTATAGCCCCCGGTCATTGACAGAGCCAAGTTGACTATGGCATCTATTTGAAAAAATAATGTCTCTATTAGAATGAAAAGTAGGACTGCTCCCGCCAAATGGGCATAAGTTTTTTTATAAAAGGCTACACGAGCTTGGTCGGAAAGTTGACTAACTACTTTTAATTGAGGTGTTTGATGGTTTTCCATAATTAATAAGAATTTGGGTTTCTAAATAAAACTAACGCTGAGAACTGTGCCTCAAGTATTTTTATTTGTCAAACGGTTCCTTTCTTTCGATATCCCATTGAGGATGACCGTTTGTCGATAGAAAATTTAAATTTTCTTCATTATATTGAACTGTCGCAATTAATTCAATGATTTTCGAATGAGGGTACTATATATAGTCTTTTTATTTGCAATTACCGCTGGTTTTGCACAGGAGGAAAAAAATGAACCGCCAAATATTCTATTTATCTTGTCAGATGACCATACCTCGCAATCATGGGGTATTTATGGCGGTATTTTAGAGGACTACGTGCAGAATGATAACATTAAAAGATTGGCAAATGAAGGTGCAGTACTTGAAAATGCTTTTTGCACCAATAGTATTTGTACGCCAAGCAGGGGAGCGATTTTAACCGGACAATATAGCCATGTCAATCAGGTCTATACCCTGAGTGAGCCTTTGCCTGATGGGCACCCGAATATTGCAAAGGAATTTTCGAAAAATGGGTATCAGACTGCTGTAATAGGCAAATGGCATTTGGTAAAACCTCCTGAAGGTTTTGATTATAAGATTGATGTAATGGAAATAGGAGAGGGAGATACAGATAAGACTCCGCTTTCGGAACTTGTAATTCCTATTAAGGTAGATGTTCCTTCTAGCCATTTTTTGATAGACGGAGATGCGACAACGGTAACGCATACGATGTATTATTTGGAAGCAAGGGAAGGCAAAGGAGAGTCCTTGAGTGTTGCAGATTCCGCATTCGTTCGTTATAGTGGAAATCTTATTGATGGTACTGTTTTTGACGAAAACAATGTCAATGACCCAATTTGGTTCGATTTGGCCAGTTTACAGGCGCCATCCACTTCCATATTTACGGGGACTGCTGCAAGAGGCTTTTCAGAAGGAGCAGCTCAATTTAAAGGGGGAACACCTGCAGTAACCAATGATGACGGTACATATGTTGTTGGTGATTATGGTATAGGAATGTTTATTTTCCCTTCTGGCTTGGGTTACTATAATATTATAAGAGGATCTATACCAGCTTACAGTCCACTCATTTTTAAAATGGATATGTATGCAGTGAATCAGACCGATCATGATAGTGACGGTATTCCATCAATAGAAGAAGATACGAACGAAGATGGTTATTTGTTTAATGACGATGCAGATGAAGATGGTCTTCCAGATTATTTAGACGCTAGTGATGACTAAGTGAAGTGATTTTCCCATATAAAAACAAAGCCCGAAACCATATGGTTTCGGGCTTTGTTTTTATAATAAAACTTTCCTTATAAGGTCAGAGATAAACTAACGATCAACTGATCTGGGCGAGCGTCTACACGGCTAGGTCCCAGGTTGGTAATATTAGTATTAATAAAAGTAGCTTCGTTACTATTAAAGCCTCGTTCGTACCTAATATCAATACCTAGTTTTCCTAATTCAACTCCCGCGCCTATATTGGCACCTACACTAAAGTCGTTTTCAATATCGTCTATAGAAATACCATCAAATTCGGTATCAAGAATATATTGGAACGAAGGTCCTGCAAAAACACGTAATGGACCAATAACTTTAATGCCTACCAATAAAGGTAAATCTAGCTTGCTAATATCAAATTTATCTCCATTATAATCGGACTTTGTTTTGGTGTATACCAATTCAGGTCTAAGATAGAGACGGTTTAAGCCTATTTTACTAAAAAGACCAATGTGGTAACCCACATTTCGGTCAGGATCACTGGCAGCATCACCTATGGATTCAAAATAATCACCATTGGCGCTGTAGTTCAAACCGGCTTTAACACCAATTTTCACCAAATCTTTCTGTGCGAATGCAGTAATGCTTACTAAAGCAAAAACTGCCGTTAGGAGTGTTTTTTTCATATGTTCTCGTTTTTTAATACCACAACAGTATCAAAAACGATACCATTGTTATTTCCTTTTCAATACCTTTAAAACGGCCTTCTCAATAGCTTTATTGTTTAGTCCGTATTTCTCCATAAGTTGGTCTGGAGTACCACTTTCACCAAAAGTATCTTGTGTTGCAACAAACTCTTGCGGCGTGGGGTTATGAACTGTAAGGGTTCTGGCAACACTCTCACCAAGTCCACCTAAGAAGTTATGCTCTTCAGCAGAAACAACACAGCCCGTTTTTTTAACTGACTTTAACAATGCTTCTTCATCAAATGGTTTGATAGTGTGAAAATTAATCACCTCTGCAGAAATGCCTTGCTCCTCTAATCTTTCGGCGGCTATTAAAGCTTCCCAAACCAAATGGCCGGTTGCTACGATAGTAACATCCGTACCCTCGCTAAGCATAAGCGCTTTCCCAATCTCGAACTTTTGGTCTACAGGAGTAAAGTTGGCTACTTTTGGTCTTCCAAAACGTAAGTAAACAGGGCCATCATATTCAGCTATTGCTAAAGTAGCAGCTTTTGTTTGGTTAAAATCACAAGGGTTGATGACAGTCATGCCCGGAAGCATTTTCATCATTCCTATATCTTCTAGAATCTGGTGGGTTGCACCATCTTCACCTAAAGTAACACCGGCATGCGAAGCACATATTTTTACGTTCTTGTTAGAGTAAGCAATGGACTGGCGGATCTGATCGTAAACCCTACCTGTGGCAAAGTTGGCAAACGTACTTGCAAAGGGTATTTTACCACCAATGGTAAGACCTGCAGCTATACCCATCATGTTAGCCTCTGCAATACCTATTTGAAAGAAACGCTCTGGGTTCTCATCAATAAAAGGCTGAATTTTTAGTGATCCTACCAAATCCGCACAAAGAGCTACAACATTAGGGTTGGTTCTTCCTAGCTCGGTCATGGCCTCTCCGTAGCCACTTCTAGTATCGTTTTTTCCTTGATCTATATATTTTGTCATTGTATTTCGTTTTTGTCGTTTCCGTCAAGCGGAAATCTAAAATTTAAGATAGTTACGGAATTTTAATAGTCTCCTAAGGTTTCAGGATTCTGTCCTAGTGCGTTTTCCAACTGCTCATCGCTTGGCGCTTTACCGTGCCATGCGTGCGTGTGCATCATAAAATCTACACCGTTACCCATCATTGTATCAAGGATGATACAGACCGGTTTTCCTTTTCCGGTTCTGCTCTTTGCTTCTTTAAGTCCGTTTATAACGGCTTCAAGATTGTTTCCTTCCGCAACTTCAAGAACATCCCATCCAAAAACTTCGAACTTTTCTTTTAGGTTTCCTAAAGGAAGCACTTCTTCGGTAGGGCCGTCAATCTGTTGTCCGTTCCTATCTATGGTAGAGATCAGGTTGTCAACTTTATTTCCGGCGGCATACATAATAGCTTCCCAGTTCTGACCTTCTTGTAATTCGCCATCGCCATGAAGACTATAAACCAATTTGTCATCGCCGTTCAATTTCTTGGCTAATGCCGCACCGATCGCTACGGACATACCTTGCCCTAAAGAACCGGATGCTACACGAACACCGGGAAGGCCTTCATGTGTAGTAGGGTGACCTTGTAAACGTGAGTCCAATAAACGGAATGTGTTTAGTTCCTCAACAGGAAAATATCCTTTTCTAGCTAAAACGCTGTAAAATACAGGAGATATATGACCGTTTGATAGGAAGAAAAGGTCTTCATCCTTACCGTCCATATCAAAACCTTCTTTAAGGTCCATTACTTCATTGTAAAGTGCGACCAAAAACTCAGTACAGCCCAAAGAACCCCCTGGGTGACCTGAATTTACTTTATGTACCATACGTAGAATGTCCCTTCGGGTCTGTACTACGATATCTTGTAAATCGTCTAATTTTGCCATTTGTAAATGTTCATTTTTAGTAGTTTTCAAATGTAACCGCAATCTTTTGGGAATACAAATCGCACCTTGTTTATTTTTGCCATCAAATCAAAAAAAGAGTGATAAAAGCAACAGATGGCAACGTTTTGAGCAATAGCGGTTTGATTGTGCTTAATATTAGCAAACCTAGAAGTGGAACGGACCTTGGAAAGTATTTTTACATTGGAGGTTCAAACTCGTGCAAACTTTATTTTTTCGTTAAGGCTATTATGCTAAGCAGTTGTTTATCTTTGCGCCCATAAATATTATTTTGAAATTTACCTTACATCATACAGACCCCCAAAGTAAAGCGCGTGCAGGAACCATGGTTACCGATCACGGAGCAATAGAAACCCCTATATTCATGCCTGTTGGCACGGTTGGATCCGTGAAAAGTGTACACCAGCGAGAATTGAAAGAGGATATAAACCCGGATATTATTCTAGGGAATACATATCATCTTTTTCTTAGGCCTAAAACCGAAATTCTAAAGAAAGCAGGCGGACTCCATAAATTTATGGGATGGGATAGAAATATCCTTACAGATAGTGGAGGTTACCAAGTATATTCACTTTCCGGAAATAGAAAAATTAAAGAAGAAGGTGTAAAATTTAAATCGCATATAGACGGTTCAATGCATCTTTTTACACCTGAAAATGTAATGGAAATTCAGCGTGTCATTGGGGCCGATATTATTATGGCCTTTGATGAATGTACACCTTACCCTTGTGATTATAGATATGCCGAAAGATCAATGCATATGACCCACAGATGGTTGGAACGTTGTATTACACATTTGGAGAAAACCCCTTTTGAATATGATTATGCTCAAACGTTTTTCCCTATAGTTCAAGGTTCTACATATACGGACTTGAGAAAACGTTCAGCAGAATATATTGCAGGTGTAGGAGCGGAAGGCAATGCCATTGGTGGTCTTTCCGTTGGTGAGCCTGCTGAGGAAATGTATGCAATGACCGAGGTAGTTTGCGAGATTTTACCAGAAGATAAGCCTAGGTATTTAATGGGGGTTGGTACGCCAATTAATATTCTTGAGAATATTGCTTTGGGTATTGATATGTTTGATTGTGTAATGCCTACACGAAACGCTAGAAATGGAATGTTGTTTACGGCCCATGGTACCATCAATATAAAGAATAAGAAATGGGAAGATGATTTTTCTCCCATAGATGATATGGGAATTACTTTTGTGGACTTGGAATATTCAAAGGCCTACTTACGTCATTTATTCGTTGCAAAGGAGTATTTAGGAAAGCAAATTGCCACTATTCATAACTTAGGATTTTACCTTTGGTTGACCCGTGAAGCTCGAAAGCATATTTTAGCGGGGGATTTCACAGAATGGAAAAACCGTATGGTGAAGCAAATGGATAAACGATTGTAGTGCTAACGATATTAGATAAATATATATTAAAGCGGTATTTAGTCACCTTTTCGGTGATGATTTTGCTGTTCATTCCTATAGGCATCATGGCGCATTTGGCCGAGCAGATAGGCAAAATGCAGGCTAATGAAGCACCATTGGATGAAATACTTATCTATTTTGGTAATTTTACCATTTATATAGGCAGTTTACTGTTTCCTATATTTCTTTTTCTTTCCATCATTTTCTTTACTTCAAAACTAGCCGGTAATACTGAAATTGTAGCTATTTTAAGTTCAGGTGTTTCTTATTCAAGATTTTTACGTCCTTATATTATAGGGGCCTCTATTATTGCAATACTTATGTTTGTTATGGGTATGTTTATTGTGCCCAATGCCAGTAAAGGCTTTAACGAGTTTAAATATAAATATCTGAAAAAGGGAAAACAGGACAGGGTTACCAATAATATTTTTACCCAATTAAATGCCAACGACTTTATATATGTGAGTAGTTTTGATCCGGCTAGACAAATAGGGTACAATTTTACTTTTGAAAGATTTAACGAGAAAAATGAACTCGATTTTAAGATATCTGCCGCTAATATTAGATATATAGAGAAAGACAGTATGTATCGTCTAACTACATACAAGAAAAGAAAGTTAATCAATGACACCGCCATGGTGGAAACCAAACGTAGGTTAGATACGCTTTTTTCTTTTAAAATAGGCGATCTTACCCCGGTATCCTATGCGGCAGAAACCAAGAATATTTTTGAACTCAACCGTTTTATAAAAGACCAAAGGTTAAAGGGGGCATCAAATATTAACGCTTATGTTTTGGTGAAGTATAAACGTTGGGCACTGCCTATAACAGCTTTTATCTTAACTATCATAGCCGTTGCGGTTTCTTCCGTAAAAAGGCGTGGAGGAATGGGTATAAACTTGGCTTTTGGTATTATTGTGGCCTTTGTTTTTGTTTTCTTTGACAAAGTTTTTGGAACACTTGCGGAACAGTCAGGTTTTTCACCTCTTCTGGCCGTACTTATTCCTAATACGATTTTTAGTATTCTTGCTGTAGTTTTGTTACAGAAGGCAAAACGATAATGCAGCGGCATTTAAAAAGTTTTTTATGGGGGCACAGCTAAAAAACTACCTGCACTTACATTTTATAGTTTTTATTTGGGGCTTTACCGCGGTTTTGGGAAAATTAATAACCTTAGATGCTATGCCTTTGGTTTGGTACCGTATGCTAATAGCTGCAGTACTTATATTTTTCTATCTGTTCGCAAAAAGATATTCTCTTAAGGTTAGCCGTAAGATGCTTTTAGCTTTGATGGGAGCAGGGGTGGTAATTGCATTACATTGGGTTACTTTCTTCTTGGCAATTAAGGTTTCTAATGTCTCGATAGCTTTAGCTACAATGTCTACAGGCGCTTTTTTTACCGCCATAATTGAGCCCTTTTGGTACAAACGCAAAATGATTTGGTACGAGATTGTTTTTGGCATCATCGTAATGTTAGGTCTTTACCTGATTTTTAAAGTTGATACGCAGTATCTGTACGGTATTGTTTTGGCCCTTATTTCCGCGTTTCTTTCAGCGCTTTTCTCACTAATAAACGGTAAGCTTATTCAGAAAGAGAGGCCATCGGTAATCTCGTTTTATGAGTTATTAAGCGGGGTAGTGCTATTGACTATTTTTCTAGCTTTTCGGGGGAGCTTTAATGCACAGTTTTTTCAATTGTCATCAGATGATATATTTTATCTTTTTATATTAGCATCTATCTGTACGGCCTATGCTTTTATTGCATCGGTAAAAATATTAAAGTATATCAGTCCTTATACAGTAATGCTAACAATCAATCTAGAGCCTGTGTACGGCATAATTTTGGCGTATTTTATCTTAGGCGATTCAGAGAAAATGAATCCCTTATTTTATGTAGGTGGTGGCATCATCCTAATGACGGTTCTTGCCAACGGAATAATGAAAAATAAGAGAAGGTTAAAAAAACCCTTCAAGAGATAAGCTTAAAGTTCTATATTTGCCCATCAAACTAAACCTATTACACTAATGGAATATCTCGATTTTGAACTCCCGATAAAAGAGCTTGAAGACCAGCTGGATAAATGTATGATTATTGGAGAGGAAAGCGATGTAGATGTATCGGAGACCTGTAAACAGATCGAAAAGAAATTAGCCGATACCAGAAAAGACATCTACAAAAATCTTACTGCTTGGCAACGGGTACAGTTATCTAGACATCCTAATAGACCTTATACATTAGATTATATCAATGCCATATGTGGCGATACTTTTCTAGAACTTCACGGAGATAGAAATGTGAAAGATGACAAGGCTATGATTGGTGGTCTTGGTAAAATTGGTGATCAGAGTTTTATGTTCATCGGACAGCAAAAAGGATACAATACCAAGACAAGGCAATACCGTAATTTTGGCATGGCCAACCCAGAAGGGTACCGTAAAGCTTTGCGTTTAATGAAATCTGCAGAGAAATTTAATGTTCCTGTTGTGTGTTTTATAGACACTCCCGGTGGTGCTGCCGGTATTGAGGCAGAAGAACGTGGCCAAGGAGAGGCAATTGCTCGTAATATTTTGGAAATGACCCGCCTTAAAGTGCCGATAATTGTTGTGATTATAGGTGAAGGAGCCTCTGGGGGAGCTTTGGGAATAGGTGTAGGTGATAGAGTATTGATGTTAGAAAATACTTGGTACTCCGTAATATCTCCCGAGTCTTGTTCTTCTATTCTTTGGAGAAGTTGGGAGTATAAAGAAGTAGCTGCCGAAGCATTGAAGCTGACCGCTACCGATATGAAAAAATTAAAATTAATCGATGAAATCGTACGTGAACCTGCGGGTGGCGCACACGCAAATCGAGAGAAGACTTTTGATGTGGTAAAAAATAAAATAGTCGCTCAATTTGAGGCTTTAGAAAAGTTATCCCCAAAAGAATTGGTGAATAGCCGAATGGATAAATACGCTCAAATGGGAGTTTTTAACGGTTAACTGACACTTTTAACAAGCTGGTTAAAAATCTGAGAAAGACTTTTCTCAGATTTTTTTTGTTATCAACATAAAATCGTAACTTATTAACAAGGTAATGTTCATTACCTGTTAACTTTACTTCGCATTATCTTTTAGTTTATTGTATAATTTCGTGAAATGGAAAAAATTAATCCGGTCGTGGCCAGAAAAATAGATAAATCAACCCTAATCAATTTAGAGCGCGGTAAAATTCCACCACAATCAGTTGATTTAGAGGAGGTTGTTCTTGGTGCAATGATGATTGATAAGAAAGGGGTAGATGAGGTGATAGATATCTTACATCCCGATGTTTTCTATAAGGACGCCCACCGTTTCATCTATGAGGCCATATTTAAACTGTTCGAAAGTTCGGAACCTGTAGATTTATTAACGGTTTCATCTCAATTAAAAAGAGATGGACAATTAGAGTCTATAGGCGGCGATTTTTACCTAATAAAACTGACTCAAAAAGTGGCTTCTTCGGCGCATATTGAGTTCCATGCCCGTATTATTCTTCAAAAATATATCCAGCGAAGCCTAATTAAAATCTCTAATGAGATTATTGAAGAGGCTTATGATGAAAGTACCGATGTTTTTGACCTTTTGGATAGTGCGGAATCCAAACTGTATGATGTTACGCAGGGGAACTTAAAACGATCTGCCGAAACCGCAATGGATTTGGTTATCCAGGCCAAGAAAAAGATTGAAGAAATTTCCAATAAAGAAGGAATGAGCGGTATCGCTACCGGCTTTGATAAATTGGATAAATTAACTTCGGGATGGCAACCAAGTGATTTGATTATTGTGGCAGCGCGTCCTGGTATGGGTAAAACGGCATTGACGTTGTCCATGGCAAGAAATATTGCAGTAGATAGTGGTCAAGGTGTGGCGTTCTTCTCTTGTGAGATGTCCTCTGTACAGCTAATTACACGTCTTATTTCTTCGGAAACCGGACTTTCTTCTGAAAAGCTTAGAACAGGTAAATTAGAAAAACACGAGTGGGAACAACTAAACGTTAAAGTGAAGGCTTTGGAAAAGGCGCCTTTGTTTATTGATGATACTCCGTCGTTATCCATTTTTGATTTACGTGCAAAGGCCAGACGTCTGGCTTCTCAGCATAACATTAAGATAATTATTATTGACTACTTGCAGTTAATGACCGCTGGTGGAACCGGTAAAGGAGGAAACCGTGAACAGGAAATTTCTACTATTTCGCGTAACCTTAAAGCATTGGCAAAAGAATTGAATATTCCCGTAATTGCGCTATCTCAGCTATCACGTGCGGTGGAAACACGTGGTGGAAGTAAAAGACCTTTACTTTCGGATTTACGTGAATCTGGGGCGATAGAACAGGATGCGGATATTGTGTCATTTATTTTCCGTCCCGAGTATTACAAAATAGATGAATGGGATGATGAAGAAAGAAGCCCTACACAGGGTCAGGCGGAGTTTATCGTTGCCAAACACCGTAATGGTGGTCTGGAAAATATTCGTTTGAAATTTATTGGAAACCTCGGTAAGTTTGATAACCTAGACGATTTTGACTCTCCTTTTGAGTTCCAATCTAAAATGAACGAGAACGAAGACAATCCTTTTATTACACCTAATTTACCAGATGCGAACGAAGCTTTTGGTAGTTCTATGAACGATAGCATGCCTCCTGGCGATGATGATGTTCCGTTTTAATAGAAGAAAAATTACAAAAATCAGTTAGTTTTCTATTAGCTTTAACTTTGAATGAAGATAAAAAGCGCAGTTTTTCAAGTATCTTTAGAAAAAATAATGTGCTAGAAATATGATGAAATCGCTTTTGTCCGTTCTTTTCATCTTAATAGGTGTTTTGCAACTTTCCGCATCCTCTATTTTAATTCCCATGGATGCCGAAGGTCAAAAAGACCACCTTAAAGCCTATGGAATTACCTATTGGGTACTCAACAAGCAACAAAAGGTACAATGGCTTCTGAACTATAGAGGTGGTTCTTTTTTACTGCCCGATGGAGATGTTATCCGTAAAGAATGTCAAATTAGAGGAGTTTCCTTTGAAATTTTATCTGATAGTCAAGCGGCAAATATTTTGTCGGAAATCAGTAGTCCATCTAAAAATCAAGACGCTGTAATTCTAGAAAAGGCACCTAAGATTGCGGTATATTCCCCAAAAGGAAATCAACCTTGGGACGATGCCGTAACCATGGTTTTGACCTATGCTGAGATTCCTTATGTAACCGTTTATGACGAAGAGGTTTTAGGTGATAAACTGGCGCTATACGATTGGCTGCACTTACATCACGAAGATTTCACAGGTCAATACGGAAAATTTTATGGTGCCTATCGCGCTGCTCCCTGGTATATCGCACAAAAAAAGGAAGCTGAAGCACTTGCTCATACTCATGGGTTTTCGAAAGTTTCCGAAGAGAAAAGTGCTGTTGCCCAAAAAATAAGAAAGTATGTTATTGGGGGTGGTTTTATGTTCGCTATGTGTTCCGCTACTGATAGTTTTGATATCGCACTTTCTGCCGAAGGAGTTGATATTTGCGAACCTATGTTCGATAATGACCCATCGGACGCCAATTACCAAAGTCGATTGGATTATAATAAAACGTTTGCCTTTAAGGATTTTATGCTGGAAAGGAATCCATTAAAATATGAGTTTTCATCAATTGATATGACAAGTAAAAGAGGAAACGTTCCCAAGGAGTCCGATTATTTTTCATTAATGGATTTTTCTGCAAAATGGGATGCTGTACCGACTATGCTTTGCCAAAATCATACCGCTTTGGTGAAAGGGTTTATGGGACAGACTACGGCATTCGCAAGAGAAGAAGTAAAGCCAACGGTAATGGTCTTAGGCGAAAATAAACTGAATGGCGAAGCCCGTTATATACATGGTGTAAAAGGGAAAGGCTTTTTTACGTTCTACGGTGGTCACGACCCAGAAGATTACCAGCACAGGGTAGGGGACCCAAAAACGGAATTGGAGTTACATCCAAATTCACCTGGGTATCGATTGATACTGAACAATGTTTTATTTCCGGCAGCAAGAAAGAAGAAGCAGAAGACCTAAAGATGCTAGGTGGTTGCTTTAATAACAATCCATCTTAATTTGCTTACGATTTTGATAGTGGCTCAAGTCTTTGCCAAGATGTTCGTTGCAGAGTTGCTGTAGTTCCTGTAGTACTTCTTTTTGCATGGCAATGGATCCACAAATCATAATACAACCCTTCTTTTTTAGAACCTCTACAAACAGTTCTTTATCCTGTTTTATTAGATGTTGTACATAGATTTTTTCAGGTTGATTACGTGAGTACGCAGTTTTGAAATTCGTAAGCTTTCCATCTTGTAGGGCCTTGTCTATATAATTTTTGTACAGATTGAATGAATTGGTAGTTCGCGCTCCCCAATACATATGAATTTCTTTCTTATGGCTATTCTCTTCTATCATTCCAAGGAAGGGTCCTATACCAGTTCCAGTAGCTATAAAGATGGTCTTTTTTGCATTTTTTGGAAAGTGGAAATTTCTATTGTCCACTACAGTAGCAGTCAGTTTTTCATTCTGCCCAAGTTGATGCAAATAGTTAGAACATAGTCCTTGTTCGTGCCTTCTTATGCTAATCAATAGAGTTTCTGCATTCAGCTTTCCTATTGAATATAATCGCTCACGAGCTCCTTCTTCCGGTATTACCGATAGTAAATCACCAGAAATGGGTTTGGAACCGTTTAGGTTTTTCAAGCTCAAAAGAAAAGTGTCATCTTCGGGTATTTCTGCCTTATTGATGACTTCAAATGTGGAAGGAGGTAAGGGGTTGGTAGCTAATTTTGGCTTTTCTAGGAGAATATTCAAACCTACTTTTCTAGACCATGCATCAGACCAATTGTTGAAAGCTTCAAAAGATTGGTCGTTCACTGTAAATACATCCTGTAGTGCAGCGCTATTTTCTAAATTGCCTAAAACCTCATATGCTTCATAGGCAAACTGGCAGAAATTAGGGTAGGCCGTAGATCCAAAACCTACTACACTAAAATCAAAAGCTTGTTTTTTCGGATGTTTTTTAACCAGTTGCACAAATTTTTCGGCGGATGCAGGAGCTTCTCCCTGCCCGTAAGTCGCGGTGATAACAATTAAATGCTCCATTTTTTTGAAATGGGTATATTGATTCATCAGGGCCAAATGACTTTTCTTTCCAGCGGATAATAGTTGTTTATGGAATTCTTGAGCAAATTGAAGTGTGGTTCCTCTTTCAGTTCCTACTAAAACTATATAGGTACCTTCGTTCTTATTATAGGTGTTTTTAATTTTTGTCTTAGGCCTTTTGAAATATACGATAAAGCCCGTTACGGTTAGAAAGGGAATGGCTAGACTTCCCAAACCAAGTACAATAGACCATAAGATACTCCCTTCTCCGGTGTGTAATACCGTAGCCCAAGAAGACATGACCTGTACTGTAGGGTATTTTTCTTCCGCCAGTACATCGCCAGTAACCTGATTTAGGTATACTTCTTTATTCTTCAGTCTAATAATATAATAATCTTCAACAAATTCCGAAAAGGGGTATTCCAACTCGCGTAGCTCGGATAGAGGTGTAGTTTTGAATAGGTCAAATTCCGTATATTCTTTAAAAGGTTCTTCTTGAATGGAATCAAAATCCACTTGCAAAGCAACCTGAGTATCCGGAATCACATCAAACCGTAGTAAAGAAAGATAAACTCCAGTAATTGCTAATACCAATAAGGGAATAAGTGAAAACCTCGCATAAACCACATGGTTATATTGTGAAAAATTTTCACGGACTACTGGAGCAAAGAACTGTTTAAATCCACCTTGTCTTTTAGCTATAAGTACAATGCCAGAAATGATAATTAGGACGAGTAAAAAAGAAGCAAGGCCAATAAGAAAACGTCCTGTAGATTTTAAAAAAAGGGAACGATGAAGGTTAGTGGCAAACTGAAAAAGGGGCTTTTTTTGAAGTAAAGCCCCTAATTTTTCACCTGTAAACGGGTCAACATAAAATGCTTCGTTCTTCCCGTCTATAATGGTAGTAGCACTTATGAAACCATTTCGGTCACGTGATATAGCCAATATTTCTTCGTATTTCGCATTAAGATTTTCTAAGGTTTCGGCCAAAGAAAGGGCATCAGAACCTGAAACACTGTAGGGTTCAATTTTGTTGGAAATTGGTTCTACAGCAAGAATCACACCCGTAATGGAAGCAATCAGAAGAAAAATAGAAGAGATAATGGCAAATAGTAAATGGCTATATCTCCATACCGATACAATCATAAAAGCTATCTGTTAGGTACCATTCTTATATAACGGATGTAACCTTTTCCGTCTACTTTTTCCTTAATCGTAGTAGAGTTCAGTGGAATTTCTGCATCCACGGCATAGTATTCTTGATTCTCTACCGCAGACTCAAAACGAACTTTATAACCCGCATCAATATGAGCGGCATTGAAGCCCAAAGATATAATATTCCGCTCTCCGTTGCCAATGGTAGCCCCTGAAATGGCATCTACGTTTTCCTTGGAACCATCACTGAACTCCCACCAGTTTTTTAAATCCGGAAACCATTCTTTATCATCTCCTTGAACATAAAGTGTTTTTTCGTATGCACCGTCAGGGTTAATCAAAGAAACAACCACATAGGCTTTTTCGCCAGTATAGTTCATCATTTGAATCATACACTTATAACTCACTTCCGGCTCTTTTACAAAAGAGGATAATATAAAGAGCGCACACGCTAAACAAAGCGCACCAACGGTCTTGATTATTGCATTTTTCATGGACGATTAGTTTAAAAATTGAAGATTAACCTTGTTTTTGGCCAATAACTCGTTCTCGCTTGCTAAATCATGGGCAGTTTCGCCAAACTCGGTAGTAGACTTTACGTCGGCTCCATTTGCGATTAAAAACTTCAAGATTTCAGCATTTTCCGTTTTCATGGCAGCATAATGTAACGGGGTGTTGCCATCTTTATCCTTGCCGTTGATATCTGCACCAAATGCCTTAACCTTTTTGAGAAGACCCAAATTGTTTTTTGCAACTGCTAAATGCCATACCGTGCTATTATCGCCTTGTAGTTGTGTAAAATCAAGACCTTCACCTTTTAATGCGGCAACCTTAGCATCAAAATCACGAGGTTTTCCACGACCGTTAAAAAGGTAAGAAACCAAGTTGTTTCCTTTTTTATCAAGAACATCAACACTAGCTCCTTTAGAGATTAAATACGTTACTACATCTGCACTGTTGTTTTGAATGGCAGCGGTTAGAGCGGTATGGCCATCTTTATCGGCATGGTTGATGTTATCGGTTGTCTCAGTAAAATAAGTGATAACCTCCAACTCATTTCTTCCGGCAGCTTTTATTAGGGCCGTTTGGCCTTCTGCATCTACCGCATTTGGATCTACATCTTTTGATATGAAGTAGTCCAAAACTTTAATGTCTTTAGATGATGCTAAATTATGTAATGGTGTGGTACCTTCCTTAGAAACAACATTAGGTGCAATACCCAGTCCTTCCAAATATTGGAAAACGGCTATGCCGTTGCTACCGCCACGGCCAACTCTACTTGCAGCAAGAATAGCATTATCACCGGTTTTATCATTTTTAGTTGTTGAAACACCACGTTCTTTTAGAGCTTTAAGAACATCTATATTTCCACCTTTTGCTGCATAATAAAAGATACCGTTACCGTCCTTATCCGTAGCGTTGATATTTAGACCTTTAGAGATTAAATAATCTGTGAATTTAAGGTCTTTAGCGTTGGACACTGCCACTAAGATTATGTTAGCGCCATGATGGTCTTTTTCATTTTTTAAATCGGCACCATTGGCAATCAACAATTCATAAATTTTTGGATCTGTTTGTCCGCCTGCAGAAGCAAAAGCACTAGGGTAGTACCCGTGAGAATCCACTACGTCTAGTTTGGCACCTTTCTCAATTAGGTATTCCATTGCTTCTATGTTTCCGCTGTAAGCAGCCCAGAAAATATAGGTGCGGGAATCATGTGTTTTTTTGTTTACATCATTACCCTGCTCAACCAAATATTTGATTGTGGCTAAAGGGCTGTTTGCCAATAGGGCAAAAGTAGTTGCATCAAAACCACCATCGTTAGCTACCGTGGCCGAGTGACCTTCTTTTATAGTAGCTTCAATAGTACTTATGCTTGGTTTTTTCTCCCAAAAACTTCTGTTTAATAAAGTATTAGGGTCTTTTGGGCCTCCTCGCTGGGCCATGGCACTGATGGATACCAGAGCGAAGCTGAGAACTAAAACGAAATTTCTAAAAATAGCTGTTTTCATGTTCGTATAATTTAGGTTCTAATTTGTTAAAACCATTACCGGACTTTAAGCCCGATAATGGTATTTTATACCTAGTAATTTTAATAGGTTACCAAGCGCCAATGAAATGGCTGCCTGTAGCATTAACCAATTCAGCACCTTTTGTTACTGCACCGGTCTCGGTCTCTACAATATATATATTACCATTTTGACCAACTGGTGCTTGAGTAAGATAGATTTCCGTTCCGTCAACCGCATAACCTTGGTACTGGAATAATTCAAAATCTACGTCATAAGGAATAGCATCTAATTTGGTCGCTGTTTTTGCGTTTAAATCAACTAAAGCGAAATAGCTTTCGCCTCTACCGGAAATACCTTCTGCCGATCCATCGTGACGGTATGCTAAAACAGCTTTACCGTTAGCTGCAGGTCTCCAAGCTAAGACATATGCACCGTTTACACCTAGAGCATCATCTAAATTAAAGTCATATGAATCATCATATAGGTTGTCTGCTCCAATTTTTAAGATATAAGAACCTTCAGGGTCACTTTGGTTGGCTTGGTAAACGCTTCCACCATATTCAAAAGAATTGATACTACGGTATCCATTAGTATTACCGTGGCCAACACCTGATGTAATTACAGTTGGGTTTAACAAAGAAGGGTAATCTAATACAATAGTTTTGGATCCTAAAATTTCGTAATCAGTCTCATCACTTTCAAGTGTAGTTGGGTCTATTTTACTTACTCGAGCACCAATGTATAATTTGTCTCCAGCCTCATTTAAAGTAGGCATATCTATTCTAGAGATATAATAACCTTGTGCCTCTTCTTCATCACTTAGTCCGATTTCATGTTCTTCAAATCCGTTTATTTTAGAATCAACTAAACCTAAGGTAACTATACCTATAGTTTGACTTGTGCGTATGTAGGTGTCATCGGTAACTTCATTAGGAGTACCGTTATCATCAACTTGATGCTCGGTAGATACGTATACTGCAGAACCGGTGTTATCTCCGTCAAACAATTTTATCCATCTTGGAGCAGTACCCACATAAGGAGCAATACTGATTTCTGAACCTGTTAGCTCAAAATCACTACCTCCATTTACTGTGTATTTTGTATAATTACCTCCAGTGTCACCAGCATAACTGATATTAAAAATAGTGTTACCGTCTTCTGAAGCTTGTAATCTTGCCGTTCTATTAGACGGGGCTACAAAACCATTGTTAAAAGGGTCTATTTGTACCGTAGGGTCTTTAGCATCTTCACTGGTTACGGAATATATAAGAGTTCCACCGTTTCCATCTCCTGTGTTGTCTCCCATTTTGGCTCCAGCTATGGTAATCCATCTTGATTCTACCTCTTCTTCTTCCTTTTCTACTTCTTCCACCTCTTCTTGTTCAGTTTCCGGTGCTACTGTATTGTCATCGCTGCTACAAGCAGTCATAAAACCAACGGCAAATATGGCAATGGCATATGATTTCAAATTTAATACGGGTCGTTTCATAATAGATTCTATTTAGATATTTAAAAATTATTGATTGTATAATTGAGTTTAAAATAAAAGCCTCTTCCTGGTTTTTGAACCGATAAATTGTCATAGATGTCTTGATCAAAAATATTTTTAACATCAAGACTCAATACAAAATCCTTTTTTGGGAAAGTATAGCTTAGGCCAAAGTCGTGAGCAAACTGTTGTGGAATTAGAAATTCATCCTCTCCTGTAGTATTGGTTCCTGCAGCAAACTTGAATGCAAATTCATCTGTGTAGTAAGCGTTATAAAAAAGATTGATTACTGATTTTGATTGGATTAAATTTTTAATGGTATACCGCAGACCAGCGTTCATGGTCGATAGGGGTACGTTAGGAACGTCGGTTTTAATACCTGAATTTACCGTGGTCAAACTCATATGGGTTATATTGAAATTAAACCCAAAGTTGTTATTGTAGGTATAATTGAATTCTGCTTCAATACCTTTGGATTCGGCTGTATTTTCTAAATTGGTATACTGAACAAATTCATCACTGTCTCTTAGTGCATCGGCATTGGCAGGCAACCCAATTCTGTTTTCAATATTTCGGGAAAAAAAGTTGGCAGCGAGTGTAAGGCCATGCTTGTTTATATTGAACTTCCCAAGTCTAAAACCTAAATTTAAATTGTTGCTTGTTTCTGGTTTAATGGTTAAGTTAGGGAGCAAATTGTCTCCCGCATCTCCAAAAACTTCGTTTTCACTTGGTAAGCGAATAGCTTTTTCGGCAGATGTTAATAAGGTAACGGTAGGAATAATGATGTACGAGGCAGCAAAGCCATACCCGGTATAATCTACGTTACTATCATAAACTTCATCTATGACTTCGGTATTGTCTTCATTAAATTCAGGTTGGGTATTCTTAACTTTTTGTTGATAATATTTTCCAAAAGCATTTAGGTTTAGTTTTTCATCAAAGGCATTAACCTCATAACTTAAAGAAGTAATATGCTTATATAAATCACTTGTTTGTTGAAAAGTGTTTTCTAGTAGCGATATCATTGCATCACTATCTTCTCGGTCAACACCGCTATATACATGGTTCAGCAAGACTTTATGGTTGTTATTAATGGCGTATGATAGACCTGAACGAACAGAAGATACATTTCTGACTATTTTGGCCAGTGTTGGTCCATTTTCATTTTGGGAATCCCATATGTAATCAAGGTACTCACCATCAAAACCAACTCTTCTTTCTCCCGTCCAACTATAAGCTTCGGGAACAGTGTCATTTATGATGCGATTACGCTTACCATATACACCGGTGATATTAAGATCAAGCCCTTTAACAAAAATATCTTTCTTTTGATACGTTAGATTTCCCAATATGGCGTCAGATTCTAAAAAGCGTCCTTTATAGGGAAGTTTAGTTACGAAAGTACCATGTTGTACTTCATTATATTCATCAGAAGCCGTAACCCCTATTAAGAACTGATCGGCCCAGATAACATTGGTGTATCCTATTTGCGCCATACCTCCTGTAGAACGGTAAGCATCATGAAACCTTCTAGCAACGATGGGGGTTTCTACTCCATTGGGAGCAATATCTACAATGGTTCTCCCTGAGATTTTATAGTCGTTATCCGAGTAGTTATGAAAAGCGGATGCTTTGACGGTAAATCCGGATTTGTCAAATCTATATGCTCCGTTTAAATTGGTCTGTAAGGTGTTAAAAGAACCATATGAAACGGAAGCATTCAAGTTATTTTTGGCTCCTTTATGTAGTACAATATTAATGGCTCCGCCTATAGCGTCGCTAGATAAATGCCCTGGCACCACTCCTTTGTACACTTCAATATTCTTAATCATGGATGGAGGAATGCTATTTAGGCTAAAAGAGGATCCATAAATAGAAATGGGTATACCATCTATAAATATACTTACAGACCTACCTGATAAACCATTAAGACTATATTGGACATTAGATCCTAAACCTCCATTTTGACGTATTTTAACCCCAACTGTAGTGTTCAATAAATCGTTGGTTTGAATACTTCTAAGGCTGGCTTCTTGTGTGTTGATGGCATTTACGGCAAAACCTTTGGTTTCAAGCTCTGTTTCTTTGCTCTTGCCGTTTACCGTAACCTCGTTTAGATTCTCTACGTTTTCTTCTAGGGTAAAATTGATTTTGATGTTTACGGTAGTTTCATTTACCTCAATTTCTTTCTTGCGTGTACCATAGCCAATAAAAGAGGCAACAATTTTATGTTTGCCAAAAGGAACCTTGTCAATACGGTACGCGCCATTGTCATCTGTTAGAACACCAAGTTTTAGTCCCTCCAATATAACGCTAGTAAAAGGCAAAGGCTTTCCAGAGACATCATTCACTACACCAGATATAAAGCCCAAAGTTTCCTGTCCGTGCACGGATAAGATTGCTAAGAAAAAGAAAGCCGTAAATAAGTTCTTCATATAATTTCAAAAAAAAATATTATCTCTATTAAGATTTAGTCTAAATAAATATATTTGCAAAACTAATCTAGGTTTTGAGATAGGAATAACGCGAAAGGAAGTTTTAGTTACGAATTAGGAATAAATGAGAATAGGTCTTTTTCCATCCAAGGAGTATTGTGTAAACAATGATGTTGATTCAATAGAATTAAAACATGAAAATGCGCTTAAGACTGAAGTTTTTAAGATAGGAAAGAGTGTTAACGGAAGTAAACATGAACTTCGGGTAGATGGGGCAACAGTCTTATTGCGGAACTTGAGTTTCGGTAATTTTTCTGACGTGCAATATGAAAGTTCTTGTTCTTGTTTCGGTATACATTTCTTGTTGGAAGGAAACTATGAATTTACTAGTCTAGAGAAGAAAGCCAAAGTGAATATAAATTCTGGTTTTTACAATATTATTCAATGGCCCAGCATTTTTGGGAAACAGAAGTTTGACGGCTTAAACTATATTTCGGTAGAAATATTTTTTACTAAGGAGTTCCTGGAAGATTTATTAGGAATAGAATACAATGCTTTCAAGAATTTTTTAAGTTCTTCTGGGAAATTTCCTAAAAGTCTATGGGATAAGGGGCAACCAATTCCTAAAAGGTTAAGGGTGTTACTTCTTGAAATTTTGAACTGTCCGTTCACAGGAAATGCTAAAACGAATTATATTGAATCTCAAATGCGCTGCTTGGTAATAGAAGCGTTTTTAAGAAAAGAAAAGTGTGTAGATGAAAAGAAGATACAATTACCAGCTGTTGATTACGAAGCTATTGAAAAAGTAGTATTGTATATAAAACAGAACCTAAAATTAAAGCTTACAATTAAAGAGCTATCCAAAGTAGCAGGTTTTAATACAACCAAACTAAAAAGTTGCTTTAAGAAAGTGCATCAAACTACCATATTTAAATATATTACCGAGCTACGTATGGAGAAGGCAAAAGCTCTAATTCTAGAGCAAAATTTTACAATTGCTCAAGCATCGTATGAAGTTGGGTATTCCAATCCTCAACATTTTACGGTGGCATTTAAAAAATCAATGGGATACTTGCCAAGCATGTTGCTAGACAGCTCGTCTTAAATAGTATCTTTTGAGGTGAGCATTGATTGTAAGATATTTTCCACACCATAATTATCGTTACTGTCCGTAAGATAATTAGCCACTTTTTTTACGTTAGGATGTGCATTTTCCATGGCAAAACTAAAATCTGCTAAAGCCAGCATTTCAAGGTCATTGTTGTAATCTCCAAATACCATAGTTTCAGAAGGAGTTACATTAAAGCGTTCTTGTACTTTTTGTAGCGCATAGCCCTTATGCGCATTGGGACTAGAAATGTCTACCCAGTTTTCACCAGATACTTTAACCTTTAAGGTTTTCTCTAAGTGGGCTACAGATGGATAAATGTATTTCTCGGAGCTTTCAAAATGATATATAGCAATTTTAAGTATTTCGCCATCAAAATCCTTTAAGTCATCAACAACCTTGTAGTCCGTATAATACTCGCGAAGTTTAGCTTCAAACTCTTTTGAATCACTTTTTATGTAAGCACTGTGCTTTCCGCAGAGAACAGGATGAATGTTCTCAATAGAATCCAAAACATCTAGAACCGCATTTTTAGAATCGTTAGGCAGGGGAGTAGCTAATAGTTCGGTTTCATTTTGTACGGCAAAACCACCATTTTCAGCAATAACAATAATATCATTTTTAATAGGCAACAATTTATCTACAATACTATGATACTGTCTTCCGCTAGCAGCAACGAAAATAATACCTTGCTGTTTCATTTTTTCGAACAGTTCAAAAAAGCGAGCGCTCACTTCATGATTAGAGTTCAATAAGGTCCCGTCCATATCCGTGACGACCATTTTTACTTTAGATAAATCCATGCGTATATTTTAGAAGCTGCAAAGGTATCTGTTCATAATTTAATTAGGGTTCGTATTCAGAAAGTTTTACATTTATTTGATATAAAACACATATGAAATTTTTTCAAAAAGAAATACAACTAAAAGCATATAGGCGAGGTTTTCATCTGGTGACGGAAGATATCTTAAGCTCATTTCCAGAGCACAAAAGAATTAAGATGGGCATGTGTCAGGTTTTTATAAAACACACATCAGCTAGTTTAACTATAAATGAGAATGCAGATCCAACTGTGCGGGTAGATTTTGAAAGTCATATGAATAAAATGGTTCCCGAAAATGCACCCTATTATACTCATACCTATGAAGGATCGGATGATATGCCAGCGCATATTAAGGCATCTTTAATGGGAGCGTCCGTGCAAATTCCTGTTACTAACGGTAGATTGAATCTTGGAGTTTGGCAAGGAATTTATCTTTGTGAGCATAGAAATCATGCATCAGGAAGAAACTTGGTTATTACAGCCTTTGGCGAATAAAAAAGCCCAGTACAAATGTACTGGGCTTTTTCTAAGTGAGATGTATTCTTAATTTATTTAACCTGGTCTACGATTGCTTTAAAAGCTTCTGGATGATTCATCGCTAAATCTGCAAGAACTTTTCTATTCAATTCAATTTCATTAGCTTTTAATTTCCCCATAAACTGAGAATAAGACATTCCGTGTAAACGGGCACCTGCATTAATACGGGTAATCCACAAGGCACGAAAAGTTCTCTTTTTGTTTCTTCTATCGCGGTAAGCATATAACATTGCTTTCTCTACCGCATTTTTGGCTACTGTCCAAACGTTTTTACGTCTTCCAAAATAACCTTTGGCTTGCTTCATCACCTTTTTTCTTCTGGCTCTGGAAGCAACTGCATTTACTGATCTTGGCATAATTTTAAATTTTTGTAGTAGGCGGTGCTTTAATTTACACACTTTCTAAGCCTAACTCCATGGTTAATACTTTTTTACCGTAAAGAATATTACTTTAAACGTAATTGTTCTTTAATACTGTTAACATCTGCTTGATGAACTAATCCATCATGCGTTAACTTAAGCTTACGCTTTTTCGATTTTTTAGTCAAGATGTGACTCTTAAAAGCGTGCTTTCTTTTAATTTTACCAGTACCGGTAAGCTTAAAACGCTTCTTGGCACTCGATTTCGTTTTTTGTTTAGGCATTTTTCCTATTTATATGAATCTCACTTATTTATGCTGAAACTGTCCGCTAAGAGCGAACAGGTTTCAGTATTTTATATCACAATTAAGTATAAAACTAAACTGCTTTTATTTTTTGGTTTTAGGGGCAATGAACATGGTCATTCGCTTACCTTCTAATCTTGGCAATTGCTCTACTTTACCTAACTCTTCCAAATCTTGGGCAAGTTTTAAAAGTAAAATTTCACCTTTATCTTTATAAACTATAGAACGTCCTTTAAAGAAAACGTATGCTTTTAATTTGGCACCGTCCTGCAGGAACTTTTCCGCGTGTTTTTTCTTAAAATCATAATCATGATCGTCCGTGTTAGGACCAAAACGGATCTCTTTTACGATAACCTTTGTGGCCTTGGCCTTCATGATTTTTTCACGCTTCTTTTGTTCATAAAGAAACTTCTTGTAATCTATAATCTTACATACCGGTGGTTCTGCGTTTGGAGATATTTCTACCAAGTCCAAACCCATTTCTTCCGATTTATCTAGAGCTACCCTTATAGGGTATACACCTACTTCAACGTTGTCACCTACCAACCTTACTTTAGGTGCTAGTATTTTTTCATTGATTTTGTGAGGGTTTTTATTTTCCCTCCTAGGTTGGGGCCTAAATCTTTTACGTATTGCTATGACTTATAATTTTTAGTTAAACGTTAATTTAAAAACGACTTTAAGGTACTATTTATTTCTTTAGTTACCAAGTTGACGAACGTTTCGACGGTAATGGAACCAAGGTCATCGCCCCCATGTTTACGTACCGCAATGGTATTCGCCACTTCTTCGTTTTCCCCAACGATCAGCATGTACGGGATTTTATTCATTTCTGCCTCACGAATTTTCTTCCCTACAGTCTCGTTCCTCTCATCAATGAGGGCGCGAATTTCGTTATTTTCTAGTGATTTTAAAACTTTTTCAGCATATTTTTCATGTTTCTCACTTACGGGTAGAATAATTGCTTGGTCAGGAATCAACCATAATGGAAAATTACCACCCGTATGCTCTAATAAAAGCGCGATAAAGCGCTCCATGCTTCCGAATGGTGCACGGTGTATCATGATAGGTCTATGTGATTCATTATCAGCACCTTTGTATGTTAAATCAAAGCGTTCAGGTAGCGTATAATCAACTTGTATTGTACCTAGTTGCCAACTTCTGCCAAGAGCATCTTTAACCATAAAATCTAATTTAGGACCATAGAAAGCAGCTTCTCCTTTTTCTATGACATAATCCAAACCTTTTTCTTGGGCCGCATTTATAATAGCATTTTCAGCTTTTTCCCAATTTTCAACCGTCCCAATGTACTTTTCTGGTTGGTCTAAATCACGAACAGAGACTTGAGCAGTAAAATTATCGAATCCTAAAGACCCTAAAACATATAGCGAAAGGTCAATCACATTTTTAAACTCCTGATCTATCTGATCTGGGGTACAAAAAATGTGTGCGTCATCTTGCGTGAAACCACGAACACGAGTAAGGCCATGTAGTTCACCGCTTTGCTCGTAACGATAAACTGTTCCGAATTCAGCGTATCTTTTGGGTAATTCTCTATAGCTAAAAGGACGATGTTTAAATATCTCACAATGATGCGGGCAATTCATCGGTTTTAATAAAAACTCCTCTCCATCTTTAGGTGTGTTGATAGGCTGAAAACTATCTGCACCATATTTTTCATAGTGCCCAGAGGTTACATATAAATCCTTTTGACCAATATGAGGAGTAGCTACCATTTCATAACCTGCCTTTTTTTGAGCTTTTTTCAAAAAGTTCTCTAGACGCTCACGCAGCGCAGCTCCTTTAGGTAGCCATAAGGGGAGTCCTTGTCCTACTTTTTGAGAAAAGGTGAAAAGCTCAAGCTCCTTTCCGAGTTTTCTATGATCTCGTTTTTTAGCCTCCTCTAGAAGTTCTAAATACGCTGTTAGTTCCTTTTGTTTCGGAAAAGAAATACCATAAATACGGGTGAGTTGTGGTTTGTTTTCGTCACCTCTCCAATAAGCACCTGCAACACTTAATATTTTGATTGCCTTTACAATTCCGGTATTTGGTATATGACCTCCACGACATAAATCAGTAAAAGTGTCATGATCACAAAAAGTGATGGTGCCATCTTCAAGGTTTTCAATAAGCTCTACCTTATACTCATTGCCTTCTGTTTTATATTTTGCTAAAGCATCGGCTTTTGATACAGAGCGCATTTTAAAGGCATGCTTACCACGGGCAATCTCTAAGGCCTTTTTTTCAATGGCTTGAAAATCTTTATCTGAGATGCTTCCTTCCGGTAAATCAACGTCGTAGTAAAATCCATTGTCAATTGCAGGTCCAATAGTCAATTTAACTCCAGGATACAATTCTTCTAACGCCTGTGCCATAATGTGAGAGCTAGAATGCCAAAAAGCTTTCTTTCCTTCCGTAGTATTCCATGTATATAAGACTAAAGAACCATCTTCATGCAAAGGGGTAACGGTTTCTATAATTGTTTCATTAAACTTTGCGGAAATAACGTTACGAGCTAAGCCTTCGCTAATG
>ENA-ORXM01002021-ORXM01002021.1-marine-metagenome-genome-assembly--contig:-NODE-2021-length-25442-cov-4.508062_pt1 | contig 25442 bp, 19 predicted proteins | sample MGYA00237867_ERZ511480 | MGnify/ENA primary metagenome ERZ511480 (study PRJEB26309, sample SAMN06266103) | marine metagenome | isolation source: Algal blade | place: United Kingdom:Sidmouth, United... | reverse complement strand
CAGCACTCATTCACATGTCTTTTGCTTTCTTTGCATATTCGCCAGGTTTTGGGAGTCATTCTAAAATAGAATAGTGACTATGATTATGCAAATGGACAAACATATTACTTTGTTTTTTATATATAAAATTTTTTATAAATATATTACAAATTTTTCAAAAAAATGCCACTTATTTGATGAGCAAAAAATTATATGGTATACTTAAGTTATAATTTATGTTGTAAATATTGAAATATGTCAGAAACATTAGGAAATCCAGAAGCTCCTATATTAGATATAGAATTACTTGATGAAGATGTTATCTTAGCAAAATTAGATGAACTTGGAAATCAAATAGATGCAAAAACTTTGAGAGAAGTAGCATTAATAATTTTATGAGAAAATAGAGCTAGATTTGAAGATATTTGACATGATATAGATATTGTAAATGTTTCCGAAAATAATTCATTATATCTTTCAATTGGAACAGAGGCTATAAAAATTCCTACAAGTAATGAAAGTGAAATAGCAACTTTTTGTGATGATCTATATAACGTGCTTTCAGATACTCGTACACTTGCAATTACATGAGATATTAATGAGAGAACTATTGTTGAAATAGACTGACTATTTGATGATGAAATTCTGTCTAAAAATGTTCCATCAACATGATATGATGAAAAAGATAAACAGCCTGAAAATATATCAGAGATGGTTTCGAGTAATAACTATGTTGAAGAATTGTATAAATTTACTCAAAAAGTAAAGTGAGTTCCTGAGATTGATTGGAAAATATTGAGTACGAAAATTCTTGCTTCGTGAGAATCAACTACAGATTTCTTTGATAATATGTGACAGCAAGAAGATGATGTTTTATCATATGTAAAAAATTTACTTGATATGAAAAAATCCTGAATTCAAGATTATCAAGACTAAAAAAATAACTCATTTGAGTTATTTTTTAGTCTTCTTCAGATGTTTCGGTTTCCTCATCAGTACGACAAGATAAACTTTTTATAAGTACTTCGTACTTTTCTGTGTCATCAATTGATGGAGGGAGAGCAATAGTGACGTTATAAACTTTGTTGGTATCTGAGCTGGTACATATCTTGGAGCTTTGAATAAACTTCATTCTTGGAGAATTAGGATTGTATTTAGCTTCAAAAGTGTAGAGAATAGATGATATCCCATCAGTATATTCTATGTTTTTTTCCTCTAATAACCTATGCCCAGAATAGTTTTTTATTGATACATTATAATCATTTCTCGCATATTGTTCTGAACTAAGCTTTCCAATAATAGTGTCTTCTAAAATGATAAGACTCCTATAAATATCATCAACTAGATCACTACTTTTTAGAGCCGTAACTATAGTTCCAGTTTTTGGAGAAGGGAGAGAGCTATTACTTATTTCATTCCAATTACTTGGAATAGTAATTGATATAGATTGTGTTGTAAGCGTTTTTGTAGATGAAGCTATTTCTTCAGCAGTGGGTGAAGTTTCTTCTTGGTCATCGCTTCATAAAAAAGGGATTCAACAGCTTGTTAGAAGAAGTGTTAATAGTATAAGGATTGTTTTCATATTTATAAAAGTCACATAATATCATCTCTTCCTAGGAAGAAAACTAAAAAAGGTATAGAAAAAGTAAGAATAACTATAATGCTTAAAATATGAGTTATACTTTTATATTTTACTCTCGTAAAATTTTTTACGGCTGCAAGTCACAAAAACATAAGACAAGCTGTGAAAAAAGTATAAGTTATTGGAAGTGTTTTCTCCAAAAATTCATATTCATTATTTTGATCTGATCAAAGTAAAAATATATTTATAAAGAAAAAGAGTGCTCAGAACAAAAAAATGATTTTTGCAGAACGTACTTGAAAAAAATCAAGCTTCTCTTCGTCGCTGAGTTTTTTTTCACTGTATTTTTTAAATTTCATTACTTGATTTTTTTGAAAATAAAACTATATTTTTGTACACGAAGTATTTTCTTTGCTTAAATAATATAAAAAAATGTCGGTAACTCAAGAAGAAATAAAAAAAATCAGTGAAAATCTCTGTATTTCTATCTTTTCAAATTCTATATGACCAGATGTTACGCTAAGTGCGAAATTTTTCATCTAGACTACTTAAACGTTTTCGAAACTAAATATTCTTTACATTTTTATCGTATGTATTTCGTCAATTCCCCTGATTAATTAGATGATAAGTCTTTTCCAAGAGAAAATCTCTATAAATTATGGAAGTATATGTATTTGGAGTTGTATTTTTTCCAAACTACGTTCAAATCTCGAGAGATTGGAGGAAACGTTAGGTAAGACGGGGTAACTAATAAATTTTATCACTTTTATTTCCGAACGCTTTCGTGACAAACCTTAAGGTTTTGGTTCCAGCACCTATAACACAATTATCATCTATTACTGCGCTTTCATGGGCAAAAAAGTTGTTGGTCTGCATATTTAAGGTATATGATAATTTTGTTTAGAAATACTTTTAAACTGATTTTATAATTGTACGGCACAATTTCAAAATACCAATTAGTATTAATTCTTTTTGAAAGAGGATAAACCATCTGCAACCTTTCGGTCATTGGCTAATCTTTGAACCTTATTCTGACCGCCCAATTTACCTATAGATTTCATATAGGCATTAAAACCGCCTTCAGTTATACTTGTTACTTTTAAAGTTTGAAGCACCTTGCCTTCAATTAAGTCAAAATAATAGCTATTTTGCTTTTGTAATGAACTGTCTAAAATACCTATAAATTTATCCATATCTGTTGGTTGGTTTTCAAACTCTACAAACCATTCATGATAAGGCAATTCATTTCCTTTTGGCGTAATTTGTGGTGCTACAGTAAATTCATTAATGCTTGCACCAGTTTCTTTAACAGCTAATTGCATGGCTTCTTCTACTTCCTTGGCAATTACATGTTCCCCAAAAGCTGATATAAAATGTTTGATACGTCCTGATACTATTACTTTATAAGGCCTTAAGGAAATAAACTGAACGGTATCTCCCAAGTTGTACGCCCACAGTCCGGCATCTGTAGAGATGATCATTACGTAGTTTACATTAAGCTCTACGTCCCTGATTGTTAGGCGCTTTGGATTCTCATCAAAAAACTCATCCGCCTTCACAAATTCATAGAAAATTCCCGAATTCAATAAGAGAAGCATTCCATTATCTTTCTGGGAATCTTGATACGCAAAGAAGCCTTCACTCGCCGGAAATAGCTCTATACTATCTACTTTCCTACCAATTAATCCTTCAAATTTGGCGCGGTAAGGTTCATAGTTCACTCCCCCGTAAATAAATAGTTGAAAATTCTTGAACAAATCACCAACCTTTTTGCCAGACCTATCTTCTAATTTTTCAAAATACATTTGTACCCAAGAGGGTATGCCCGCAATTACGGTCATATCCTCGTTCATGGTTTCCTCAACTATAGTATTTACCTTTGTTTCCCAATCATCAATACAATTTGTTTCCCAGCTGGGCAGTCGGTTTTTCTGTAAATAATTAGGTACGTAATGGGCCGATATTCCTGAAAGACGACCCAGTTTGACGCCATTTTTTTCAGTCAACTCCGGACTCCCTTGCAGAAAAATCATCCGACCGGTTACAAAATCCGCATTTCCCGTTTCATCAATGTAATTTAAAATAGCATTCCGCGATGCGTTTACCTGGTGTTTTATAGAAGTGTCGGTAATTGGAATGTACTTTGCCCCAGAGGTTGTTCCAGAAGTTTTTGCAAAATAAATTGGCTTTCCTGGCCAAAGAATATCTTCTTTTCCTGCAACCACTTCTTCCACATATGGTTTCAAAGCTTCATAGTCTCTAATAGGGACTCTTTTTATAAAATCCTCATGAGATTGTATCTTTTTAAACTCGTGGTCCTTCCCAAATTTTGTAGTGCTAGCTTTTTCAATTAGTTGTAAAAATACCTTATCCTGCGCAACTATGGGATTATCTCTCCATTTTGCAGTTTGTTTCGCAATACGTTTCGCAAATATTTTGGCTGCTAGTGATTTGATTGACATAGAAAAATCAGATATCGGTTTAAAGTAAGAGTGTGATTTCCATTTTTGAAATCAGTAATTGAATATGCCGGTTAAAAGTCAATATAGTCCAACGGGTTTACGGCATTTCCATTACTCCACAGCTCAAAGTGGAGGTGAGGCCCGGTTGTAAATTCGCCAGTATTCCCAACTGATGCAATTACTTCGCCAGCCCTTACCACGTCACCCTGTTTTTTGTTCAGTGATCCATTGTGTTTATAAACGCTCAACAGCCCATCTTTGTGTTCAAGAATAATTACATATCCTGTATCTGCAGTCCATTCAGAAAAGATAACAGTACCATTGGCAACTGCCTTTATAGGCGTGTCTTTAGGCGCTGTGACATCTACCGCATAATGCCTGTTATCTGCATCGTAACTATTGGATATTTCACCGCTCAATGGAGGAAAAAGCTCAATTTCTGCAGCTGTGGCACTTCTTTCGAAAAGATTGTATTTATCCTCTAAAGCAACCTCAGCCCTCAGGAGTGAGTCTTCTTTTGTAGGCGTTAAGTCCACACTAGAAGGGTCTATTTTAAACTGCTCTCTCAGTGAATCAAGATTTATCTCTTGAGACGCTACATCACCACGCAGCACCATTCGTATGCTCTCTAAATACTTATTGGTATTATTTAAGGAAGCCACCAATGAATCGGTCTTGTAAGTGAGGTCTGTTGCTTGCTTTTTGAGTTTTGTACTGGAATAACCGGGTATATATTCACGCAAAGGGGTAAAAGCAATAAGTAATGTTGTTAAAGCAATAAGTCCAATAATGCAAAATGAGCCGGTAACAAAAACATTAAGGCGGCTTAACTTAAAAGAGATTTTCTCTTCAAAAGTAGATTCATTAAGAATAACCAAACGATACTTGTGAAGCAGTTTGCGTTTAATTTCCTTTCTTTTTTTGACTTTTTTCGCCATGCAGCAAATATAATGGATGGAATCGGATTCTTATGCCGATGTTCTAAATTAATGATTCTTCCAAATACCATGGTAGTGCAATCACCACATTTAAGAAAAGCAGCCAAAATCTGTTAAAATAATTAGCTTGCATTTACATTTAAGGTTAATCAAGTTACTTTTTTGTTATCTTTGAATCTGTTCAAAAAATGAAAATATGACAACTTTACAGATATTTTTAGCGATAGGGCCATGGCAAATTGGAATCGTAGTTTTGGTGGTTCTTTTATTGTTCGGAGGAAAAAAGATTCCGGAATTGATGCGTGGACTTGGAAGTGGTATCAAAGAATTTAAGGATGCCTCTAAAGAAGACGATACATTAGAAGAGAAAAAGGATTAAGTTTTTTTCTAGCTTTTATAATCTATAACCCTTTGACTTTCATCAAAGGGTTTTTTATTCTTCAAAATAATACTTTTTGGTATATTCTATTTGTCGGACATATCGTACAGATTGTTCTTCGCCTGAGACTCAAATTCCTTGGGCATAATTACGCTAACATCATTCTTCTGGGTATTCACTTCTATAAACCCGTATTTCACAACAAAAAGCATTAGTTACGTAACCTTCACCCGAAATTTACGTTATCAAAAGAATAGTATTAAGGTATAATACAGTGCTATTATTTGCTGATGCACGTCAATTCTCTTTTAAAAACCACTATCCAAACTTCTAAAAATCTGTCGATTTTTTAAACATCCCAATCATGAAAAAACTAATAACCGCCTTTATTTTTCTTCTGTCCCTAGGTAGTTTTGCCCAAGACTTTGAAAATATAGATTCAGAAGAAATTGTAAATTCTACAGAGACTGAAACTGAAACGGTCAGCTTTAGCCCAGTTGCAGCTGAAACCTTTTCAATAAACGAAACTTTTGAAGAGGCCGCTGACAGGCATGAAATTCCGCATAGAACTTTTAGTGGTCTTACGGGTACGGAAAATGGTTACTATATCATATCGGGTGTTTTCAGTAAAGAGAAAACATTAAATAAAGCTCTTAAGAAACTAAGCAAAAAAGGCTTTGACTCTGCAGGCTATATCTTCAACCCGCAAAATGATTTAAACTATGTGTATTTAGCATATTATCCATTTGGTTTGGAAGCGGTAGATGCTTGCGCTTCAAATCTAGATGATCGTTATACAGATGATAAATGGATATTAGAGATTGAGGATAGTGTTGCAATAGGGGGAGAGGAAGTTGATTTAAACGAGGAGGCCGAGTCTATACAAAATGGTATAGCACCATTGGAAGCCGTAACGGAAAATTCTGGGGTTTCGGAACTTTCAACAATAGAAAAAGAAGTAGAGGTGTTGGAAGCTACACAAACAGAACCTGCTATTCCAACTGTGGCCGCGGCCATTCCTGAAACTGAAATAGAGACTGAATTGGAAACAGAGTTGGAAACAGAGTTGGAGACAAAAACACCAATTACCACAATCTCTGAAACTGCTAACAAAACAAAACTACTACAGCGCGCTGATCATTATTTTGATAAAATGTGGTACTCCGAGGCGGCCGACCTTTATGAACAGGCATTAGAAAAAGGAGGCAAGAACCGCTCTAGAGACGTCATTCAAAAAACTGCCGATGCTTACTACTTCAACACAAATATGGAAAAAGCATATGAGTGGTATAATGTTCTTTACGACAACTACGGGAAAGAGATGTCTTCAGAGAACATATTCAAATATGCTCATTCTTTGAAAGGCACGGGTAAGTACGCAAGATCAAAACGTCTTATGCGTCTTTACAATAAGAAAATGAAAGATGCACCTGCAGGCGAATTGGCAAGTAACGTCCAAGAGAGCGAAAGTGCGTTGGACAATATTCTTAATTCTAAGAAAGATTATGAAATAAAGAACTTGGCTGTAAACACAGAATATTCTGATTTCGCTCCCATGTTTTTAGATTCTAATCAAGTTGTATTTTCATCTGCAAAGGATTCTTCATTTTTTAGTACCAGACGGTATAAATGGAATGATCAACCTTATCTAGATTTGTATGTTGCGAAAGTAAACGAAGAATCTGATGACCTTAAAAATGCACTTAAATTTTCTAAAAAGATAAACACGAAATACCATGAAGCATCGGTAACTTTTTCACCGGATAATAGCACCATGTATTTTACGCGTAACAATTACGGGAAAAAATTAAAGAGAGATGATAAAGGTGTTAATCACCTTAAGATTTATAAATCTACCAAAGTAGATACGGAATGGACGGAAGCTGTTGAAGTACCTTTTAATAGTGATAACTATTCTACAGGTCACCCAGCTTTGAGCCCAGACGGAAAACAATTATACTTTGTTTCTGATATGCCAGGCAGTCTAGGTAAAACAGATATTTTTGTTGTGGATGTTATGGAAGACGGTGGTTTTACAGCACCTAGAAACCTGGGGCCAACTATCAATACGGAACAACGTGAAATGTTTCCTTTCTTTAATGGAACTAAAATGTATTTTTCATCTGACGGATTTTCCGGTCTAGGCGGTCTGGATGTTTATGAAAGTACTTTTGATGAAGAAGAAGGGTTTGCAGAAGTTAAAAACCTAGGTCAACCAGTTAATAGCAATAAAGACGATTTTTCATATATCGTTAATGAAGAGAACCAACAAGGTTACTTTGCTTCTAACAGAGAAGGTGGTAAGGGTGATGATGATATTTACTCTTTTAAGCGTTTAATTGTAGAAGAAATTCCTGAAAACAATAATGCTATTGCGGGTGTAGTTACTGAAATGGTAACTGGTGATATCATGCCACAAACTTTAGTTCAGCTTTTAGACGAAAACGGCATTAAGCTTAAAGAGATGGCTAGCGAAGATGACGGAAGCTTTATTTTCGAAGATTTAAACGATTCTACTCAATACACTTTAAAAACTGTTCAAGAGAAATTTGTAGACAATGAAAGGTTAGTAACGACTACTGTTAATGATACTATTAAAGTTGATATTGCTGTGAAGCGCCTTGAAGAAATGATCGCTATTGAAGATGGCATCAAGAAAATCAAGACTGAAATGATTTACTTCAACTTTGACAAATCTTACATTAGGCCTGACGCAGCCAAGGAGTTGGATAAGCTAGTTAGTGTTATGAAAGAATTCCCAACTATTGTAATCAAAGTTGAATCACATACGGATTCACGTGGAACCAAGGCTTATAACGAGTACTTATCCGATAAGAGAGCGAAATCTACCAGAGACTACATTATATCTCAAGGTATTGATGCTAGCCGTATAGAAAGTGCTACTGGTTACGGAGAAAATAGATTGTTAAATGATTGTGATGGATCATCACCTTGTTCTGAAGCTGATCACTTGTTAAACAGAAGATCAGAGTTCATTATTCTAAATATGTAAACACAAAAAAAGTTCATTTACAAAACCGCTGCATATAACGCAGCGGTTTTTTTATTTTAATTAAGTAACATCTGTATGAAATTTTACAGTCAACAAAAGAGTAGGGGTAAGCATGTTCCTAAAATAACAATCACTTTAGAACACATATTTGGCTCTATTGTTAAAATGATATCTGCTGAAGCAAGGAATACGTTATAGAGCAACCTAATGTAATAGAATTAGAATTAATGGTTGAAGCCTCTATTAAACAAGTGCCAAGGGTTACTTTAAATGAATTATTCTAACGTAGTGTTCAATAATTGCTCTCTAAGAATTTTCAAGACATGTTTTAAGGCCTATTGCAGAACTCTTCTCCTATATTCCATGCAAATCCCTGTTGCTTTAACAAACAAGGGTCTTATCAACTTAAAATCCACCCATTTATACGCCTTGGGTAAAATAAAACCGCCCAACTTAAAAAGATGGGCGGTTTAACTATGCTTTTGAATACCTTACTTCTTATCCACCTTGGCATCTAATCGCAAAGTTTTCAATATTGCTTCCAACTCAAAAAGGTCATCTCTTTTTTCTGTAGCAGGAGCAAATACGAACCCTTCTAACACCAGCTTTCTATTGTTCTTCTTATCATTTAAAATATAGGTAAGAAACGGACCGGCCATAGGATAATTTTTTATATCCCAAAGCCCTCTTACCTCAACCCCCTTAAGCCCGGAAATTTCTACAGGATAAATATAAGGAGCAAATGCAGGTTCGGTACGCATATGCGTTATTTTACCAATAGCATCAGGACCTGGAATATATTTAGCCCCTACGGAATCACGCATTGCTACTATGTCTTTCACCAATGTAGATTGGTTATTAAAACTATCCCCAGGCATATCATAAACAATTACATTAGCTGTTCCTTTTTGTATTTCGCGGTCTATCCAGACAAAATTATCTTCTTGCTTGCCCACTTTATATATGGAAGGGATTTTTAATGAAATTCCAAACTTCTCTTGTAGTACCGTTTCCTTATTCAATGAGCGATTGAAACGTTTCTGTGCCGCTTCGATCTCCATATTCTTAAAAGCGGTGATTATTTCATCTGCTTTGGCCTCTATATTTTGAATTACCTCAGCTTTAGTTGTACCTTTTATAACCCCTACACGTTGCGGAGAAGCATACATATTGGTTTTTATGTGAGCAAGGTTTAAAGAATCTATTCCAACATACAGAATAGACCGGGTATTTCTAATAGAGCCGGTAAAAAACTTAGGCGCCAACTGATCTATAGAGAATAAAGGTTCATCCATAGGCATACCAACGACAGGTGCGGCAAAATGACTTCTTATACTATCACCAACACTACCTTTCCAAAGTTCATTATCAATAACCACTACCATAGAATTTATTGCTCCAATAGAAGAGGGGCGGTAGGTATGATTCTTAGAATCCTTACACGATAAAAATACTAGGGAGAAGAGTAAAATTAGAGTTCCAGCTTGTTTCATTTTGGTATAGATTTACGATGAACATTCGCACAACTTTAGTTTTGTGCCCGGTTTTAGATTCTTACCACTAATACCGTTCCATTGTCGTAAATTTTCAACAGAAATTCCTGGATATTTTCTAGAGATGGTCCAAAGAGAATCTCCACTTCGCACAGTATGGGTCTTTGTACCCGGTGGGAAGCTTTTTGATACAGTAGATTTTCTTGTAGATGCAACGGCAGCACCAGGTGTTTTCCTTGGGAAAATAGTCAATCGTTGGCCTATTCTTAAATTGTTACTGCGCAAACCGTTCCATTGTTTCAATTGGCTTACACGCACACCGTATCTTTCTGCGATTTTCCCCAGAAAATCGCCATTACGAACTTTATACCTAATTCTATTCTGTTCAGACTGTTTTACCAATTGTGGTAAAGGGCCCTCTTTGCTTTCTATCTCTTTTTTTACATGATCATAGATAGCACCTTCATTATGAACAAAGCTTCCAATAGCATGCTTTGGTAAGCGTAAAGCGTTATTTTTCCCGTCTATAAAAGGTATTACGTAAAGTTTATAGGATGGGTTTAAAACCTTTAATTCTTCTTTACTAACGCCCGTTAACTCGGAAACCTGATCAAAAGTTATGAGACCTTTAACATGTACCGTGTCCGTTTCAAAATAAGGTCTTTCTATCTTTTTTCCTCTTAAACCATGTTCCTCGGCATATTCAAAAAGATACATGGTAGCCAAAAATGCTGGAACATACCCCGCCGTTTCCCTTGGTAAGTAACGACGAATATTCCAATAGTTTTTATATCCTCCCGATCTTCTTATAGCCTTGTTTACGTTACCGGGACCAGAATTATAAGCTGCAAGCGCCAAATCCCAGTCGCCATAAATATCATATAGCTTCGCTAAAAACTGACAAGCGGCAACAGTAGATTTTAAAGGGTCACTACGCTCATCAACATAGCTACTTACATTTAGCTTGTATTGTTTTCCCGTAGGATACATAAATTGCCAAAGCCCTGTTGCTCCTACTTGAGATCGGGCGCGAGGGTTCAGTGCGGATTCTACAATAGAAAGATATTTCATTTCTAAAGGAATATCATAATTGTCCAATTCCTGCTCAAAAAGCGGGAAATAGAATTGGCTTGTTGTTAACATACGCTCCATCAGATCTCTTTTTCTAAAAAGAAACGATTTGATCACGTTCTCCAAGGATGGATTGTAAGCTATGTTAAAGGGTGTTTTTTGATTTAACCTTTCCAAACGTGCTTTTAGTGTATCCGTAGGAAGTGAAGTAGGATAGGTTTTATCATAATCCAACTGCTCCACTTCACGAAACATCTCATCAGAAAGGGAAGCATTAGCATACAGCTCCTTCATCCAAAGACTATCATATTTAGCAGCTTCCGGCAAATCTTTAAGCTTTACCGTTAAGTCTATACTGTCTTTTTTAAGGGAAATAGGGCTATCATTGATACTAGCACTATCAAGAGCCATTTGCTCCATTTGCTCAATACCTTTCAAATCCATCGCCAACGTATCCGCGACAATCTCTTCTATTAGGTTTGGAGAACCTGCAACAGAATCTTTTTCTTGTTCCTGGGCCACCAAAGGCAAGGCCAAAACAAGACTTGAAAATATCGTGAGGAAACGTTTTCTATTATTTATCATTTAAACTGCTTATATAGCGGAGCGAATAGCTTTTTATTAATATAGGGTTACAGCGAACTGTAACCCTACTAAAATCGTACTTTTTTCTGAAAAAATAAAATTTTATTCGATTAAACATAACGTTCCGTTTATCGATAACGCCTTTGTTAGCCGATTATTGCAGCGATGCCTGGCAAGGTTTTACCCTCTAAACTTTCTAACATAGCGCCTCCGCCTGTAGAAACATAACTTACCTTATCTTCAAAACCAAACTGCTTAACAGCAGCAACTGAATCGCCACCTCCAACAAGTGAAAAAGCACCACCTTTCGTAGCCTCATCAATATAGTTTCCTAAAGCAATAGTTCCTTTCGCAAAACTTTCCATTTCAAAAACGCCAATAGGACCGTTCCAAAGAATAGTTTTCGATTTCAAGATAACCTCTTTAAAGATTTCCAATGTTTTTGGACCAGCATCTAAACCTTGCCAACCGTCAGGAATTTTATTTACATCTACAATTTGTGTGTTGGCATTATTGGCAAAATCATCTGCCGCAAGAACATCAACAGGAATATGCACTTCTACATTCTTCTCTTTGGCCTGCTTTAAAATTTCCATTGCCAGGTCCATCTTATCATCTTCACAAATAGAATCGCCTACTTGGCCACCTTGTGCTTTTATAAAAGTATAAGTCATACCCCCTCCAATAATTAGGTGATCTACTTTATCCAAGATGTTTTCTATAATTGTAATTTTAGACGAAACCTTAGCTCCACCCAAAATAGCCAAAACTGGTTTTTCACCAGTTTGCATTACCTTATCAATAGCTTCTATTTCTTTTGCAAGTAGTAGGCCAAAACATCTTGCATCAGGAAAAAACCTTGCAATGATAGTTGTAGAAGCATGAGCCCTGTGCGCAGTCCCAAAAGCATCATTTACATAAATATCACCTAATTTGGAAAGTTGTTCGGCAAAGGCCTCGTCTCCTTTTTCCTCTTCCGCGTGGAACCTTAGGTTCTCTAACAATAATATTTCACCTGGCTGAAGTTCCGCAACAGCTTTTTCTGCTACTTCACCAACACAATCAGGCACGAATTTTACGGTAACTCCAATAACATCTGAAACTTTATTGCAGATATGCTGTAAAGATAGGTCCGGATTCTTTTGTCCTTTTGGTCTACCTAAATGGCTCATTAAAACAGCGCTGCCGCCGTCTTCAAGTACTTTTATGATTGTTGGTTTTGCCGCTTCGATACGGGTAGCATCAGCAACATTGAATTCCTCGTCCAAAGGCACGTTAAAATCAACGCGAATGAGAGCTTTCTTATTTTCAAAATTAAAGTCGTTTATAGTTTTCATGTTATGCGGTTTTAGAGAGTCGCAAATGTAATAAAAAGGATGTTAGACTGGTAGTACAAAACCGATAGACTATAGATATTAACCATATTTAAGAAGTTATCCGCCTTGGATCGTATATATTAAAAAAGTTATCTTTGGACCATGCTGTTCAACCACATTTTAGGGCTATCCCATATCAAGAGCCATTTGGCCGGCAGTGCTGATGCAGGCAGAGTTCCTCATGCCCAATTATTTGTAGGGCCAGAGGGTTCAGGAACACTTCCTATGGCTATCGCTTACGCCCAATATATTATTTGCGGAAACCGTGATGGGGAGAATAATGGAGCTAACCAATCTTGTAATCTTAAGTTTGATTCCCTTGCTCATCCAGATATGCATTTTGCTTTTCCTGTCTCTAATTCTGATAAGGTAAAGAGCCATGCCGTTAGTAACCATTACATGGAAGAATGGCGAAAATTTGTTAAAGAGCAGCCTTACGGTAATCTTTTTGATTGGTATCGTTTAATCGGTATTGAAAAAAAACAAGGTCAGATCGGTGTAGATGAAGCACAGGATATTGTTAGAAAGTTAGTCTTAAAATCATACGAAGGCGGTTATAAGGTAATGTTGATTTGGATGGCCGAAAAAATGAATACGGCTGCCGCCAACAAACTTTTAAAACTAATTGAAGAACCACCTAACAAAACAGTATTTCTTTTAATAACCGAAGACGAGGGGCAAATTATTCAGACCATTCGTTCTCGTTGTCAAGTTTTACATTTTCCGCCTCTTGCTGAAGAAGCCATGGCAAATGCCCTTGTAGAAAAAGGCGCGTTAAGAGAAGAGGCTTTAAGAATTGCTCATGAGGCAAACGGAAATTTCAATAAGGCATTAGATTTATTGAACGAAGATTCTGAAGATCTGATTTTTGAAAAATGGTTCGTACAATGGGTCCGTAGTGCTTTTAAGGCCAAAGGAAATAAGAGTGCGATTTCCGATTTAATTATGTGGAGTGAAGAAGTGGCAAAAACCGGTCGTGAAACCCAAAAGAAATTTCTACATTATTGCGTTACAGTAATGCGCCAAGCCATGCTAATCAATTTCAATGCGAAAGACCTTGCTTTTATGCGCATACATACTGATGGCTTTAGCTTAGACAAATTTGCTCCTTTCATTCATGAAAACAATATTCTAACCATTGTAAAAGAGCTTGAAGACGCTATTTACCATATTGAACGAAATGGTAATTCTAAAATAATTCTTACGGATCTTTCTATAAAATTGACGCGTCTTTTGCACAAAAAAGCGGCTTAGCCTGCTATCTGCAGTCTTTTTTTTGGTAACTTAATAGCAACCAACCGCAAAACCAAAAGACCATGGACAGTTTTCTCCACTCTGCAACAGAACTCTTAATCCTAATTTTTCTGATTATCGTCTTTATGCAAAGTGGCATTGACAAAGTGTTTAATTGGAAGGAAACCCTTTCCTATCTGAAAGAGCATTTTAAAGACACTCCATTAGAAAGTTTGGTTCCCGCTCTCTTAGGCACATTGCTCTTAATAGAGACCGCATCAGGAATTCTATGCGCCATAGGACTTTATCAATTATTGATTATAGGAGAAAACACCATTGCCTTTTATGGCAGTATACTTTCCTGCATATCCTTATTAATGTTGATGTTCGGTCAACGCATGGCCAAGGACTATGAAGGGGCTAAAACCATCACCGTATATTTTATGCCCGCTATATTTTTGGTTTACATACTTCAAAACTAAAAAAGGGTCAACCGATAAAATCCGTTGACCCTTTTATTTTGATGGTAAGTTAATTCTACTTCTTGTACTTGTCGTTCAATAGTTTTACGATTTCTGCAGTAAGGTCATTTTTATCTGCGCCATATAATACGCTGCCACCATCGCCACCACCAAGAATGTATGAGTAGCCATTTGCTTTGCCGTAAGCTTTTACCTCTTTTTTTACTTTACTGATGATACTGTCCATTTCAGTTTGACCTAACAATTGAAGTTGTTGGTCTTCCTGCTGCAATTGTTGACCGATCATTTGACCTTTTTGCTGCATTGCAGCATATTGTTCTTGGGCTTTTGTTTGTGATAACTTCTGAGCTTGAGTTTGGAATGCCTGCGCCTCCACTTGAAAAGCTTGCGTAATACTGTCTCTCTTTTTTGTTAGAGCGTCCGCTTTAACTTTAAAATTAGCTTCAACATCGATTTTTTCTTGGTACTCTTCCATCAACTTTACGTTGTCTACAAATCCAATTTTTTCCTGCTGACAAGAAACTGCTACCAACATTAAAAATACCACTACTACATTTTTCATAATTCTGTTTATTTTAATCTTCTTTTTGCTTTTCAAAATTTTCTCAAAAATTATCCCTTCCCTAAATTCTGTCAAATTTAGTTTTCAAGTTGCGCAAAAATAGAAAAGCTTTTCTAATTGTAGTCATCAAATTTTTAAATGTGAAGGAAGAAACAATAATTCAAGAAATTAATTTAAACAACCTCAAATTGACCAAAAGACCAACTATAAAGAATTTCTATACAAAGAACACAAGAATATAAAGGAAGATAATAAAAAATGGAGTCGTCAAAAAGGCGTACAAAGACAATTTTTACGAAATCATCCACACATAAGAGATAAGCACTCAAACATCGTTAAAATCGCTTAAAACAAGTTTTAAGCTTCAGAAAGAGCTTATGGATGCTTTTTGAGAATATAGATTACAGAAGAGGGTTGTCCGCTGAACACTGCCCTAAAATTTGACCATAATCCTACACCGAAGGCCTTGATAAAATTCTGTCTGCCGGTTTTATATTTTTCAGAAAGCAAGGAGACATAAAAAGCATCAAACCACATAGGTTTTGTTTTTACTAATTTCATATTCTGTTTTGCGAATACTTTTTCTATTGACTCTTTAGAAAAATGCCAAAGATGTCTTGGCACATCATAAGCTGCCCAAAACTCTTTATAATAATTTGCATCAAAAGATTTAAAATTAGGAACTGCTATTACAAGCGTACCGTTATCTTCTAAGTTCGCTACAATTTTTTGGATTTGATCATCAAGATTAGGTAAGTGCTCCAAAACGTGCCAAAGTGTTATTACCTGAAATTTAGTGTTTGGCAACTCTTCCATATCGGAAAGCAAATTCATTTTCTTCTCACTGGAACGAACTCTTGCATCACTACTTGGCTCTATTCCCGTAACCGTCCAATTATTCTTTTTTGCCTGCAACAAAAAATCTCCGGTACCTGCCCCAACATCCAACAAGGTTTTAGTATTCTTTGCATAAGAATTTATTAAAGCTACTTTTTGAGAGAGACTAAACTTTTTTACCGCTTGATACATTTTATCCACTACAGATTTTGAAGCATCTGTATGTGATATGTAGTCATCACTTTCGTAATACTTTTGCAGATTTTTGGGCTCAGGTGTAGTCACCAACATTTGTAACTCTTCATCCAAAATCAATTCAAAGTCTTCTCCAGAAATTGAAAAATCTTTAGTTTTTAAAAACGGTTTCATTATAGTTGTGCGTGGTAAGATATTCCTTTTTGAGAGCTCGAAGATAATTTAAAACTGGCTCTCTAGAAAACGAATCTTCATGAAGACAATCTTTTTCCTTATCACTATAAACCTCAATGGCCAAATACCAATTATCAGTTCGTATTACATCGTCTCCTCCAACATATCCTTCATCATCCTCTAAACTCAAAGCTGCATTTAGGGTAGCACTGAAAAGAGTAGGTCCTAAGTTCAAAACTTTCGTAGGTATATCAATCTCATAAAAAGCAAAAAAATAATTCTCGCCGTCAATTAAAAATGGAATATCATCATAGACATTTTCATCATTCAATTGAAACTTAGTGTTTATATAATTATAAAAATGAGAAGCTTCTTTAGGATCCTCAAAAATAAACATCGTGCGTTTGGAAAGGGTTCTTTTAAACTTCTTTCCCTTGGAAATTTTATAGTCTTTTATAGATGGTGCCACTCGTAAAGGAATACATGATTGACCTATTAACGTGCTGCACAATACTAGAAGGAAAGCTTTCATTCGCAAGCATTTTTAAATTGAAAAAATACTATCACAAAAACTTAGCCAAAAACAATTTAATTTCAATCCATTCGTTCTATTTTAGAGGTAAGTAAAAGCTATTCTGTTTAATTATAAAACAGAGTACATACCACATTAGAAGGGTTCTTGCTGCCGAGAAAAGTTCACGCAAGACAGATGTCTACATGGTTTTCATAAGGAAAACCAATGTGGCACAGACATGTTCCACGTGGAACGTTCCGGTTATCTATCTTCCCAAATACACCAAAAGAACACTTATGTCAGAAGGGTTTACACCACTGACTCTGGCTGCTTGAGCTATGGTCACCGGCTGTATAGAATTCAACTTTTCACGAGCTTCGTATGACAAGGATTTAAGTTTGGAGTAATCAAAATTAGCAGGAATTTTTACATTCTCTAAACGCAATAGTTTGTCCGCATTATTCTTTTCTTTGGCAATATAGCCAGAATACTTAACCTGTATTTCCGTCTGTTCTAGCACTTCCCTATCCAGGTTATTATCCTCAACATAACCTGAAACCGTATCCAACTGTAGCATATGGTCCATGGTGACTTTCGGTCTAGAAAATACCTTAAACATCTTATCGGATTGTTTAACTAATGCGGAATCTACACTATCTAAAATTGGATTGATCTCCTCTGGTTTAACACTAGTTTCCTTAAAAAAGTTAACGAAAGAATCGGACTTAGCCTCCTTTTCTTCCATACGAATCAAACGCTCTTTTTTAGCTAAACCAATATCAAATCCTCTGGGAGTTAATCTCAAATCAGCATTATCCTGACGCAACAAAGTTCGGTATTCTGCCCTAGAAGTAAACATGCGATATGGCTCTTCCGTACCCTTTGTAATTAAGTCATCTATCAAAACACCTATATAAGCTTCATCTCTCTGAAGCACGAAATCCTCTTTCTCGCTAATTTTTAAATGAGCATTAATACCCGCCATCAAACCTTGAGAAGCAGCCTCCTCATAACCTGTAGTTCCATTAATTTGACCCGCAAAATAAAGATTATCTACAAGCTTAGTTTCTAAGGTATGCTTTAGTTGTGTAGGCGGAAAATAATCATATTCTATAGCATAACCAGGCCTAAAAAATTTGACGTTTTCAAAACCTACAACAGATCGTAAAGCTTTAAACTGAACATCCTCAGGCAAGGAAGTAGAGAACCCATTTACATATACTTCAACCGTATCCCAACCTTCCGGTTCTACAAAAATTTGATGACTATTTTTATCAGCAAAGCGATTGATTTTATCCTCTATTGACGGACAATATCGGGGTCCCACACTTTTGATTCTACCGTTAAACATTGGCGAGCGATCAAATCCCTCACGCAAAACGTCATGGACCAAATCACTAGTATGTGTCATAAAACAGTCCCGTTGAGTGGTCAAAACCGGAGTCTGTAAATATGAAAATTTTTCTGGAATAGCATCGCCAGGTTGCGGAATCATAACTGAATAATTCAAAGAACGACCATCAACCCTTGGTGGAGTTCCGGTTTTCATACGGCCACTCTCGAAACCTAATTCCAGCAATTGTTCTGTAATTCCGGTAGCAGCCTTCTCTCCTGCTCTACCGCCACCAAACTGCTTTTCACCTATATGAATCAATCCATTTAAAAAGGTGCCGTTCGTAAGAATTACCGATTTAGATCGAATATCTATACCTAAAGAGCTTTTAACTCCTACAGCTTTACCGTTCTCAACCAATAAGCCACTTATCATTTCCTGATAGAAATCTACATTCGGTATATTTTCTAGAGCCAAACGCCATTCCTCAGCAAAACGCATACGGTCATTCTGAGCACGCGGACTCCACATTGCAGGGCCCTTCGATTTATTAAGCATTTTAAATTGAATCGCTGACTTATCCGTGATAATACCGCTCATTCCGCCCAATGCGTCAATTTCTCTAACAATTTGTCCTTTAGCAATTCCACCCATAGCAGGATTACAGGACATCTGACCAATGGTCTGTAAATTCATGGTCACCAACAGGGTTTTAGAACCCATATTTCCAGCTGCCGCTGCAGCTTCTGCACCAGCGTGCCCTCCTCCAACAACAATAACATCATACTCCTCTGCAAACATCTCTTATCCTCTAAAATTGTGATTTCAAAATAAAAATTATGGCAAACAGCCATGCACTAAACGCACAACAACCTTAATGTTCCACGTGGAACATCATAATTTTCTCATTTTCTTTTTGCCTCATTATAACTACTTCCTCCTTTGTCTTATCCTTAAAACCAAAAAGGTGCAACACGCCATGAGCCATAACACGCAAAACTTCTTCTTCCAACGAGATATTAAATATCTTAGCGTTATCTTTTACTCTATCTACAGAGATAAATATATCTCCGCCGATGACATTATCTTCCGTATAATCAAACGTTAAAATATCTGTATACGTATCGTGATTCAAATATTTTTTATTCATTTCCAAAACCTCTTCATCTGAACAAAAAACGTAATCTATCTGGTTAAGAACACCATTTTCTGATTCCACTACTGCGTTTAACCAATCTGAATATTTATCTTCGTTTTCTAGTGAAAACCCGGTTTTATAATGGAACTCAATCATTGTTCTTGAAATAGTCTTTTACCCTGTTTTGAAAATTTTGGCGCAAAGGTAAGCTTTGTCTGTTTAAAATCTCTACTTCGTTACGATAATTCTCTAAGAATGAGGGCTTAGTAATAATAGGGTTTTGAAACTGACTGGTATTTGTATTACTCTCTCTTTCAGACTTCCTCCCTTGTTTAAGGGATGCATTTTCTAATTTCAGCATTTCATACTGAATGTTATTTATCTTAGTTTGGCTTCTTTGGGTAACCCCATTTTCCAAAAGGTCGTTCTCAAAATCCTCCATTTGCTTAATAAGCTTCTGAGCCAATTTTTTATCGCCTGCATCCATCATATCCTTGAGTTGCTGCTCTAACTTACCCCGCAACATTTGCTGCTCTTTATAAATCTCATAAATTTCCTGCAACTCCGATTCAGAGGGTTGTCCATTACCTGGTCCAGATTCACCGTTTTGATTCTGCCCCGCTTTTCCTTTTCCCTTGTTTCCTTCTGAACCTTCTCCTTGCTCCCCACCTTCATTACCTCCTTTTTCGCCACTACCCTTTTTACCCTCTCCTGATGTAGAACCTTTTCCTTTTTCCCCTTGTCCTTCGCCTTCGCCGGATTTACCCTCACCAGACTCTCCTTTACCAGGCTTACCCTTTCCAGGCTTACCCATACCGTTCATTTTTTCCTTTAACTCCTGTTGTCCCTTGATGATATCCGGTAGTTGAAAACCACCCTCTTCGCCCTGTCCCTCTCCTTGACCGGACATCATACTCTGCTCCATATTATCCAAAATATTGGCGAGAAAGTCAGCTAAACTATTGGATGCACTAAGCACATATTTTTGGTAGGATACACCTTGGTATATTTGGTTTTCAGCAACACTTTCCAATGTTTTGTCCACATTATAATAGACCTCCGTAATCTGTTCGTTTACGAATTCAGAAAGCTCAGCTCTTCTTAGAGAAAGAGCAAACAGACTATCGTCAACATGCTCAAAAAGCTCACGTAACTCCTGCTGTTTATGTATAGCATTTGAAAATTGTGGACTATCTGAATCCACATCCTCCAGACTATCGTACAGTAATTCTTGCTTAAAAGAGAAGGTGATTAAATTATCCAATATTTGCCGAAGCATTTCGGCGTCTTCCGTTATGGTGGATTCCCCTCCCGCCCCAGCAGCAGATTTACTGAGTTGTTCACTCATTTCTTTCATCTTCTGCGCTGCAGACTTTTGTTTTTGTTTAGCTTTATCAGACTTTTCTTTTTTCTCACCACCCCCCGTATCCTTAGATTGTTCCTTTTTAAGCTCTTTTAAAGCTTCATTTTGATCTTCCTTAACCCCAGACTCCCTATCTTGGCTTCGATCTATATTTAATGGTTTATTTAAATCTTCATTGTCCTTCTGAAGCTCATCAAATTCCTTTGTTATATCCTCAAAGTCCTTGTTTAACTGTTCTTGGATATCTGTGTCCTCCAATGTATTTAGTGAATCCGCAGCTTTTTCCTGTTCGTTAGAAAGTTTTTCCAAGTCCCTAGCTAGCTGATTTACCTTCTCCGTAACATAATACCGCTTGGTCAATTCTAACAACTGTTCAAGATTACGCTCACTGCTTTGCTGTTTCTTTCCCAATTCCTCTAACCTTTTTGAAAGCTCCTCTTTATCTATTTTATCAGCAATCTTATTTAACTCATCAAGTAATTTTTCATTCTTCTTAGCACGTAATTCTTGACGCTCTAAACGTTCCTGAAGTAGCTCGTTAAACTTATCATTACTTTCCAATTTGTTTAAGTTCTCTTTTAGCTGCTTACTAAACTCTTCCATTTGAATTTCCTGCTGTTGTTGCTTTTGTAGAAAATCCTTAATTTGATTTTGATCTGTAAAATCTAGCTGATTCTTCTCTTTCTGCTCTTTTCTAATGTCCTTTAGGTCTTCTTTTTGTTCTTTGAACTGGTCTAACGACTTATCCAAATTATTGATAATAGACTGCTGAGCCTCCAATTCCTTCTTTCTCAATTGACTCTCATCTAACAATGACAAGGAAAACACTTCGGATTTAGTTGATTTACCATTATGAATGGCATCATTATCTACTGCCTCAAAATAAAAACTATACTGCTTATCCTCTAATAATTCCAGGCCTGAAGGGAAAGTATAATAAAATTGTTCAAAATTTCCTGATGGTGTGCTGAGCGGTATAACCTGACGCTTATCCGGTTCACCATCCCTATAACAAACAAGTTTTATACTCTTCAGTTTATAATCATCCGTGGCCTCTCCCGAGTAATAGGCTAAATTGGGATTCAGGGAGTCCAAAACCTGTCTGACCTTGATAGCTGGATACGCATCTTTAATCACTGTAAATTCATAGGCTAGTTTCTCATAGTCATCCACATTATCATTTGATGTGGACACTTCATATCCCAAACTTTTATATACACGTTTCTGTAGAGAAAATGCACCGTCATCGACCAAAAAATCCTGAATGGTATCCTTGGTGATTAAACGTACATTTTTGGTATTCTCCCCTTTGATATTCCAAGTGACCTTAGTGCCCTCCGGAAAAATTGCATTACCTGTACTTTTAATGGTTTCCGAAGCCCTACCCGTGTAATTAGGATAGTCTAACTTAACTTGAAAATCCTCAATAACTGGAGTCTTAAGCACCTGAAGTTGATAATCCCTTGATCTAACATCATTGGCCAAAAAATAAAATTTTGAGTTTTTTAAAGGAGGAGTGAACGTGTATAAGTACCGACCGTTATCTTCTCGTAAAAGAGACTGTTTTCCATCTATTACGATAAAAACGGTTTCCGGTTTAACCTCTCCTTTCGTAGTTACTTCAACAGTATGTTCCTTTGAATCCAAAACACGTAAATCATTAGATAATAAGTGAAAAGAAAAAGGAGCAGGAGGCTCATAGGCCATACTATAATTCACAACTCTATCCGCAGAACCAAAAAAAGACTTTAAATTTCCCGAAACCCAAACCAACATAAGGATAAGAGCCGGTATTGCCAAGTACTTTAAATATTTAAAATTATCCTTAAAATCTACTGCCTTAGTAAAAGGAATTATGCTCATATTCCGGCTTCGTTGTTCTATACTGGCCAACAATAATTCCGACTGGTTTTTATCCTCACCCAAATCAATAAGATTGTATAACTTATCTCCTACTTCCGGAAAATGTTTACCTATCAATAAAGATGCTTGTCTATTGCTTATCCCTTGTTTAAGTTTAAACAGATAGAACAAGGGCTTAAGGATGTATTTAAACAACAAATAAAGCTCTATGCCCAGAAATGCCAGTAAAAGGATAAAACGACCCGTAGAATTGAGCCAAAGTAGGTATTCAATACCTAAAATCGCAATTAAGAAAAGTAACCCCAATGCTACAAAAAGCAAGACGCCTTTTATAAGCATCTTGGTATAATATTTTCTGATGAAACCGTTAAGCTTTCCCAGTATATTGCGGTAACCTGTCATAGAACGTAAAGATAAGCAAAAAAGCACCTGAGCACTTAAAGCTTACTATAACCGAACAATAGCGCGGTTTAATTCGTATCCCTTTGGGACCTAGGTCGCTTTTTATACCTTTGCGCCATAAAAAAATCGCCATGAGCCAAAGAGTACGCGTACGTTTTGCACCTAGCCCTACGGGGCCATTGCACATTGGTGGTGTCCGCACCGCCCTATTCAATTATCTTTTCGCCAAAAAACACGGTGGCGATTTTATTTTACGAATAGAAGATACCGATCAAAACCGCTATGTAGAAGGTGCTGAAGAATATATCATAAACGCACTCAATTGGTGTGGACTTAAATTTGATGAAGGTCCCGGTTTGCAGGGGGATTTCGGACCCTACAGGCAAAGCGAACGCAAACATTTATACAAACAATACGCAGAAGAACTAATTAGGAATGGTAAAGCCTACTACGCTTTTGATACAGCCGAACAATTAGATTTCCACAGAAAAAATCACGAGGCTAACGGCAAGACTTTTATTTACAACTGGCACAACCGTTTAAAACTGGATAATTCTTTGTCTTTAACCCCTGAAGAAGTTCAAAAACGACTTGATTCCGGTGAAGACTATGTGGTACGCTTCCTGACCGCACCCGATAAAAAACTACATTTAAAAGACATTGTTCGTGGTACTATAGAAATAGATACCAATGTATTGGACGATAAGGTTCTTTTTAAAGGAGACGGAATGCCAACCTACCACCTAGCTAACATAGTAGATGATCATTTAATGCAAATCACTCACGTTATTCGTGGTGAAGAATGGCTTCCTTCCTTGGCATTACATCAGCAATTATATGATGCTTTTGGCTGGAACACACCTGAATTTGCACATTTGCCTTTAATTATGAAGCCCGTAGGGAAAGGCAAACTAAGCAAACGAGATGGAGAAAAAATGGGTTTCCCTGTGTTTCCATTAAGCTGGAAGGAGTCCGAAGGATATAGAGAAGCAGGTTATTTCCCAGAGGCCGTTGTTAATTTCTTGGCGCTGTTAGGCTGGAATCCAGGTACCGAACAAGAAATCTTCAGTCTAGGAGAATTAGTTCATAGTTTTAGCCTAGAGCGTGTAAACAAGTCAGGAGCACGTTTTGATCCGGACAAAACCAAATGGTACAATCAACAGTATCTACAAAATAAGGCTAATGATGAACTGGGCGAGTTATATGCCGAAATACTAAAAAAGAAGTCCATCTCTATAGCTACAAAACCAAAAGGCTACGTGGAAAAGGTTGTTGCTTTAATAAAGGAACGCGCTGTTTTTGTAGCAGATTTTTGGGATTTATCTGATTATTTCTTTGTTGCTCCTACCTCGTACAACGAGAAAGCAGCCAAAAAACAATGGAAAGAAGGTACGCCAGATATTCTAAACCATCTGGTATCAATACTTGAAGAAATCTCCGATTTCTCCTCCGAAAACGTTGAAACTATCGTAAAAAAATGGATTGGTGAACAAGAACTGTCCTTTGGTAAGGTAATGCCACCATTGCGTTTGGTGATTGTTGGTGATATGAAAGGCCCGCATTTATTTGATATTATAGCCATGATCGGCAAAGAAGATAGCATTGCTAGAATTCAAAAAGCAATATTGCATCTGGCTTAGAAACCCTCTATTTCATTGAAAAGGTGCAGATTTTAGTTCGTTCTAATTTCTGCACCTTTTTTATTTATTGATAGTACTTGTAACAAACCCAAGAAAAGTACTACATATATACAATACGTTTTGTAAATTCAATAAATAAATAAAAATCAAAAATTATGGGAAATCTTATCTGGATACCAGTCATATTCTTCGTCATCGCGACAGTTCTTTCTGGGGTCTTTATAGTTAAACAACAAACCGCGGTTCTGATAGAAACATTCGGAAAATTCACAAGTGTTAGACAATCGGGAATTCACTTTAAAATACCATTTGTACAGCGCATTTCGGCAAGGATGGGACTTAAAATTCAGCAACTGGATGTTATAATCGAAACTAAAACCTTAGATGATGTTTTTGTAAAACTTAAGGTTTCTGTACAATATGTAGTAATTAAGGAAAAGGTATATGATGCCTTTTATAAATTAGAATATCCACATGAGCAAATCACTTCATATGTATTTGATGTGGTACGGGCCGAAGTTCCAAAAATGAAATTAGATGATGTATTTGTAAAGAAGGATGATATAGCCATTGCGGTAAAATCAGAACTACAGGATGCCATGTTAGATTACGGCTATGACATTATTAAAACCTTGGTAACGGATATTGACCCAGATGCTCAGGTAAAAGAAGCCATGAACCGTATTAATGCCTCTGAGCGTGAAAAAATAGCAGCACAGTTTGAAGGTGATGCTGCCCGTATCCTTATTGTTGAAAAGGCAAAAGCGGAAGCGGAAAGTAAGCGATTACAAGGTCAGGGTATTGCAGACCAACGTCGCGAAATTGCTC
>ENA-ORXM01002019-ORXM01002019.1-marine-metagenome-genome-assembly--contig:-NODE-2019-length-25474-cov-16.373587_pt1 | contig 25474 bp, 27 predicted proteins | sample MGYA00237867_ERZ511480 | MGnify/ENA primary metagenome ERZ511480 (study PRJEB26309, sample SAMN06266103) | marine metagenome | isolation source: Algal blade | place: United Kingdom:Sidmouth, United... | reverse complement strand
CAGCCGCCGCTTCGAGCTCTACGGCGGCGGCGGCCTCGGCCAGGGCGTCGTCGCCGTCAACCTCGAAGCCGAGGACGGCGGCGACGACGAGGTCGAGAGCGACACCGCCTTCGTCTGGACCGCCACCGCCGGCCTCGCCTTCAAAGCCAGCCCCGGCTCCACCTTCACCCTCGGCCTCCGCCACACCGACTTCGCCGACGTCGACATCCGCGACACGGGCTATGAGCTGGATCCGATCACCAGCATGGAGATCGGGCTGCGGCTCACGTTCTGATCGCCCCCCTCCGCCCCGACCCCCGCCTCGCCGTGCCGTCGCACAGTCCCCGGTGGCGCCGACGCCCGCCGCGCGGCGCATGACCGTCGCGGGCGTCACGTCGCCCCGCCCGAGCAACCCGGCGGTGCGCACGACGCCGCGGAACGGGGCGGCAAAGCCGTGGCTCCCCCGCCTTCCCCTCCCCGACGCCGGGCGTGAGCACGGCGTGGGGCACCGCGTCGCCGCGGTCGGCGGGGGGAAGCTCAGCGGCGCCCACGTCCGCCGCCACCGCCCCCGCCGTGACCACCCGCGGGTCCGCCCCCCGCGGGCGGGCCGCGTCGAGGGTGCGGGACACCTCGGGCGCCGCCGCCGCGTCGCCGAGAGCGACGGCCTCGACGTGGCGCTTGGGGTGAGTGGCGGGCTTGGCGGTGGTTTCTCGCCGACCCGCCCCGCGGCGACGCGCTAGCGGGTCGCGAGCCGGCTGATCGACTGGTCGTTGCGGGAGGCCGACGTGGCCGCGTGATGGTACTTCATTGTGGGTGGCAGCGGCGGAAGACGGGAGAGGCTAGGCAGGCGGCAAGGAGAGGAAAGGTGGAACGCCAGCTGAGAGCCGAGTGTAGAGGAGGGGGGAGAGCGACGCGGGCAGCCGTGGCCTCGGGACCCGCGTCAGAATCGGAGGGGGGGTGTGGGATTGGGGTGGGATTCGACCGATCCTGCGTGTGTCCCCCCCCTCTCATGGATGACCTGGCCAGTTTTTGGGTCGGGCCCGTGATTGCGACGCCTCCAGCCAGGCTGCTGCTACCTGTCCTTGTCCGTCCTAAAGGTACACATAGGCTCTTGACTATGTAAATACTTCTTCCCATTGGGCTGGTCGGATAGCAGTGATTGAACTAGTGTCTGAGCGTCTGCAAAGGGGCATATGAGTATAGCAGTCGCACCGGCATACTCGACTGTGGCGGTCACTGTGGCGCGCATCTTGCTTGTGTCTTGACATCTGCAGCGGCCGACGTGTGCTGTACCCACCGGTACCCACCGGGCCTCGGGCATGGCCGTCGTCATCGCGTGCCGGTGGCCCGGCGCAGATGAGGCCACGCTCGTCTTTTCTGCTCAGGGACCCGACCGCGGATGTCCACGAGATCTCACCAAGCATGTGTGGCTTCAAGGAGACCTGGAGCTGCAGGTGTTTGACAACAAACATGACGCCGCGGCGTGGACGAACGCGGGGCTGCAGATGATGCCGCGGGGCGTGCAGGTTCCCTTACCGTCTTCATGTTCGGACCGTGCCGTTCGATTAATGCTGGGAAGTCGCTGCAGGTTCTTTAACCTGAGCACTGATCGTGGCTTGGAGCGCTTCTTTTCCGCGCTTCGCGACAGTAAAGGTGTTGGGCTGATGCGTACCAAGTGCTTTTCGTCATTGGCTGCGGCCCTGTCTTCAGTGAAGGTCGCAGCCCCCTCCACATCTACCTCACCCAGTCCATCTATGGTGGGCCTTCAAGTTCGAATCGCATCCAGTGCGCCGCACCGATCGGTGGGCATCGTACAAGCACCCGCTTCGCTTGGTCGTGGTGAGGGCCGGCCATGGGCCAGGCCTCCGCCTCCCCCGGCCTCCTACTGGTCCCCGACGGCAACAACCGGGGTCGGTGTCAAGAGGTCCCGCGCGGAGGGATCTTCCGGCCGTGGCGGCTGGAGGGTATCGGGTCATCGTCGACCTATCGATCCACACGCCTCTCTCATCGTCTCCATGCTGGAGAGGGGTGAAAGTGTGTTTGTGACCGGCATCGCCGGGTCGGGCAAGACGACGATACTCAAGAAGGTTCTGCCCTTCCTAGAGGTGCTCGACCCCAGGATGGGAGTCTGCGCGACGACTGGAGTGGCGGCCAGTCTCCTGGGTGGAGTTACGCTCCACTCCTGGCTCGGGCTAGTGCCGGAGGTTGTTCTCGCTGTGGCCTCTGAGTTGGACGTGGAGGACGTTGTAGCGCGATTGCCGCTCCCTGCCCGGCTTCGGATATGCAGCGCGCGCTTCCTGATCGTGGACGAGATCTCCATGCTGGATGCTGCGCTGCTGGATGGGGTAGACCGTCTCTGCCGCCACCTACGGAGAGCTCCTTCAACGCCGCTAGGGGGTATTGTCGTCCTTTTTTGCGGCGATTTTTTGCAGCTGGCACCTGTGCAAGGTCAAGGGGCCCTCTCTGGGCAGTTTTCTTTTCAAGCCGATGTGTGGCCGATGCTCTTCGGCCCGAGGGCTGTCGTTCTTACGACAGCCGGCCGCCATGGTGCCGATGCTGAGTTCCGCTCCTTACTTCTCCACATGCGCAGGGCCGAGCTCACGCGGTCCGAAGAAGAGCTCCTGCGATCCAGGGTTGTGGCGACCGCTCCCGACGATGCCGTCTACCTGTATTCAACTACAGAAGCGGCCAAGGTGCGCAACAACAAGTGCTTAGTGAGCCTGGACCAGCCCCTTGTTACCTTTGTAGCGGAAGACGACTACAAGCAGCTGTCCGATCGCCATGGGAAGCAGCTGCTTGCCGACTACACCAAGGCCGAGTACGAAATGAAGCTGTGTGTCGGTGCCGTCGTGCTTCTCGCCTGCAACGCGTACTTCCACGCGCACGGGTTGAGCGCGGGAGCCCGAGGCGTCGTGATCGGCTTCTACACCTTCGCGGAAAAGAGAGGCAAGAGCGAGAGGCTACCGATTGTGGACTTCTTATTGCCGACGGCTGCCCGGCGTCGGCTTTTCATCAAGCGGGAGATGTTCTGTGTTACGTCTCTGTCTGCCAGGGACAAGGAGGCAGCGACGCGGCGGCAAGTTCCCCTCGTGTTGGGGTGGGCCATGACTATTCACAAGGCGCAGGGTATGACTCTGGACACGGTAGTGCTCTCCTTAGGACGAGTGTTTACTTTTGCCATGGTCTATGTCGCATTTTCCCGCGTCCGTCGTCTCCAAGACGTCTTTTTGCTTTCGTTTGACGCCTCCCGCGTGTCTGTTTGTCGGCGGGCGCTTGAGTTTCATGACCGCCTTCATCGTATCACATCATAGCACTAGAAGTACAAGGCGCATGCAGAGCATGGATGCACAGATCGCACTGGAGCTCAGTATCTCGAGCCCCAAAAGAAGTCGAATACTGTAGTTGTCTATTAGCCTTTTTTTGGCTGATAGCATTAGGTATTCGTGTCCTTGACTTTCTTTGTAGGAGTGCATGTCTTCCTTTCGTGATGGTTCTTCTTCGCCTTGACACGACATGTCATGTGACTTCCACTTCCTTGGCCGTCGGTCCATGCACTGTCTGCCACGTTCGACCTTGTTTGCGGCCTCCCACCGCCTCTGTTTGCGGCCCACCCTGCGACCCGTGATTGCGGCGCCCCCGCGGCGGCCCCGCCCGGCCCTGATTGCGGCACATCCCCCCACCCCTGAATGCTGCACCTTCCGCCACGCCTGATTACAGCTACTGTCACCCCTGCCGATCGAAGACGTTAGCCTGGACGGTCGAGCGCCGCTCGCACTCAATGCGTGGAGGGGCTCCTTCACTCGACGCACACTCGTGGGAGATTCCCGCGAGATTTTAGCGCACGACGAATGATGGAGAAACTCCAGAAAGATCAACAAGATGATCATCCAACCCCTTCTGGAATCGATGAAGCGATACCATGGATAATGAGCACAAGTAATCGTCAGAAATATCTAAATGTTGCCGTCCGGTGACCGCCGTGTAACGTGGTGCAAGAGGTTGTCGTAAAATGGCAGAAAAGGTAGCACAAAACCGTAGGATGTATATGAGACGATGGCTGTTCCTTTCGTAATTTCGTGAGACAGCGAGTTGGCAGACGACGCCCATCATGAGCCTCGCCAAACCGCGGGCGGTCAAGTGTCTCGGCATTTGCGCCCTCTCAATGCGGGTTTCGTGCGAGGCTCTGTCGCACTGTCGTGCTGTACACAGGCGGTACACTGAAAGTAACATTCGATGTCACTGGAGTCCAACTATCAATTTACTTTCTGTGAATAGCGTGCTATGCCATTTCACCAGAAATCTTTTTGAAGAGATGTGTTCATGGTCGTGGGATGGGCATGAAGCGCTTCATACAGGGAGCTCAGAGACCATGAAGAAGAGGGTTTTGAACTATTCTGACCACGCCAAAGTGATCAGGGATGCTGCTTTACTCATCCTGCTTCGTCTCGCCATGTATGACATACATTTGTTTGTGCCCTGATTGCTGCTTGCGAGTTGAGGATGCCTGGGTGCTTCCGGTGTAGAAGCGCACGCGTTCCTGAGACACTGCGAGACGCAAAAATGAAAGTCATGTGGAGCAGGGCGTAACTATCTGGTCTGGGTAAACTGATGTCCCTGATCACGCCTGTCATGTCAGATCGTTGAAAAAAGTTCTCCTTCATCCTTTTTTGTGCGCCTGCAATGGGAGATATGGTGCCGTTGTCTGTCCCTGAGGGCACGACATGGAAGTCGACCGCCGCTGGTCTGCGAGTGTCCCACACCGTGGTAGTGACGGACACCTTTGAGTTCCCCGCCCCGCCTTATCTGACGCGCTCCAATTCTAGGCGCTGGCGATAACCCTGTTGCCGTCAGCGCCCACCGTCAATCTGCTGTTCGACGCCAGCCCGCCTGCCTCTTCGCTGCAGGCCGCCGTCGTACATGTTACGGTCCCCTCGCTGCCAATCGTGCCCCACCAGAGGCTGCTCGGCGCGGCCGTAACCGTAACCCACGTCTCTGTCCTCTCTTCCCTGACCGCGAAGCTTATCCCCAGCCCCGAACTTGTGTGAACGCAACCCTAGCTGCACTCAGTGCCTCGTAGCGCACCGGCGACTGTGAATTGGCCCGCCGCCCAGGTCGATGGCGCAGGTCCTTTCTGGAATGTAGCATCGGAGGGCTTTCTGTGCCGAAGGGTGTGGAGGGAGGATGAGCCTTTCCACTCGATGTGAGCCGATACCTTTAGCAGTGGCGCCTCCCCCACGGTGGTGCCCAATGTGGTGATGGCGTGTCCGCTGCAGATGTAAGGAGGCCTTGAGGAATCCCCCGGGTGCGCACCGGGTGAGCGCGGGCGCTTGGCCACTGCGGGGTCCGCTTCTGCCGAAAAGGGTATAAAGGATCTGTTTTCTTGCTCTCCTCCACTGGGGCTAGTCCGCGAGGCAGGTATTGGATTCTTTCCAGACAGGGACCTTCCCCCACTTGGCACCAGCACGCGGGTCGCTCCGCCACTCGTTGGGCCCTCCCCTGCTCGCCGCTCTTCACTGCCGAGACCACCGCCCCGCCGTGCGTCATCGCTCAGGCGATCAGGTGTCCCTACCGTTCGCTGACCTCCGCCAATCCTCGCTGAAGCCGTCCACGCCTGTATTCATTCCTCGTCCGTCCCTCTCAGCCGTCGCACCGCCGCGTGTGGCCGGAAGCGTCTGTCACTGGCACGCCAGCATGGGCCCCAGAGGACTTGCACACGCGGCGGGCTGGTGCCAGTTGGGGGTGCCATTCGGGGGGCAGTGCCCCGGGCAGTCCGGGCGGCGCCTCCCCACACACAGCAAGTGCCCACCCTGGGATTGGGGGTGCGGTGCTATCCTCTTCCCCGTAGTAAACAGCTGTGCTGCCCATTCGGCTTCTGCAGCGTCGTCTAGGACGGAAGAACCCTGGAATCAGGGTTGCACCAGAGACGTCGCGTTTTACTAAAGGATGAGAGGAGGTCCGTACAGTGGACCCCCGGCGGGCGAGCATGCCGACCAACGCGGCGGTACATACTACAGCAGATGTAGAGTGATGCCCGCTGCTCAAGCTCAAAGAAGCTGTCCCACACGCCCGATTGGATGCTGTTTGCCGCGCCAAACCGTTACCCTCATGACATCCTGAATCCTAAGTGCATCCCGCGCGACTTTGGGCTCCACCCCTGGTGTGGTGGCCCACCGGTATGCTACCGAGAACAGAGGGCGACGCAAAGTGAGCCACTCTTGTGAAGCGTACATATAGCCAAAAATGAGAAAAAAAGACGGGTGTAACCCCCCAAAGGGCTTGCCACCAGCCAAGTCGCTCCTCTTCAAAGCGAAAAGGCCAGTGACGGGGGCTACCGGTCACGCTGGGTATTTGCTTGGCCGCGTGTGCGTGAGTCGCCCCGGTGCTAGCCGCACCTCGTGACGGGACGCCGGGAGGTGGCGCCCGAGCGCCGCGTCCGCCGCTTGACCCGCTGCAGGGGAATGCAGATGGGAGAGAATCTGCTGCTCATGTTGCTCATGGCCTCGTTGTCGGACACGACGAGTGACCTGGCGCCTGCCCGAAACGGCCGCCGAGGTGGTGTGGGGGGGGGCGTTGCGTCGCCGCCGCCTTCAGCTGGTGGCGCGAGTGGTGAGGCGATGAGGGCAGGGTCACGTGGCGGCCACAGCACGCAGCGACATTTGACCGCAAAGGGCGCGAGTAAGGATTTAGGGGCTACGGGTCAGGATTATCCCGTGGGGCTAGTCAGCAACTCCCCGGCGTTCGACGCACTCTTTGGCCCGCCGTTTATCTATGCTCGCACGACTGCAGCTTCTGGCCCCGGAACGGTCCTGTCAGCGTCCGAAACAGTAGTTTGGTAATAGCATTCTACATGTCTAATAGTCTTATATTGACTGATAGCACATTCGTGTGGTGTACTTGTTTTTCTTGATAGGAGTGCATGTCTTCCACTCGTGCTGGTTCTTCCTCGCCGTGACAAGACATGTCATGTGACCTCCGCCTCCTCGGCTGCCCGTCCGTGCCCGGTCTTCCACCCTTGACCTTGCTTACGGCACGTCCCGCCACCACTGTTTGTGGCACCTCCCGCCACCACTGTTGGTGGCACGTCCCGCGACCCCTGTTTGCGGCGCCCCCCCCCCCCTGGCTCCGGCACCTCCTCCCCGCCTGTGTTTGCGGCACGTATCCTGCCTTCTTCGAGGCACCCCTCCCACATTGTTAGCGGCAGCCCCTCCCTCCTGTTTTCGCCCTTTCCACCGCGCTGCTCGCGGCATCCACCGTGCCCTTTTGCTGCATGACGCCTACATGACTGCTGCGGCACGAGTAGCTGGCACAACTTCCGGCTCTTCATCATGTCTCCGCCGCGCCGCGGTCGGTCGCAGAAGGGGACACGGGCGACTGCCTCAACACGCTCGGCAGCAGATGGTGTGAGTCCTCCTGCAAGCGCAGCGGGGATGACCGGCCGAGGCCGCAAGCGCACTGCTGCTGCACCACCCGTCGACGAAGCTTCCTCTGTGGCCGACACCATCGATGAAGTCCCTGGCGGGGGCGCGGGTGAGTCCAAGACGAAGCGGTTGCGTACGTCGGCTCGCCTCCGGGGAAAGTCGACAACCCCGGTGGAGGAGCGGGACCGCTTGTTTGACGTCGACAACGACATCATCCAGTCGAACCGGTCATCCGTAGTTTTTCGCTACCCCCCGGGCGAGCCGGACGCCATCGACGTCACCCAAGATGACGTCGACACCCTTGTGGACGGCGGGCACCTGAGCGACGGCATTGTCGACTTCTACTCCCTCGTTCTTCTCGGACCGGACATGGGGGTACCTAGCAACATCGCCACCTTCACGTCGCTGTTTGCGACGTTGCTGATGCAGAATCGGGCTTCTGCGCTGGCGTCTCTCGCCAATCAAGCGTCGTCAACATTCGAGCGTGAGTTTTGGGTGATGGCAGTCGTCCAGCACGGCCATTGGTGCTTGGCTATCGTCGTGCGGCCTGATGAGCTGGCCACCCGCGTCATCAAGTTGGCTACTCAAGGTGGCAGCGTCGGCAGGGGCACGCTGGTGAACAACAACTCCTTTTTGGTCATCCTCGACCCCAAGCGCGGTGGCAACGACTACCGTGGACTCAAGAAGGCGCTCGCCGACTGGATGGTGGACAGGCTACACGAGAACAATGAGACGGTGGACAAGGCGGTGTTGCGCTCGCTTGTGGGCAAAGCTCTTCCCCTACGACATGTGAGGGTCCCGCAGCAGTCCGACTCCTCGAGTTGTGGGCTCTTTGTGCTGGGGTTTTGGGCGGCATTCATCCACGGCGACGACGAGACCCGCAGCCTCATGTGCGGCCTGACGTCATCGACCAAGAAGTCATCCGTTTGGACGGATTTTATGTCCACTCTACCAACAAGGAAGGACATCATCACCGCGTGTGACAAGGTGCGTCGCCAGGGACTCAAGGACAACGCGGACAAGGCCAAGTCAACAAGCTCCGACGGTCAAGCCAAAGGGACAGTCGCGGGGATGGTCGCGGCGGCGGCGGCTGCTTTAGCGGTGGCAAGGCGCGCCTCCCCAGGCCGCGCGGACAAGGACAAGCCCAGCGGCGCCAGTGGCAAGGGAAAGGGCGTGGAGACGGAGGTCAAGAAGACAACGGCAAGAAATGACACGGTCAACCACGCCTCCTCCCCGCACGTGAAAGAGGACGGGCGGGCGGGCGCCGGCGACAAGAACTCGGATGGGGGGACAGTCGATGCAGCGGCGGCCACAGCGGCGGCTGCAGCGGTGGCCAAGGCCGCCAACGCCTCCTCCTCCCGTGCGGACAGAAGCGTGCCGGGCGGCGTGCGTGGCAAGAGCAAGGACATCAAGACGACGGCAGCGGCCGCTGCAAAGGCCAGGAACACCAGTGCGCCCCCCCCCCACGCTGAGGGAGACGGGCCGGCGTGCGTCGACGACGCGGACATGGACGTGGGCACGGGGGCCGCTGCGGCCCCTGCAGGCGTGACGCCGGCTGCCAACGCCCCCCCCGCCCACACGGACGACGCAGAGCCGGGCGGCGCGGACGGCGTGGCCAAGGACGGCGGGACGGCGGCAGCGGCTGCTGCAAAGGCAGCGGCCACCGATGCCTCCCCCTCCCGTTCTGAAGGAGGCAGGTCGGCACGGGCCGACGACAAGGACATGGACATGGGCACGGCGGCCGCGGCGGCGCCTGACGGAGTGACGTCGGCCACCAACTCCCCTCACGCCCACACGGACGACGTCGAGCCGAGCGGCGCCGGTGGCACGGACAACGACGGCGGGACGGTGGCGGCGGCTGCTGCCAAGGCTGCGGCCACCGATGCCTCACCCCCCCACTCTGAAGGAGGTGGGTCGGCGCGGGCTGACGACAAGAAGATGGACACGGGCGCGCCGGCCGCGGCGGCGGCTACAGCGCCGACTGCAGGCGTGGCCGCGCCCCCCGAAGCCTCCCCCACCTTTGTGGACCCCGACGTACCGGCGGGCACCGGCGGCGGGGCTTTAGAGCCGGGGACGGATGCAGATGCGATGGCCGCAGCGGCGGCCGAGCTCGCCTGCCAGGCTCGCCGAGCCCAGGCAACTGCCTGTACGGCCGGCAATGTCAACAATTCCGCTGAGGATGCCGCCAAGGCGGCGGCCGCCGCGGTTGTCGATGGTGCATCCTTACCACTGGCACCACCTTTGGCTGTGCGGAAGCCCGCTGTCGCCACCCGTGGCGGCAAGAGCGTCTTGCTGCCGGGCGCGAGCCGCGTGGTCTCCCTCTTTTGGCGCATCTCCAACGCCGAGCCGGAGGCGGTCGAGACGTTGCTACATGACGGCGTTGACGCCAATAGCGTTGTCGGCGGCACATTGCCGCTCCTCCACGCGGTGGAGATGGGGCAGCGTGAGTCGATTTCTCTGTTGTTGAGGGCGCGGGCAGACCCGAACCTAGCGTCTGGTCGGCGTCGGCTTACGCCCTTGCTCGTGGCCGTTCGGAAGCGCGATGAGGTCGTGTTGCAGGCTCTATTAACTGGTGGCGCGCTTGCCAATCTGCTGGCGCCTTGTGGACTTGGTTGTGTGCGTCTTGCGGTCAGTGTGGGGAGCTTGTCCATCCTCAAGATTTTGCTCGACGCTGGTGCAGCAGCTGACCAGTGCGGCCTTGACGGCTGGACGCCGCTTCTTGAGGCTGCCTACCGCAACAACGTGGTGTGCGCTTCGGAGCTGGTACGGAGGGGGGCGGACGTCAACCGTCCCGATCGCTCTGGCGTCGTCCCTTTGTACGTGGCTGCTGCTGCTGGCCGGACGGAGCTGGTTCACCTCCTCGTTCAAGCGGGCGGTGACCTCATACTGCCGGTTGGTCGCTCGTCTCCATTGCTAGCTGCTGCATCGGCCGGTCATCACGCCATGCTGAAGTCTTGGTGGCTCCCATTCAAGAAGAAGATGGCGGTGCTACGCGACCTCCAAGACAAAAAAGAGGACATGGTGGCTCGTTTGTTGATGGACTTTGGGGACGGTTGATGACTGACCGTGGGTGTGTGCGTGCTGAGGTGTGATAAACCCATTTATGAGTACCGCTTCTAAGTGAAGTATGACTGTGTTGTGCAGACCTGATCGCTGACGCCAACTAGACGTCCTCGAGGCTTTGTACTCACACTTGTGGGGCTGTCAAGAAAGGCCAGCGCCACTGCCTCCGCCATGCACGCTGAACAAGCAGCGTTTGTCGGTAGCACGGGCACGAACGGAGCGAAGACATTGGAATAATGTATAGGCGTGTCGTTTTATTCTCTTGCATAGGGTCTGCTATTGTAACTGCCTCAGAGCCACACCGGTATTCTACCACTACTCACACAAACTTGTCCTTGTTGGCTGTGGCATAGTCGAGGATGTGCGCAGCCCACGCCTCGACGGTCAGCGGCACGCTCCGCCAAACGGTCTCGCCCTTCAGGTTCGTCTGGAACTCCCCCGGGAGCCGCTTGCTCTGGGCGTCCACGTCAGCGTCCATAGCAGCAACGACTTGTCTCATCCACTCGAGCGCGCCCAGCTCTCGCGTCTTAAAGCTTTCGGGTGCCTTGTCCAACACGGTGTCAAATACACGCTTGCCCTTAGTCGCAGACAGACCGGCGGTGATGGACAAGGCGGCGGCCGACCCCACAGGCGCAGAGTTCGCCTTCGTCCAGCGGTGCCGCCACAGCCCAAATGGAAGAGCCTTGCTCGTCACCGCGTAGAGCGTTGGCCGCCGCCGCGTCACCTCCGCCCCAACCTCGCTGTTCTTGATTGTAGGCTGGCCCGTCTCTGGGTTGATGCGCTCCACGAGCACAGCCGCAACGCAGTTGAGCCGGACCCAGGTGTCGGTGCGCGAGCGCGCCGCCGGGCCGGCAGCAGGTGCCGACGTGTTGATGGCCGGAGTGAACGGAGTAGTTCCAGCCGGCGGTGCGGCGGTGGCAGCCGATGATGGGAGAGCTGCGACACTTGAGGCGGCTGCTGTCACCAGAGCAGCAGGAAAAGCCGGAGGGGTAGCAGTCATCTCGCCGCTCCTCTGGCCTGGAGGGATGGTGGAAGCCGCCGCGGCCGGTGATGGCCACGCCAGAGACAGAAGGCGATGAGGTGGACGCACACCCCTAGTGTCCCAAGCAACAGCAGCCTTGTGCATTGAGCGCATTTGGCTCAGTAGCACCGGTGACGGCACGCGCCCTTGATTCACCTCGGCGAGCTCCGTGACGAGGCTGTGGTGCACGTCCATGTCGTCGGGGAAGAGCGGGGAGTCTTGGATGCAAAAGTCCGCGACGGACACCGCCGAGCACTTGGACAGCAGGTGCGCCACTCGCGACTGCGTCTCTTGGGGCTCGGTGACCTCCCAGAGAGCCATTTCGGCTGCCCAGGCCGAGTAGGAACAAGGTACGGGATGCCCCATGGGGACTAAGTTGTCGTCGACAGGCGACACGGACGGCGACGGGGGCAGGGCTGGAAACCAGGGCGACGGTGGATTGGAAGGTAGTGAGAAGCCCGGGAGCTCCCCCTCGGCTGCTAGAAAGTCCCCACCACCGAGGGAGGGGCAATGGGGGGGGGGAAGGCCGAGGTCAAGAAGAAGGCTGGTGTGATGAGGGAGGTCAGATGGATTGGGGCCACTTGGGGTATCCGACTCCGAGGCCATGGCGCAAGTGCGTGAGGGGACGCGAGCGACAAGTCGAGCAGCACAATGCGCTCACGCTGTCACGGATTGCATCCGCTGACGGATGTCTGGTATGGACGCTCTAGCCAACCACTGACAGACCCGCAATGCAGATAGCCACAATATTAAACACCTAATAGTACATTAATAATACGTATTGCACAATCCCTCACTTCCAAATAGACAAGGCCGAGAAAGTGCTGGAATAAATCTTTACTAGTAGTAGTACTTGTATACTAGTAGACCTACTAGCATCTTCACAAAGGGACATTAGACATCGAGCGCTCGGCAACCGACCACCATGTGTTGTCTCTGCACCTCCATGCAAAAAGAGCATAGGTGACGGTGATACGGTCGCAAGATCGCTATACTTGGAGAGAGCACCTCGTTGCCGTCCTCAACAAGCTGCAGCTACCTCACTGTCCGTCGACTGACGCCGTCAGCAACGATGGAGGCCGTTGGACAAGACGGGACCCTGGTGGGCGGCGGCGGTTCGATGAGTGATTCCACGCCCGGCCGCGGACCATCGTTGGAGTCCGTCGGCAATGGAGTTGTTGACGAAGCGCGCGCTGAGGAGGGGGAGCCTGACGTCATCGGCGGATGGGACGAGGTCGAGCCGACAAGAACGGACGAGGACGACGCGGCCATCGCCGAGGTGGAGGCCACAGTCACGTCGGACACATCCAGGCTGGTGGGCACCCCGGAGCAGCTCGCTGCCATTGACTCTTCGTGGGAAAGTGCCATCATGTCTGAGATCATCGCGGACCTTCCTTTTGGGTCCAATGACTCTGACCCGAACTCAACCGCCGTCAAAGAAGGCGGAAAAAAGGACATGTGGCGGCACTACCACTCCACGTTTACGCTCTTCATCAACTTTTTGGGGCGCGCAGTCGCCGAGCCGGCTCTTGTTCGAGCCCAAGTTCCTCTGTCGCCCCTGATCGTGGATACGAAGGCGTTTGACCTGCTGCACAAGATGAGCAAGGCGACGCCTTTGTACATCCGGTCCTTTTTGGAGTGTCGGCGGCGGGGTCTCAAGGTGTCCGGTGGGCTTGCGCCGCTCAAGATGGTGACGGTCAACAACAACATGAAGCCGCTTGGCTACCTCTTTGCCTCATGCGTGTTGCCCAAGCGACTCGGTGGTGGCCCCGTCAGCCCGGACTGCGGACATCGTGAGGACCCGTTTCGCATCAAGCCCCTGTCGGACCAGGCGGCTGAACGTCTGCGCGGCGTCGCTGCCGGCACGTACATGGGAAATCCCATGAACGATGCCCGCGTCTCTGGGTTCCGGCGGGATGAGACAAAGAATGCCATGGAGGCGGGCGAGCGCCCGCAGTCAAACGCACCTGTCACCGACGTGATGATGGAGGCGTTCTACGACCGCATGGTTGTGCGGCATGTTCGGGCGCGGACCGCTAGGAGCTCCTTCAATGCTACCCAAGACAGCGAGTCCAAGGCTGTCTTCCACGCATTTACGCTCTACGCGTTCTCCTTCATGACAATAAGCCGGCCGGTGACGACGCTTCGACTCGTGCACCGCGACATCCAGACCCCGAATCCTCGGCTGCCCGTCAACGCTGCGTTTATGCGCAGGTACGTTCTCTTTCGGTCTTTCTTCGTATGCTTGAGTGAGCGCGTTGTTGGCCAAACGTGAGCTTTCCTGTCAGTTGTGCAGCAGCCTAACACCTATCTACGCTTCTGCACCAGCAAGCGGTGTAACCCGCACCGTCGTCGAACAATGTCCCACTTTGTGCTTGATCATCATCTCTTCGCCTGTGCCTGCCCCAACTTCAGGTTCAAGCACTTTAGGTACATCACGGTGCGGAGCCGGATCTGCAAGACGGGGAACACCCCCAATGATGTCGTCAGCATCCGCTTCTACAGCAAGTATGCGTTGGTGGGCGACACAGAGCGCCGTGAGCTGGGCGCTGGAACATTGATCCAGTGTCCAGAAGATTGGTGCAACCTGCCGGCGCTGTACAGCGGCTTATTGGCCATTCATGGCCAAGACGCTATGGTCAACCCCTTTTCGGCAGGATTCCTGGACACGCCTCTGTTCTTCAAGCTCGATATCAATCGCGAAGGTGGGGCAACATCAAGCGACGTCCCTCTCCCAGATAAGGCCTTGACCGACCGCCTCGCCCTGCATTGCGCCGACATCGGCATCGACGCCACCCAAGGAGTTGTTCACAACGGCGCGTACGGGTTCCGTCGTGGCGGCACCCAGTTCTTGTTGGAGCGCACGGGAAACATTGACCTCGTGATGCGACTGGGGGGGTGGTCGCGCACGTCGGACAGCTTCATGCACTACGTGAGCAACGTGTCGATCCGGGGCTCCTGGACGTCGACTCTGCGATCCCACGCCGACGACGAGGTCACGCAAGTTGTGCACACGGTTGTGGAGGCACATCGCGACTTTATTGTGGGCCAGGCCCGTGCAACCGCTGACCGACTCTGGGACGGGCCTAACCAATTCACAACAGCAACAGCTGTTGCCGATGATAGCATCAAGCTCCTCGTCTCTATTGTTGTTGATGTGTTTAAGCAGCTCCGTGGAGGGCCGCTTTGAGGAGCTCACTGTTTTTTTTGTTTCCTGGTGAAGAAGCGACTTTCAGTGTTGTTGAGTAGGCTTATCCACCATAAAAGGCATATAGCTATAAAGTAGATACTATGTGCCACTTTGTGGACTTCATCTGGCTTCATGACGTTCCACATATTCATGAAGTGCACGTGCATCAGAGGTCGCCGCGGCCTTGCGAGAACTGTGCCGCGTCTTCGTCGTCCCCTCCCTTGGCTGTGCTGCTCGTGACTCTCTCTGCTGCACATCTATCCCCTGCTTCGTCCAAGCCACAACACCCTATCCCCTCTCTACATCCCATCCTCTCCCTCCCACTTGGTGCTCTCTTTCTTCCGTGCCTCGTCATGGGCACGACTGAGTCGACTTCGCAAGCGGACGATGCCGGCGTTCGGACGTCACCAGGTGCCGAGCTTGCAGCTTCCATGGCGGCCGCCGCGGCGGCTGCGGCCAAGAATGCCGGCGCCAACGCAACGACTGCACCTCCTGTTGCTTCCGTGGTGCCCTCGGTGGCCGACGTGCCGCCGGATGCCAAGCTGGTCGACCAGTGGGTTGCGTGCATGCATCGGTGGGGCGTGCCAATGTCGTTGGACTCTATATTGAGGGTGGCTGTGCTCCTTGCGCGGACGGAGGATCTTTTTCCTGAGGTGTTTTTGTCTGCTTCATGCTCGTTGTTTACTCGGGACAGCTTGGCCGCTAGCTTTACTGCTGGTCTCCAGGAAGCGAATGGTGGAGTTCCCGTTTCCGAGGTCACGAAGTGTCGCGTGAGGGCCGTCTTTGATTGTGCTCTTGCTGCCCGTGCCAAGAGGATAGACTAATGTTCGGCCAACAAGCACGGCCCCTTACCCACCCTCTCTCCGTGTCTCCCATCTGCCTTTTATCTTCTCGCCCCCGCCTATCCTTTTACCCTCCCGCTCCCACCCTCCCCATTCTCTCCGCCCGCCCCCCTCCGTCGGTGGCAACCGTCGGCCGCGGTGTGCTCACGCCGCCGGCCGGCGCGGCTGCCACCCGTGTCGCTGCAATGAAAGTGGCTTCGCTGTCGAGGTGTGTGGACGACGCGTCGGGTGCGATGGCGGCGTACCGCCGCTCCGCGTCGACCGTGGCGCCTGTCGTTGCCTTGCCGCTGGCATCGACTCGGGGTAGCTGACGTCCGTGAGGCGGGCGGCGGCGGTCGGCAAGGCGCCGGCATTGTTGGCCGGCGGGGGGGTGGGGAAGTCCCCATCGCGGACGTCAACCGCGCGGCGGAGCTCGTGGAGCCGTGGGAGAGAGCCGCCGGACGCGTCTCTGGTCGGAGCCACGGGGGGGGTGGGGGGGGGGACAGCAGCAATGACTGCGACCCGGCGGCGGCCGTGCACGTGCTTGTGGCGGTCACCCAGATCACTGCCGCGCGGATGCCGGCCGCCATGCTTGACGCGGCGGGGGCGGGCGGCGTCGCGTGCTCCAATGACGGGAGATTGGCGGCGGTCGTGACGCCCGCCGATCGCCGTCGGGGGCTCACCGCCGCCACTACCGCCGCGCCAGCGCCGGGCACCCCCCTCGCGGTCGCCGCCGCCACTTCACCCCCCAGCACTGCCGTCCCCCCCGCCACCCACCGCTTCGCTTCGGCGGCTGTTCCGTCGACGGCTGGCCCCGAAGAGGCCGCGAAGGGGGTGGGCGCCACCGCCGTCGCCGCGGGGCGGTCGTTGGATATCCGACAGGAGGAGGTGGCGGCGTCGGCGGCGGCGCGGATGGCGCGGCGGGGCGGTGGCGGCGGCTGTGGACCCCCCCCCGACGTCGGCGTCGGAATGGGAGAGAAAGGCAACGCCACGCCTCGGCTGGTGGCCGGTTCTCCTTCCTAGCGGCGGCCGGCGGTCACCGGCGTCGCCTTCCCGCCCCGCCACGATTTACTCTACGCGTGGCGGGTGATGGCTGGGGTGCCAACGCGTTTCGGCTGGCTGCGGCTGCCGGCCTCCACCCCACCGGCGGTGGCGGCGCGTAAGGCCAACCTATCGGCGGCGGGCGTCGCGTCCGCCCTCGACGCCAAGGAGAGTGGGATGGCGTCAACTCCTCCGCGTCCGCCGCCGTCGGGACGACGACCGGGACATTGCTCGGTTGACGCGGGAGCAGTTGGACAGTTGCATCGGAGTGGGTGGGGGTGGGGGTAGCGGGAGGGGTGGGGGCGGCGAAGGGGCTGTGGAGAGGTGAGGGCGGCGGGGGGGCTGGCGAGGGGCGGGGGGACCCTGTCGGCCTGGCCACCGCGCTAGCCGCCGCGCGGCCCGCGTGATACATGCAGTACTTGGTTGTCGCAGAAGCAGTTGGGCACGGTCTACCGTTCGTGCGCTACCGCGCGGGGGGGGCGGCGTCGGCGCTGCCGGCCGCCGCGCTGGCGCCTCCGCCCGCAGAGGTGGACGCGGGCGGCGGTGACGCCGCGGCGGCGGGCGGCGGGGACGCCCGTGTCCGCGGCGGCCGCGGCGCCGGCGGCGGCGGTGGCGGCGACGCCGGCCGACGAGTCGGCGGTCGAGGCGCGACGGACGATGCGCTCTTGGACCGCGCGGTCGTGGCGTCTGGGCGGCGGTGTGTGAGGGGGTGAGGGGGGGTGCGTGTCTGGCGGGTGAGATGGGTTTGTCGGCGCGCCGTAGGTCACTTGCTCTTTCGTGCTCTTCTCATCGCAAGCATGCGCCCGAGGCTGCTTGTTTCGCTTCGCGGCTTCTTTTTTATCATTGGCGCGGACAAGACGCTGGCAGGGAGGCGGTGTCAGAAAGCGAACAGTGTGTGACTGTGTCCTAGAGAAGCAAGAAAGACTGCATCACAACAAGGATAGAATCCAAAGCTACATCCCAAACAACGAGGTCTGCCAAGCGTTGAACGCCAAACCTGACAGTTACACAAGCATGGACCGCTCCCACGCAATGAAGCACCAGCGTGCGTCGGCCATGCGCACACGCGTGGCCGACACGTACTCCGAAAGCGGGTACAGATGTTGGTAGGGATAATGACGGGTAGGGTGGCTGACGTCAGTAACAATCACTACCGCCATATTGGCAGTAACCAGCTTGCCGTTCAGGTTTGGGCAGGTCCAGTCGACGTAGCCAACAGCCACGAGCGTCCCGTCTTTGAGGCTCAGCTTGTTTTCGGTGACGCCACGCCCGTCCTGCGGCACCAAAGAGCTGGACAAAGCGTCTGTAACAGGGAGGGTCCCGGTGAGGGGATGCTCCAGTGGCAGCGAGAACCGTACACGGCGCGTGCGTGGTAAGCGGGAAGAAGGCGACAGTGTAGCCGATACGGCCGCCAGCTGATCGGTGCCACTGTCGGCACGCGCCAGAAGGGGGGTAGAGGCACACGTGGTCGAGCAGGTAGCGACTGTCGCAGCGCCATCGTCCCTACGAGGCTCATTGAGCAACCTGGCTTGGTCTCCAGGCTTGCCGACGTCAGAGACGCTCACCGGCGCGAACTCTGGCATGGACCGGCGGACGCCGGCAGCTGCCTTTTCGAAGGTCTTAGGGGGCCCCTTGGTCTTCTTGGTGACGGTGCGCTTGGCGTGTGGCGTGGACGCGGCCGCTTGGGTGTTGGACTGCCCTGAAGAGCCCGCGAACATCTTGGCCGCACTGCGCGTGACGCGCGCGATGGTTGAGGCCGCGTACGTGGAAGCCTGCTCTGCGGCCCGGGAAGCGTCCTTGTCGTTAGTCCGCTGGCTCTGCATCCTGCTGCGCGGGGCCATGTTCGTTGATGCCGGCTCCCACTTTGTGGAAGAAGTCGCCGCCTTCGTGGAGAAAAGGGGAGATGGGGGAGCAGGTGGACAAGCGAGCAGGGGAACTGGTGCGCAGCGGAACTGGTGCGCAGGGATGGAGGTTGTCGGCTGTGGTGTGTCTCGTTCATCGTAGCAGGGAGAGCTGCGGTGCCATCTTATACTCTTCGAGACGGTTTCAGTCCAGCGCTGCACTCCAGAGAAGATGGCGGGAGGAAAGAACATGGCGCGAAAGCGTCAGCAAACCCGTGCATTTTAACAGTGTGGGAGATGGACACAGCCAAAGAACATACTGTTAACGGAATATGACATATCGCATATCGACTATCTGACACAAAGCATGTATACATTACCTTATAAGACAATTCGACTGCTTGTGTCCGGCTGCAGCCCGCTCGTCAATGTGTGACGTCAGTGCTCTGGGGTGGGGGGCTGCTTTTGGATCTGATTTTCATCATGCTAGGAGATGAGCCATGCAGTTTTGGCCCGTGCGACACTTCTTCTTGCACATCAGAGCCCCCCGCGGCTCGCATGGCCAGGCGGACGCGGCTTGGACAAGCTGCCCCGCTCGTTTGCTTCATCGTGTGCCACCTTCTCCCCCCCCCTCCACTTTTCCTCCTGTTCTGTCACAGCATGGAAGTTGTCGACGTTTCCATGGCATCGGCGGGCACGTGCCCTGTCACGGGGCTTGCTCTCGTCGATCCCCATGCTAGGTATGTGGCCGGGCGCGGGGGGGACTCCGAACACGGTGTCGTCGGCGTTTTCGTCTGCTCTCTTTGCGATGGCCTGAATGAGGCGCACTGAAGCGGACCTTGTAACATGGCATGGCTATTTCATTTGTTTCTTTGCTCTGTGCTGTTGGTGCCTGCCGGGTTCATATCTCTGCCTGTAAATCGTGTCTTCTTCTCTGTACGCCTTTTAAAGCCTCTCTTGTGCGCACAAATATTCCCTGGCAGGCATTGTGCGTCACATACTTGTGCGCACTCGTGCACCCAAGCCAATCAAGGACTCCGCGCCCTCCCTCAAGCTTCTTGCCTGGCGAACGGCATGTTGCCCTGTCGTGGGGTGCAGCGCCGTTGTTGGCGCTGCAACCCTTGAGCCTGTGTCTGATGACGTGGTGGTGGTCGCTGTGGTGCGTAAACAGACTTAGCTTTGCCTATTGTGTATTGGTGACCTTTTTCTCGATGTAGTGCCGAGCACTGAGATGTGGACCGTGTATTTGGATAGACCCTACAAGGTGTGTGCCGTGCATGAGGACGACACGTTGCTGCTGCTTGCTTTCTCGTTCATCGGTAGATTCTGTGGTGGTTCCATAATCGAGCAGAGTACAGCAGCATGGCGCTAGAAGCTTTGCAAAGATGTACAGGGGGGCGGAAAGGGCGCGGAAACTCGTGCACTACTTTGGGAGGAAGACGACAAAGGTGGGGTTGTCACGTACACGCGATTCGCTCCTTCCATACTGCCCCGGAGAGGCGGGGCTGAGGGTCCTTCAGTACAACCAGAAGGGCACCTGGAGGCTCCCACGACTCAAGGAGGCTGCCAATGAAGGGAAAACCCCGCCAGGCAGCGAACTGGATGCCAGTGTATGATTGCTGATCAGTCTACTACATGTCGTATGGTCATTGTCATGTAAGCCTACCTACACGTCGTATAGGAATTGGCATGTAAGCCTACAAGTGCTCTGTTAGAACTAAGAGGCTACGCCAAATATGTCGTGTATGATTTCCGGGCACCAATGTGCTCCCGTCGATAGAATCGACCAGGGCGGCTCATGCCGCGTCCAGCTGGTACTTCACAGCCGGATGGTCGTAGTCCACTCCGTTCTTCGAACGGCAGCCTCATCTCTTCCACCTTTTTGTTCCAGTTCTTCGTACGACGCCCCGCCACGCGTGGCTTCGCCCCACTTGAATGTATCTTGTTGTTCGGTGGGAGCTTCATCGGCTTGGGCTTGGGCTGCTGTGGTTTGGTGGACGCTGTAGGTATGAGTACTCTACAGCTCGCGCAGCGTCACGCCAAGCCAACATCGTCAAGAGCCGTGCCGGCACGTCGCATTGCTCACCAAGCTGCTCGCGTGGCGTACTTTGAGACCGCCGTTATGCGTTCTCTTTCGGCTGTGACTGAGACCAACCTCCCGACCCTGCAGGCACCGGGTTCTACACCTACGGCCGCAACCACGACGGCCGGCAATGCATCTGCCTCTGTGAAATCTACGGCAAGGGTGGTGGCGGCGGGAGTCGGAGCGGCGACTGCTTCGAGTCCTGTACAAGCATTGGGGATGGCCCCAGCTGGCGGCGGTAACCCGTCCGCGACCCCTGTGGCAGCCCTGCGCGCGATGGGTGTCGATTGCGCGGCCGCTACATCGGCGCGCGCTGCTGCTGGTACCAGGGTCGCTGCGCCGCCTGTGTACGGCGCTGCGGTCGTTGTGGCCGAAACGGCACCGGCTTTACTAAGAACGACCGTCTCTCGCGTCACGGACGATGGTACGGCCCGTGTGTCAGCCGCTACGCCGGCGGTTGCTGCCTTCGGCGGCGCTGCCGCGTCAGTGGGCATCTCGGTCGATGAGGACGATGTCGCGGCTGTTCCAGTTAGCATCCTCAAGAAAAAGTCGACAAAGCGTTCGGACCTTATCCACTTTTGCAACATGCGCGGTATCTCTTTCCACCCGGCGGCGACAAAGACGCGGCTCGTCAAGCTGCTGACCGACTATCTTGTCAGCGTCGACGTTGGGCAGTGTGGCCGTGCTCGTCGACTGTGTAGCTTTCTTCACGGTGAACGCGAGAGGCACCCCGGACTCCTGCTCTTCCAGATACCTCTTGGGATACCCTCCAAGATGGAGGCGCCCGGCGCGGACGAGCTCGCGTCTCTCGCAGGCCTCCCGCCTGGCACTCATGGTCTGCCCAGCGTTGCCGGCGCTCCCAATGCTGTCCTGTCCACGGAAGAGGAGCATCTCGTCGAGTCCCTCTCTGCAGGCAGCGCCACGGCGGCTGCGGCTTTTCGGACTGGCCTGCAGGCGCGCCGCGAACGGGTGTCTATGACGCTGCAGGTCGGTCGTGTGGAGGCGGCCGTCATCGGCGTGAAAGACCGCCTGGACGACGTCTCGCGCAACATTGAGGACATCCGCGACATCACTGCCTTCTCTGCAGAAGAGGCACGGCGAGGGAGCGGAAAGCGGCAAACCGACCGGGAGCTCAAGTATCGGGCAAGGAAGCGTCGTGCACTGTCGGCAGTGGACTTGGTCTCTCGAGGCGCTGGGGCAGATGTCACCAAGGTGGGCGCAGCTGACAGCCGCGATGTGGCCGGTGCTGAGGACCTGTCGGTCAACACATTCAACATGGTGCCGGAGCTGATTCCAGAGATGCCGCTAGGCGGCAAGCTGCAGGACCGGCTTGAGCTGCTCAAGAGCTGGTGCCACACTGAAGCGGCAAAGCCGGGGCTTTATGGCACCATGGCCGTGGCTCGGTCATACAGCGCTTGGAAGAGCCGTATGGAGAATGCCAAGAAAGAAGATGCTGTCAACACGGCTGCAACAAAGAAGATTGACAACGCGGTCGTGCGTGCGGAGAACTGCTTCCGGGTGGTGCTATGGATGCGGTTGGTGGTACCCTCGGTGTTCCAAGGTCTCCCCGCCCGCGCTGTGACACAAGCTGATGCGGCCGTGCCGCTCCATGGTCTGATGGAGGACGTGTACGCGGCCATTGCTGTCCTTGCGGCGGAAATCGATGCCCCGCTGGACAGCCCCCTGCACCAGAGGAGCAAGGTGACGTACACGCACCTCCGACGTGCTCTACAGGCCAAGTCAAAGAAAGACAAACGTCAAGGCGAGCCCAAGGTGGCGGTCGCGCAGAACGCCGCCATTCGGCCGTGGATTGAGTTTTGCATCACGGCTTGGCCTGGTCGCTACGGCAAACCTGCAGTGACAATCTTACCGGGGGAGAAGTAAAGAACGCGAAAGGTCTCTCTGTCGTCGTCTTCTTTGAGTCGATGGGGGAAGGGGGTGCCTGCACCATACCGAGAGTAATGCGTGCACACAAAGGGGGTTGGTTCTATTTCTCTGCCTCCCAGAGGAGCGCCCGCCCGCTCCGCACACGCCCGTCGTCTCGCTCCACGCACCGCGCACCCCCGCTGCTCACGGTACTCAGCTCCCGTCAGGGCGCCCTTACGGGGGGGTGGGGGGCCTCGCCCCCGCCCCCGCCCCTTTGCGGCTCACGCCACCCGGGTGGTGTCCCCCCGCGCCGCCTCGTCAGCAGGTGCCCCCTTCGAATCCGCCCCGCCAGCTCAGCGGCGGCGGTCGCTCCTTCCTGCCATCATCCCCTTCCTGGTAGCGCAACTGTGCTGCAGAGAACAAAAAAACGGACGTCGGGACGCACCCCTTCGGCCGGCCACCTCCGTCTGGTTCATCCAAGGCGATGGTGCCTCAATCTGCCGCATGACATGCCTCGTTCGGTGTCGGTGCTAGACAAGACAACGTCTTGCTATTAGAACATATTATGTGGTAATAGCATCCTGGTTGGCTACAAGAGATGTTTTGGCACTTCGACGTAAATCCCATAATTTACGTCAGTCTTTCGTGGCGAATATATCTAGTTGTGGTTGGTGTGTATTTTGTTGTAGAGAAATGAAACTACCATCTGTTGATTTTCTCGGGCCCGACCGGGCCATGATCTGGCCAAGAAATGTTGGTTGGCCCAGTTGACGGACCGTCGTCCAGGTGTCACACTCGCAGGTTTCTATGGGTCCGGGCGTCAGAATCGTGGGATTCTAGGGCTTGGGGCCAGGATTGTGGGATCGGTGGGATCGGAGGGCCCGAACTGGGATTCCAGCTCGGGTCTTAGGGGACCGTCGCCTGTGTCGGGAAGGACGAAGAAGGGCAACACTGCCCAGATGGGTCGCCAGAACCTGTATTTATCAACTAATTTGATTGCCAGGAGCGCGCCCTTTTCTTCTCAAGACGACGCCCCGTGATGCCTCGCGCCGCTTTCTGGGCGGGCGTCACATCGTTCGCGAGCCCTTGAGTTGGCGCGTACAATGGTGGGCGACACTGCTACCAACCAGTTTTTATAGCTTTTCTAAAATGTTTCTACAAACGTTCGAGGGCCTCTCAGTGTCAATCCGACAGCGATCTGATGGGCAAACACTGTGGATTTCCCACACAACCCCGATTTGTCACGAACTGGTACAGTTGTCACGAACTGGGGGGGGACGGATACACGACGAGTCGACGCCGCCCCGCCGGCGCCACTGACTCCGTACTGAACCGTCTTTCTCCATTGCTGTGACACCCGTTCTTGGGCCTAGAAACGAATGTAAATCGATCGACCGGCCTCTCCGGTGTAATCAAGGCCGATGCCGGTCTGCGATCGTCCGCCACCTCCACAAATCGGGTGCCACGCAGGCAGAATACGATCGCCACACCGGCGCAGAGCGGGCATGCCCGTGCACGAGAAATCCCAGGATTCTCGCCTAGCGAGCTGTAAGCACCCCCGTCTACACTGCAGAAAACGCCCTTTTTGTGTCTTTATCTGGTTTTTCGTAGCCTTCCGGACCCTGGACACAGTGCAAACCCACCGCGCTTCACTCGGCACAACGTGAGGACTACACCCATACCGAGAAAGCGCCGTTTCCGGAACCGGAACGGCGCCTTGTACGCCTAAAACACGGTTTGTTGTCGTACGCACATCTCGCACAGCGTGCGACACAACGCAGCTTGGGCTGTGACAAGCGCATCCTCAGGATCCGCAGGCCCCAACCTTACGATCAGCCGCGCCCAGCACAGGATGATCGGCAGCTTGCCGTACGATAATCTAGGGCCCCAGCTGCGACGATCCGAAGCCTGCCGTACGATAATCTGGGCCCAGCTGGGATTGTCTGTAGCCTATTTTACGATCAGAACGGCGCCCCCCGTGCACTATTTTATGTCGGAGTGGGGCTGGGTGTATCGTAAAGTCAGCGTCCCGCAGGCTCCATCACAGCCTGCAACAGCAGCGCAGCAGCAGGCTCCTGGACAAGTAGCCCCATAAAACACCTGAATTTCAGAGAAAGCAGTTGATCCCAATGTTCTGATTGGTTCGTCGATCTCCAATCTGCAAGTGAGGTGGACTACTATTGCACAGGGCTCGGGGTCTGGCAGCAGCCAGACGCCAGCTGCAGCTGTGGCGGTGTGCTGCTTCTCGCCTGTGCTGTGTCATTCTCGCCTCCGTGTTCGGCTATTTTCCGGCCGCGCTGCGCAGTTTATCGGCTCGCGCTGCGCTATTTCTCGCCTGGCGCGAGCGAGATTCTCGCCTGTCGTCCGCTGTCCACATCCTTAAGAGCCGATGCGGTGCGCTATTTTCTGGGATCCACAGCGCAGCTCCAGGCCTGAGACGCTCGGCCTGGATCCTAAGTTGGCTGCACCGCCACGCTATTTCTGGCCGAACACACACGATCCAGGCCGCGAGTATCCTGGAGGCGAGATAAAGCCAGCCTTGGCTCAGCGGCGATTTGCCGCCAAGGAGGGTTGGCGTTTGGGAGGGTGGAATGGGGGATGCGAATGGATAATAAATCCTGTACTGTATTTCATGGAGACTTACTATCACCTGAGATTTCGCTACTTTGAAACGGGGCCAATATCATTTTACTCGATACGCAGCCGTTGATTCCGTTGGGCTGGGCATTTGACAGGGATGGGCCATCGACGCTGCCGCGCCATGCATGACGGCCATGCACGACCGCCGCCGCTCGCCGCCCCGCACATGCGAGAGCCACCACCACCGCCGCCGGGCGCTGCTGTCGTTGCTCGTCGTCCCTTCCAGGGGTGGGCGACCACCGCCGCTGATGGGGGCTGCCGCCTCCCTCCCGTTCCTGACCCAGGTGTCCTTGCCACACCATTCCGTGACTACGGTCGCCGCTGTGGCTGCGCCGACCGGTGGGGGTGGGCAGTACCAGTGGGGGGGGGGGCAGCCCGGGGGGGGGGGGGGGGGCCGGGGGGGGGGGGGGGGGTCCCCGGGGGGGGGGGGGGGGAGCCCGGGGGGGGGGGGGGGGGCCGGGGGGGGGGGGGGCAGCTCGGGTGGGAGGGGGGCAGCACCGGTCGGGGTGGG
>ENA-ORXM01002016-ORXM01002016.1-marine-metagenome-genome-assembly--contig:-NODE-2016-length-25503-cov-3.710533_pt1 | contig 25503 bp, 17 predicted proteins | sample MGYA00237867_ERZ511480 | MGnify/ENA primary metagenome ERZ511480 (study PRJEB26309, sample SAMN06266103) | marine metagenome | isolation source: Algal blade | place: United Kingdom:Sidmouth, United... | reverse complement strand
TCAAGGTGGTCAAGGCCCTCAAGGCCCTCAAGGCCCGCAAGGCGCTGATGGACCACAAGGTGCTCAAGGCCCACAAGGCCCACAAGGTGCACAAGGCCCACAAGGACCTTCAGGTGTAGGCGTTCAATGTTGGGACAGTAATGGTAACGGACTTGCAGATCCTTCAGAAGATACGAATGGAGATGGTGTATTTAATTCATTTGATTGTGTTGGGCCACAAGGACCTCAAGGATCAGCGGGACCACAAGGTGCACAAGGACCTTCAGGACCGCAAGGAACTGCAGGTGTTCAAGGACAGCAAGGTGCACAAGGACCACAGGGACCACAAGGACCACAAGGTGAAATTGGACCACAAGGACCTTCAGGATCACAAGGACCTATAGGACCTCAAGGATCAGCAGGTGTTCAAGGACCAGTTGGACCAGCAGGAGGATTGAATGCTAAGAAAGAATGTTTTGTAATTCCAACTTTGACTAATGCAGAAGTTGGTGATACTGGTACTTTTGATGGTGGCTTATGTTTTGGAACTGTAACTTGGACTATTGAATTGGTTGAAGCTGCAGATGTATCAACTGGACAAGCAGCGGGTATGAGAGTTCGTTATACATTCAATGACATCAATGCAAATGTACTTTGTGCAAACATGCAATGTTATGATGAAGTTGGAACTAATCTTGGATTTTCATTATGCCAAGTTGGAGTTGCAACAGATACTGCGATTACCGTATATATTAATAGAACGGATATGTTAGAAGATTGGAATCAGGATGCAAAATTCTTGTTAACTTATTTCTTCTCATTCTAACAAAATCTTTAAATAAAATCAGGGGAGAGACGGTTTGCTCTCCCCTACTTTAAAATTTATTTATGAATTGGAAAAAATTTAGAAACAGCGTTTCTCTTTTTAGTTTAAGTTTAGTTTTATGCTTTTTATCAAATAGCGTACAAGCTCAAATGAATTCTAATTCTCTAGGTAATATGTACATCCCTTCAGATGGATTTATTTCTGTTTTTAGTGATTTAAACTTTGAGAACGGAGGATTTGGGATTCAGCCTGGTATTATTTCAACCAATAGAAGTTCAAAACCAGGAGCTGTAAATTTTGTAAATGCAGAATGGACAAATGCAAATGATTTTAAGCATGTAGATGGTTATGTGCGCGTTTTAGATGATTCACCATTTATTTTTCCTATTGGTGATTTAGGTTTTTTCAAACCGCTTGCTATTTCTGGCGCAAAAGGGACAACTGCAGCGTACTATTTGGACAATCCTAAAAAACTCAATAATTTAGAATTAAGATCTAGAAACTCTTCTGATCAAAATAATATTACAATTTCTGATACTGAGTATTGGCACTTAAAAGGAACTAAAGCAACTCATATAACTTTGACTTGGGATCTGAATAGCGATATCGAAGAATTATGTAATGGTAACTTGGAAGATTTAAAAATATGTGCTTGGAATGGTGAGGCTTGGATTGTACTACCTTCAGTTGTTGATGGTAACGTACTTGATATCAGTCAGTCTAAAGCAAAATATTTAAACCAAGAGAGTAATTTTAATGCAGGAAGTATTACTACTTTAAATGAAATAATTCCTAACAATATATCTTATATTACTTTTGGTACTGAATTCAAATCTGATAAAGAGGAAATTGATTTTGTAGAAGAAAAAATCGAAAATGAGAATATTGAATTAACTGTTTTTCCAAATCCTACTTTCAATCTTAATAATTTAAAAGTTGATTATTCTATTGAGAATAAGTCTAATGCATTTATAGAGATTTATAATTCTGTTGGACAATTAATATTCAGAGAACAACTTTTGGAAAAAGAAGATATTTATAATGTTAATTTTTCGAATAATATTGCAGGACAATATACTATAGGAATTGTCACTGAAAAAGGTTCTAGGAGATTCAGACCTGTGATTATTACTAGGAGGTAAAAAGAAACTATCTTATAAAGAACAATATATGGTCAGTGAAATCAATTCATTGGCCATTTTTTATTGACTTAATTAACATTTCGGCGATAAAGTATTAAATCTTATATAAATTCAGATGAGTATTGAACTTAATTGTGTAAAATTTAATTTAGTAGGTGTGTTTTATTCAAAACTAAAATATTAAAATGAAAAATTTAAAAAATATTGTTCTTGCCTTTTTATGCTTGACAGCTTTTAATAGTATAGGTCAAACTGTTTTAGATAAAGGTGTAATCAAGATGGAAATAACAGATGTCAATTCTGATAATGAACAAATGGCAGCCCAATTAGAAATGATGAAAGGCACCTCTACTGAATATTATTTTAATTCAGAAAAATCTCTTACCGAATCTAATATAATGGGTGGAATGATGCAAATGAGGTTTTTGTTCGATAATAAATCTGAAGATCTAACATTGTTGTTTGATGTGATGGGGCAAAAAATGTGTGTAGAAAGCAGCAAGGATGAAAGAAAAGATGTCGAAGCTAAGCAGAAAGAAGCTATGGAAGGCGTAAAGGTCGTTTATGACGAAAGCGATATGAAGGAAATATTAGGATATAAATGTGTAAAAGCTTCGTTAGAAGGTGGTGAATCAGATATGAATTTTTCGATGTATGTTGCGAAGGAAATTAAAGCGAGTAATGATATGATTCAAGGTTTACAAGGTATTGAAATTGAAGGGTTTCCTTTGGAATATATCATGGATATGGGACAAGGTTCATTAACCTACAGCGCTACTAAAATTGATAAGGAATTAGATCCTTCAGTTTTTAAAGTAAATACTTCTGGATATACAAAGATGACAATGGAAGAATTTAGTGAGCAGATGGGAGGAATGGGACAAGGAATGGGATTTTAGATTCTAACAAACAAGAAATAAATACCAAAGGCTGACATTAAAGTGTCGGTCTTTTTCATTACATAAATACCCATTCATCAAAATACTTTAAAAAGATCTTAGCTGTATTTTCAGCGTCAGAAATAGCTCTATGTTGAATCCCAGTAAACTCAAATCCTTCTTTGATAACTATTTTTTTTAGCGTGCCCTTTACCCCTTCTCCTTTTATCTTATCATATTGATTTTTCAGATTTTCATAATTACTTAACCAATCATATTCTAGCTTATGGAGGTTGCAATCATCCAAAAATAGTTTCCTATCGTTGTTTCCCCATGAACAGACAAAGAAGTCACTCTCATAGATCCCAGCCCATTCTTTAAATTGTTCTAATACTTTTGGAAAATTTTGTGCAGTATCAACCTGCTCTTGCTTGATGGAGGTTAGCCTCTTGCAAAATCCAGATAATTTTGGATTAACTGTAGGCCTTACAAAAGATTCAAAACTTCCTATAGTCTCACCATATTCATTGATTCTAACCGCACCTATTTCAATAATTTCGTTATAGCCTTTTGGTGGTCTTCCTAACCAACAAGTAGCTTCTAAATCGTAAATTATATAGTTAGTAGGCAACTTAGATTATCTTTTATTCTAGTATTAATTACAAATTAAGATGAATTAATTTGTTATGGTAATAATACAAAAGTTTTAGGTCTTCAGTCCCAAAGGAATGTTTATTATTTACTTTCACCACTTTAGAACCATGATATACTCCTAGATGATTTAAACCATCCAATAGACAATCTTCTGCAGAGGATTTTACACTTAGTGACAATTGTGTTTGTTTGTTATCAAAGCAAACCTTAAGTTTTTCTTGGTATTCAGAAATAGCATTGATTAATTCACTTTTAGTTATTTGTATTTCTTTGACTGGGATCCTTAAAATTTTGAAAATATCCAATTCAGGATTTGATTTTTCAATGAGTTTAAAAAAGGTAAATGCTAAGAGATGACTTGATAAAACCACATTTTGACATTTAAATTCTGCAACAATTTTATCAGCTAAAATCCTCGTATAAACAGATTCTCTTTGGATGTCTTCATTGGGCTTTGTGCCATCAGAAAAGTATTTTTCTATTGAAACATTTTTACCTCTATTATTAATGCTATTACCATTAAGATCAACTCTATTGCCAAGCACATCCATTGGCGTACCAAATGATAAATGAATTTCTGAATTATGCTTTCTCAATAATTTAAAGAATTTTAGCACAGAGCGGAATGTTGATTTCTTTTTTCTGTCTCTAGTATAATTCTCTTTACCCGTTTGTCTAAGGTGCTGTTCAATCAAACTTTTTGCCTCAAGAACAAAATGATAGCCAATAGAAAGCGGGACAATAAAAACTTTTTGATTGACATTGTTTAATATGCAATGTCTTTGTGCATCGATAGCTGAGTTTAATAAACCTAATTTTAATTTATCTTCAATAGCGCCACTTCTTGATCGGGTGCCTCCTGGAAAAAATATGTGATTGACTCCTTCAATCAAAGAAAGGCTTGCCATTGACTTTAAAGTCTCCAAATAAATCGGATTCTTTTTTCTTCTATCTACCCTATAAGCACCTAGTCGATTTATATAATATGCCACAAGTTCCCAATCGTAAAGATTGAGTCCTGCTCCATATGCGAAGGCTGGAATCCCAACTTTTGAATCAATACCATAGCCAATCATAATGGAATCTAAATTACTGTAGTGAGTAGGGACAATGACTACAGTGCCCTTGTTGAAGAGAGATCTTATTTCATCAACATGTCCCTCTAAAACTATTTTTCTATATAGATCATTCTTACTTCCCCATAAGCCCTTTTGTCCTCTACCCCATCCATTATTTAAAAGCCTTTTAAAAAAAGCTCTTAGAAATTTTCTAGCAAAAGAAAATGTTTTTGGATTAAAGTCTCCTAATATTTCTTCAGAATATCTATGGACAATTCGTTTAAGAATTTTTAATTGTTCAGTAGTTTGAGATTCTGCCTTTGTTGTTTTGTCAACCTCTTTTTGGAGGGAACTCCAATATTTTTGTTCATCAGGAGGATCTACTTTCCAAGGATTGTTCTTTGATCTTTGGATTTCTAAATAGACAGATTTATTCAAAAGCTCTAAAGGAGTATTTGATGAGTTTACAAGTCTTTCAAGAGTAAAATCTATAAGCCGTTCGACAAAACCTTCCCTATCTTTCGCGAATTGCGAAATTGGCCAGTCTTCTATAGACGGTATGATATGAGATAGAAATTCTTTATCTGATGACATTGGTCAAAAATGGTTAATTATTATTGATTTTTTCAATAAAACTCAGAATGTCCGTTGTACCTAAAGATGTATTTGCGCTTGTAACAAAGTATTCAGGTAAAGATACCCAATACTCTTTCAATGCTTCAATAATTTTATTTACATGTGTATCAACCATATTGGGTTTTAACTTATCCGATTTTGTAAAAGTCAAACTAAATGGGATCGCATTTTCCCCTAGCCAATTAACAAAATCTAAATCGAGTTTTTGTAAATCATGCCTGATATCTATTAAGCAGAAAACACAGTATAAGCTATCTCTTTTTTTTAAATAGAAATCAATCATTTTTCTCCATTTCGCACGATTAGTTTTAGAGCTTTTAGCATAACCATATCCTGGCAAATCGACTAAATACCAAGCATTATTTATTAAATAATAATTCATCGTTTGTGTCTTTCCTGGTGTTGATGAAATCCTAGCTAGCTCTTTTCTACCTGTAATTGCGTTAATCAAAGATGATTTACCAACATTTGACCTTCCAATGAAGGCATATTCAGGTAATTGAGTTGTAGGACATTGTGATAAGCGTTCGAAGCTTCCTATAAACTCTATTTCTTTAATTATCATATTAAGATTTACTTAAAAGAATGAAATTTGCAAAAGAATTTACTTTTTTTATCGTTTATAACTTTATAAAAACTAATTGTATGAAAAAGCTATCATTTATTGCTTGTTTTATAGCATTTACAAGCCTTAATCTTCTGTCACAAGTTAACTTTGGCCTAAAGTTCGGTGTCCACACATTTGATGTCTCAAATGCTAAAAGTATTCTTATTCCCAACAGTTCACAATCAATAGAATTCAAAGATGCAAAAATAGGTTTTCAAGGTGGAATTTACACTAAATTTAAAATTGGGTCATTAATCTTAGAGCCAAGACTGATGCTCCATTCCACGAAAGTGGAATATACTTTTAATGGAGATAATGGAGGTGCTCTTTCAAGTATCAGAAAAGAATCCTTTACAAATCTGGATATTCCAGTATTATTTGGTTATCAACTATCCATTTTTAATCTTATGGCTGGCCCCGTCGCTCATTTAAACTTGAATACGAGCTCAGATTTGTTTGATATAGATGGTTATGAGGAAAGATTTGACTTAGCTACTTATGGCTACAGGCTTGGTGCAGGCGTCGATATCGGAAAAATCAATATAGGGATTGAATATGAGGGTAATTTTTCAAATTTTGGAGAATATATTAATATTGGTGGAAGTGAATTTTCTTTCGATGATTCGCAAAGAAGAATCCTTCTCAACATTGGATTCAAATTATTTTAAGCAGTTGGCACAGTATTTGGTTATTGTTTAATACTTAATTATTAGTTAGATCCTGCAACTGTTAAAACCACCAAAGAGCTTGAATTAATTTTCAGGCTCTTTTTTTTAGTTTAAGTTAACTGTGTTGAAAACTTCGTCGTGTTCATACTCTCTGAAATCTACTTGAGAAATACCAGATACCCCTTGTTCTTGCATATAAACTCCATAAAGTGTATCCATGGCAGCCATAGTCGACTTGTTGTGAGTAATAACTATGAATTGTGAGGCGTCAGAAAATCTTCTAATTAATTTAGAGAACTTTTGAATGTTTATATCATCTAGTGGTGCATCTACCTCATCAAAAATACAGAATGGAGCTGGTTTTAGCAGATATAAAGAAAATAATAGCGCAGTTGCGGTAAGCGTTTTTTCTCCTCCTGAAAGTTGAGAAAGCACTTTAGGTTTTTTGCCTTTAGGTTTTGCTACGATTTCAATATCAGATTCTAATGGAGAATCTGGATTAAATAAAATAAGATCACAATCATCTTCTGCCGAGAATAAGCTTCTAAATACTTCTTTAAAATTTTCTTTTACTTTGTAGAAGGCTTCAAGGAATTTATCAGTGGCATCTTTATCTATCTCAGAAATAGTTTCCAAAAGTGAATCTCTGGCCTCTAAGATATCATTTCGTTGTGTTTCCATAGCCTCAAATCTTTCTAATATTTCGTCGTAAGCTTCAACGGCCATTGGATTTATTTCACCATAATTATTTAATCTCTTCTTAATTTTCTCATGTCTTTCTGCAATCCCCAATAGGTATTCTGGCTCTTCAGATTCCAACTCAACGGAAAGGTCATTGATGTTAATATTAAATTCAATTTTTAATCTTTCGATTGCAGATCTGAGTTCGAATTCAATTCCCGTAAGACTATCTTTAATATCGTTTATTTTTATTTGTTGAGTTTGTAGTTTTTTACTACTCTCTTTTAATCGATCTTCTTTTTCTGTTATAATTGACCTATTAGCAAAAAAGTCTTGTTCAGTATCACTGAGATCTTTTTGTTTCTCTTCTTTTATTTTATAATCTGTAAATAGTACTTCTTTTAATCTATCAATTTCAAGATTATTTTGACTTATTTGTTCTTTAAGATTTGAAATTTCCTCATTTAAATTTTGGGACTTTAAAGAGAGGTCCTCAATTTGTTTTTCTCTAAAAACGATATCGTTCTCAATATTTTGAACCTCGTTTTGGTGCTTAACGTAATCCAATTGAATTTCATTATACTTACTGTTTATATCACCATAGTTCTTAGATATCTCTTCTATTATACCTGTTTGATTTTTGGATTCATCAGATTTTGCATTTATTATATCACTAATTTCGACCAACTGGCTTCTATACTCTTGGATCAGTGCACCATCATCAGACATCGAAGATACGAATGAATCAATACGTTCTTTCAAAGAATTAATAGCATTATTTGAGTTATAAATCTTGGTATCAATTTCTACTTTTCTTTTCTCAGCTTGGAGTCTTAAATTTTGCTTCTGCTCTATTTCGTTTTCAAAATTAGTTGACTCTAATCTTTCAGATTCTTTATGTAGCGATTCAATCACAGATTTAAGATGTGCAACTTCCTTATTTGTTTGATCAATTCTAGTTTTAAGCTTTTCTATTTCTTGTTTTCTACCGATACGTTTGCCGTCAAATAATCCCAAAGAACCACCGCCGATAGTATGTTTGGTTCTATTTGTAGAGCCACTACTAGAGATATAGTTTAATGAATCATCAGGTAATTGCTGAAGTAAAATCTGCGAATCATCAACAATCACAACATCTTTTAATAGGTGATGTAATAGTGCTTCATACTTTGGCGCGACTCTTACAACATTTATAGCTGCTTTCCCAAATTGACTGAGATTAACATCGTGAAGATTCTCTCTTCTAAAACTTTCAAGAATAAAGAATTGCGATTTTCCTTTTTGAGCACTTTTAAGAAGGTCAATAGATTCTCTAGCTTCTTGTACTGAATCCAATACAAAGTAAGAAAGATAAGGATCTAAAAAGGATTCAATAGCAGAACGATATTCGTCTTGGCATTCTATGACATCAGAAAGAATAGGTTTGATTTCATTCCATTCTTTAGTTAAAAACTTAGCAGATTCGGGGAAGCCTTCTAGGTTATCAACCATGTCTTTGAGCAATTTAAATTCATTTGTATATGAATCCAGTTGTCGATTTTGAATTTGAAGGTTTTCTTTTTGTGCTTCTAGTTTATGATGAAGTTCTCTCTTTTGCTTATTGATTGTTTCTTTTTGCTCAATCAAAGTAGCAATCTCTTCGTTAATGAGGTTTAGTTCTTCTTGAAATTTTGATTGATCTGCAAACAGACCGACTTGTGCTAATTCAAAAATTGAAATCTCTTCTGCAGCAACTTTATTATTTTGATCAGCATTTTCAGCTTTGCTGGTAATCTCAATAATTGATTTCTCTAATTCAAACCTTTTAGACTCCAAGATTTTTAATTCATCAAGGACTGTTGTGTTTTCGCCTTGAATTTTCTTACGCTGTTCTTCAATTTGATCAAATTTAGCTTTCCATTCTTCATAACTTTCTTTGAGTTGACTCTCTCTATCCATTTTTGAATTCAAGGCAGCTCTTTTTTCTGAAAGTGTTTGATTTATCTCTTCAATATTTGTGTCAAATTCATTTTTATTAGAAATTGATCTATTTAAATTAGATTGTAAAAATGTTTGATTTTGGATTTTAATCTCCTTTTGATTTTCAGAAGTTCTGATCTTTTCAATTATTTCATTGAACCCTTTTTGCTTTTCAGAAAGCAATTGTTCACTATCTAAGTTTTGTTTTTTACTTTTTTCTAGATCTGCTTCTAATTCGTGTATTTGGGCATTAGTGCTGTTGTATGCTTCATTGGCAATCATCAATTGACTTTTGATTTCTTGCTCTTTAATGATAGCATCCTTTTGACCAATATGTGCCGCTTTTATACTGAGGTCTTTGTGCTCTTCTTTGAGTTCGTAGTATTTTTTTGTGCGTTTGGCTTGTCTTTCAAAAGTTTTAAGATTTGATTGAAGCTCAAATAATATATCTTCAATCCTATCTAAATCCAATTGAGTGCTCTTTAATTTGTTAAGCGCTTCATGCTTTCTAACCTTATACTTAGCAATTCCAGCTGCTTGCTCAAACATTTTCCTTCGGGCGTTATCTTTATCCATCAGGATATCATCAACCATCCCCAATTCTATAATAGCATAACTGTTAGAACCAATCCCAGTATCTAGAAAAAGATTGCGTATATCTCTCAACCTGCACAAAGTGCCATTTATTCTATACTCGCTCTCATTATTATCGTAAAGAGTTCTGGTAACTTTTACCTCATCATATTCGAGTGGAATAAGTTTTTCGGAGTTTTCAAATGTCATAGACACTTGTGCCATAGTAGCCTTTCTTTTAGATTTTGTACCATTAAATATGACATCTATCATCTTATCTAATCTAAGACCTTTACTCTTTTGCTCTCCTAATACCCATCTGATGGAATCAACAATATTTGATTTACCAGATCCATTTGGACCGACTATTCCAATAATTTCCTTATTGAAATATAGATTAGTTTCATTAGCGAAACTTTTGAACCCCTTTATATGTAGACTTTTTAACTTCACAAGAGGACAAATATAGGAGTTTCATTTATATGAATTAATTTAATATGTGTGCATTTTCTATATTTATATATAATTTCTATCTATGAAAAAATTGCAACTATATTTCTTGTTGATTGTCTGCACATTATGCACATTTTCTTGTTCAAAAAAAGATACTATGAATACATCAATAATGATGGATAAAATGGATATTACTGTTCCAATCCCTGAAAAGAAACCTAAAAGTCTCATTATGCACGGTGATGAACGCATTGATGACTATTTTTGGATGAGACTGAGCGATGCGCAAAAGAACGCTGAAAAGCCAGATAGTCAAACTCAAGAGGTACTGGATTATTTAAATGCTGAAAATGACTATACTGGTAAAATGACTTCTCATCTTGAAGATTTTCAAGAGAAATTGTTTAAAGAAATAACTGGAAGAATTAAGCAAACAGATATGTCTGTGCCATATTTTAAAAATGAATATTTCTATTTAACAAAGTATGAGGAAGGAAATGAATACCCCATTTACAGCAGAAAAAAGAAATCTTTAGAAGCTGAAGAAGAAATTATGCTAGATGTGAATAAGCTTGCTAAAGGTTATGAATACTATTCTGCTACTGGTCTGAATGTTTCTGAAGATAATAAAATTTTAGCATTTGGGGAAGATACCCTATCTAGAAGAATTTATAAGATTAGATTTCTAAATTTAGAAACGGGTGAATTCTTAAGTGATCAAATCGAAAATACAACGGGTACCATTACATGGGCCAATGATAATAAAACAGTTTTCTACACTCGAAAAGATGATGCGTTAAGAGCCTATAAAATATTTAAGCATACTATTGGTACTCCAAGCAGTTCAGATCAAGAAGTTTACCATGAAGCTGATGAAACATTTTCATGTTATGTATGGAAGACGAAATCAAAAAAGTACATTATAATAGGTTCTTTCGCAACCTTATCAAGTGACTTTAGGGTTGTGCCTGCAGATAGACCCAATGAGTCTTTTCAACTCATACAGGAGAGAGAAAGAAATCACGAATACAGCATCTCGCATTTTGACAACCATTGGTACATTGTTACAAATACAGATGGATGTAAAAACTTCAAGGTTATGATCACGCCTGATGACAAACCACGAAAAGCGCATTGGAAAGATTTTATTCCTTACAGAGATAATGTACTTGTTAGTAATTTAGAAATCTTCAAAAATTACTTAGTTATAAATGAACGGACGGATGGCTTAACGAAAGTGCGCGTTATGCCGTGGGAAGATAAGTCCAATGCTCATTATATTGATTTTGGTGAAGTGGTTTACACTGCCAGTACTTCTACTAATCCTGAATTTGATACAGAAGAGGTCAGAGTATTCTTTTCTTCATTGACTACACCTACGAGTACATTCGATTATAATATGAAGACCCAAACATTAGAATTGATGAAACAACAAGAAGTTGTGGGTGATTTTAATGCTGACTTGTATCAATCAGAAAGAATTCTCTTTACTGCCAGGGATGGCGTCCAAGTACCTGTGAGTTTAGTTTATAAAAAAGGATTTAAAAAGGATGGTTCTCAACCACTACTCCTTTATGGTTATGGCTCATACGGTAGTAGCACGGATCCTTACTTTAGTTCTACGCGATTGTCTTTGTTAGATAGAGGTTTTTGCTTTGCAATTGCTCACATAAGAGGTGGACAAGAGATGGGTAGACAGTGGTATGATGATGGTAAATTATTGAAAAAGAAAAATACATTTACTGATTTTATTGATGCGGGTAAATATTTAGTTGAACACAAATACACGGACACGGATAAAATGTTTTGTATGGGTGGAAGCGCAGGAGGATTACTTATAGGCTCAGTGATAAACATGAGTCCAGAATTATGGAAAGGTGCGATTGCTGCAGTGCCTTTCGTTGATGTTGTTTCCACAATGTTAGATGAATCAATTCCATTAACAACTGGAGAATTTGATGAATGGGGAAATCCTAAGAATGAGGAATATTATAAATACATAAAATCCTATTCTCCTTATGATAATATCGAGGCCAAAGACTACCCTTCCCTGTTGGTGACTACAGGTTATCATGATAGTCAGGTTCAATATTGGGAACCTGCGAAGTGGGTGGCAAAATTAAGAGAATACAAAACTGATAATAATCCTCTTTTATTGCATACTGAAATGGGTGCAGGACATGGAGGAAAATCTGGTAGGTTTGCAAGGTATAAAGAGACGGCACTTGAATATTCTTTTTTGCTAGATCTCGCAGGTAAAGCAGAAGTGGATATGAAAAACTAGAGTCTTATTTCATTCTTATTTGTGTAGCATAAAGTTCGCATAGTTTTGACGATTCATGTTGCCAATTGAAAAGTTTTTTACACTTAATGCAATTGCTATGGATTTGATCGTAAAGCTCTTTTTTTTCAAGTTTTTTTACCAAACCAATAAATTCTTTTGTGTTTAAATTGTCACATAAAAGCGCTACAGGGTATTCAGAATTTATAGAGATGTACTCTGGAAAATTCATGTTGATTGAAGGAAGTCCAGCATGCATGTAGTCAAAGAATTTATTGGCTAACGAAAGCCTGTAGTTTTCGCTATAAGCTTCTAGCAGGTTTATACCTATACTTGATTCGCCTAAAAGTTCTTGAATTTGATCAGGGTCTATGTATCCTGTAAATTCAATTTGATGAGCTACTTGTAGTTCTTTAGCCAGTGAATTTAGCTCTGCCGTAATGTCACCTCCACCGATGAGCAATAATTTATAATTGGGCAAAAGTTTTAAAGATTTAATAGCAGTTTCTACACCTCTGCCTTTATTTAATACGCCGAGATAAACGAGTTGTTTTTTATTGAAATTATTCTTGTAGTTAAAATTTAGATTTAAGAAAGGGACATTTCTAATAACATGGAATTTTACATTATAGGTAGACTCATAATGATTTTTAAGAGAGTTGTTTACTGTGTAGCATAAATTTGTTTTGGGTATACCCCAATGGGCAATATTTTTCCATAGCCACTTTTTCATAGGTTTATTATGAAGCTCAGGTACTTCATAAAATATTTCATGTGCATCGAAAACTAGCTTAGCTTTTTTTATTTTGCATGCCAATGCAGAAGCTATTAGAGTATCTAAATCTACTGCTACGATAAGGTTGCAATCAGTTTTATACAATAGGTATAACAATCGTAAATTAAATTCCAGATAGAAAAAAGGCCCTTTTTTGAAGAAGGTTTTTATAAGATTGTTTTGATCTGTTGATGGGGTATTGCTATCATATGATCTTGAAAACCAGGTTGTTAAATGCCCGTCTTCATTAAGTGCTTTGGATATTCTTTGCATTCTTCTATCATATTCAAAGAAAGATGTACTGCAAATAGCTATGTTATATTTATTGGCCATTAAGAAATACATTTTTACCTTCAACAATAACTCTTCTTTCCGAACTTAAGTAAGACAGTTTTTCAATAACCTCTGGTCTGAGCTGATTTGAAAAGCTTGATATCAAATCTTCAATGTTGTTTATGTTCAAAGAAATTTTCTTCAAAATTTCTAATTCTACATTGACTAGATTAACTGAACTTTTGTTTTTTATACAATTGTCACAAATGCCACAATCATTTTCATTATTAAACCCAAAGTATTTTGAAATGACCTCTTGTCTACATCTATCTGTTTGTATGAATTCAAACAGTGCATTTAACCTATCAATATAGTTTTGCTTTTCTAGGTTGATTTTATGTGCATTAATTCTAATTTTTTCTCCTCTGTAGTTTGTTCCCAAAAATGAAAATATTGAACCCTCATGTGTTCTATCGTACTTAGCTACTTCGTAACGTACAAGCCATTCAATTGCTTCTGTAACTTTGGCCTTTTTGACATTGAATTTAGTTGCTAATGTTTGTTCATCTATAATCACTTTTTTAAGAAATATCCCCTCATAAGATCTCAGTAGTAACTTAATAAATGATTTCATTTTATCGGAGTAACGCTTATTTTTAAGCATCCTCTTTGTTGCAAATTCATCAAGCTGAACTTTAGAAGGATTGTGAAAAGATTGATTTAATTGTATGTATCCTTCTCTTTGTAGGACTTTTAAAGCTGCTGAAACTTTAAATTTTGAAAGTGTATATTTTGAACAAAATGTATCCAGCTTTAGAGGAAATTTTTTATGCAATATTTGACCTGAAGCCACATTGTTAAACATTCCTAGTTTGACATATATGTTTTTGATATAATCTACTTCAGGAAACAACTCATCTATTTTTTTTGATACCTTGGAGATATTTGATTTATCGTATAGCAATATTGCAAACGACTCCTTACCATCTCTACCTGCCCTACCCGATTCTTGTACAAAAGCCTCTAAGGTCTCTGGCAATTCAAAATGGATGACTTCCCTGACATCAGGTTTATCAATGCCCATACCGAAAGCCTTAGTTGCGAAAATTGTTGGTGTTTCATTTTTAGTCCACTTTTCAATAATTTTTTCCCTTAGCTTTTGATTCATACCACCATGATAAGCTGCTGTTTTCAAGCCATGATGGTTAGCATATTGGTTTAGAGCCATGGCCAATTTTCGTGTCCCTACGTACACAATTCTAGAATCTGTAGGATTTTTCTTTATTATGCTGATGAGTTTTGACCTTTTGTTTTGGGTATTATCAATTTGATAACTGATGTTCTTTCTTAAGGGAGAACCATAGTAAGTAAATGGATCAATTAAATGAAGATTAGAAATAATATCATTACGCACTTCTGGTTTTGCTGTTGCTGTTAATGCGATGAAGGGAATCTCTTTAAATAGAATTCTCAACTCAGAAATTTGCCTATACTCAGGTCGGAAATCATGCCCCCATTCAGAGATGCAATGGGCCTCATCTACGGCTATTAGAGCAAGGTTAGTTTTTGTAATTCTTTCTTTAAAAAGAGAAGATTTTAATCTTTCTGGTGATACAAAAAGAAATTTAGTGTTACCATAAATACAGTTGTCAAGTATAATATCTTGATCTCTATATGATTGTCCACTCATTAAGCCAGCCGCTTTTATATTTCTTTTTTTCAAGCCTTCAATCTGATCTTTCATTAATGCAATTAACGGACTGATGACAAGTACCAATCCACTGCGATACAATCCAGGAATTTGGTAGCATAATGATTTTCCAGAACCTGTAGCTAGCACAGCAAATACGTCTCTGCCCATAGCACTCGCGCTAATAATATTTAATTGGTTTTCTCGAAAATCGGGAAATCCCCAGTAAGTTTTTAAAATTGATTTTAGTGCTTTATCCAAGTTCATTTTCACATTGATGGACACAGAATCCCTTTGTTTGAATTGTTCTCACTTTGTCCTAATCTTATTAAAAAACTAAATAAAAGTGATCCGTAATAATCTTTGCTATTGGGATTTCCTCTTCTGCCTGATTCACCGATGCCTACAATATCAACAGTACCTTCTGGTGCACCTAGAAATTCGTCTCGCCTGTCAGATAAAGCAGCAGCTAAAAAACCATTAGAAATAGATAGCTCTGAGTAATCTGGATAATCGCCACTGACATCATCAAGGTAGTCTGTACCAGTGAGTCTTCCTATTAATTCAATTGTAATAGAAATAGAAGCATTTAAGTCAATTTGTAATCCGCCTCCAATCATCAATGCATAACCACTTGTGGAATAAGGCGCAGCTTGACCTTCTGTACCTAGTGGTGCTAGTTCTACATTTAATCCATTGTAGTTTGTGTAGGGTTTGTTATCAAAGTATGCTAATCCTCCCAATACATATATGCCAATTGGATTTTGTTCTTTCATAATCAAATCAGAAATCAAATATTCTCCACCCAGTGAAAATTCATGGATTGTGCTAAAAAAATTTAGGTTCCGTATATTAATAGCTAAATCAGTGGAATTGCTGTCATCGGCTTGAAGTTGGCCCATAAAGTAACCAAACCTAAGTTTTGTGCGTCTAAATATTGGATATTTTAGGGATAGGCTAAATGCAGGACCCAGATGTTTTAAATCATCAATAAAGTTATTTAAGCTTAGGTCTCCTTTATAAGTTGAAATTCCGTATCCAATAGAGACGCTAGTTTGTGCTTTTATCTCGTCTACAATGACTATTTGTAGGCATATTAAGAACATTATTTGTTTGAGAAGAGTCATATAATCAGGAAATTTCGTACTTAATGCCGTTATTTTTCTGTTAAAAGCTTAGCAAAGCTAATCTTAGCATATCAATTTGATATTATAATAAACGTTTTATCTTCGCAAATCTTTTAAATTTTAATACTAACACTATGAAACTAAATTTAATTCTACTTGCTTCCATAACAATTTTAAGTTCAACATTAATTGGGCAAGACCCAGGCTGGCATTTAAATAAAGCTGATATTTCAGGCTCTATAGGTATTTCTGCTGATAATATGTACGAAACCTTACTCAAAGGAAAACCCTCCCAAACTGTTGTTGTAGCTGTTATTGATTCAGGAGTAGACATTAAACATGAAGATTTAAAAAATAATGTTTGGGTGAACCCAGGAGAAATTCCAGAAAATAATATTGATGATGACAACAATGGATATGTTGATGATGTTAACGGTTGGAATTTTATTGGAGGTAAAAAAGGTAATGTTAACTATGATACTTATGAGGCGACACGCCTCTATAAAAAATTTAAATACAAATTTAAAGATGCTGATCCATCAAAGCTATCCAAAGCAGATAAGAAAGATTATGAATTGTATCAAAAAGTAAAATCAGAAGTGGATAAAAAATTGGCTTCAGCTGAAATGAATTTGCAGAATGTTATGAATATGGAATCAATGGTTATGAAAGCTATAGATGCTATTGAAGAAATCGTAGGAGACGAAGAAATTACATTAGAGCAATTACAAGAACTAGAAACGAAAGACAATCAAGAATTGGCTATGGCCAAAAACATGATGTTGGATCAAATTTCTAGAGGCGAAGAGTTGGGGACCGTTGAAGAAATGAGAACTGAGGCTGAAGCTCAAATGAAGGATTATAAAGATTATTATGGCGGCCAAGTTAAGTATGCTTATAATTTGGATTTTGATCCTAGACATTTAGTAGGTGATGACTACTCAGATGGTGACCAAAGGTTCTACGGTAATAATGATGTAGATGGGCCTGATTCTAAGCATGGCACTCACGTAGCTGGTATTATTGGAGCAGTAAGAGATAATACAATTGGTATGGATGGCGTCGCTGACAATGTGAGAATTATGTCTATCAGAACGGTACCTAATGGTGATGAGAGAGACAAAGATGTGGCTAATGCTATTAGATATGCGGTAGATAATGGGGCGAGTGTAGTTAATATGAGCTTTGGAAAGGGATATTCTTGGGATGAAAAATTAGTTGAAGATGCTATAAAATATGCAGAGAAGAATGATGTTTTATTAGTTCACGCTGCAGGAAATAGTGCACAAGACAATGATTCAACTGATAACTTTCCAAATGATGAATATAAAGGAAAAGGATTTTTGTTTTTTAAAGGTAAAAATAAAGCTTATAAGAATTGGATTGAAGTTGGTGCTTTAAATTTTGAAAATGGGGAAAATTTATCTGCAACTTTTTCAAACTATGGAGAAGATAATGTTGATTTATTTGCACCAGGCGTAATGATATATTCCACAACACCTGATGATACTTATGAGCCTTTACAAGGGACAAGCATGGCGGCACCTGTAGTAGCTGGTGTTGCAACAGTATTAAGATCTTATTTTCCTTCATTGACTGCAGTTCAGATTAAAAATATTCTAATGGCTTCAGTTGTAAAGACTGATCAAAAGGTTATTCTACCAGGTACTAAAGATGAGTTAGTTTCATTCAGTAAATTGAGTGTTGCTGGTGGAGTTGTCAATGCAGAAAAAGCAATCAAACTTGCTGAAATGACAAAAGGCAAAAAGAAAGTTTCTAAGTCGCCACCGAAGGCTTAAAGGAGAAGTCTTACAAATAAAAAAAAGCTGCTAATTTATTTAGCAGCTTTTTTTATTTATAAATTTTATTCTTATTTATTTTCCCATATATTATTGTCCAAATTGATATCAGCCATTCTATTTGAAGCATCTATTTGTACAGATTTTACATCTGCGAATTTGATATCTTCTTCTAGAATATAGGTATTATGAGTCCATGGCCAATCTGCTTTTAGTACCCCTTCAAATAAATCCGCTCCCTTCTCTCCGCGCATTATTCTTAAAGGAATATTGTATTTTATTGAGCTACCATCTTTCAGTATAATTGTAAGATCAATGGGCATCGGCATTTTTCCCAGTTTTTTCAAACTCACTATAAACTTTCCATTACTTTCTACGACATCATCAATAGCATAATCAATAGTGTGCTTAGTATTGACAAAGTACTCCTTAAACCAATCCAATTCTAAATCAGAAGATTTTTCCATAATTCTGATAAAGTCATTAACGTTTGGGTGCTTAAATTTCCAGACCTCATAGTATCTTTTGAGTCCATTACTAAAAGCCTTCGTGCCCATTATGTATTCTAATTGTTGAAGGAACGTCGCTCCTTTTGTATAGGAAGCCACACCATAAGCTTGATTTGTACTGTAATGATCAGCATGTGTTGAAAGTGGCTCTTCAAATCCAGATTGAGAAAATCGGGCATAACCTCTGACTGAATTAAAATGAGGATCATCAACGTGTTTTCCAGAAATAAGACCTTTCTTTTTAAGATGATTCATGACCTCAGCTGATCCAAAGGATGTAAATCCTTCATCCATCCAAGGATACAAACTTTCATTTGTACCTAAAACCATCTGATACCAACTATGCATCCACTCATGAATAGATACGCCGACTAGGCTTGGATAAGTGCGCTCTCCTGTAATAAGTGTTGCCATTGGATATTCCATACCGCCGTCGCCTCCTTGTATAAAAGCGTACACGGGATAAGGATATTTTCCAAATCTATTATTCATAAATTTTTCGGCTTCATTCATAGCCTTATGTAAGTTCTCCCAATTGTCTTTGGTGGCTTCATTTTCTTGATAAAAATAATGCAGTTCGGTACCCTCGTCAGTCATTTTAATGGTATGTGTATAATCAGGGTCTGCTGCCCAAACAAAATCATGAACTTTTTCAGCTTTAAATTCCCATTCGAGTTCTTTTTTGCCAAACAGTTTTTTCTTACTGGTATTTTTATCTGAATATCCGTGACCCATCTTTTGAGGATTCTGTACTAAACCAGTTGCGGCGACTGTATATTTCCTATCTATTTTAATTTTGACTTTAAAGTCACTCCAAACACCATAAAACTCTCTTCCCACGTACGGATTGGCATGCCATCCCTGGTAATCATACTCACACAACTTCGGGTACCACTGAGACATCGAAAAGCGAATGCCTTCTTTGTTATCCCTACCTGTTCTCCTAATTTGCGCTGGTACTTGCGCCAAGAATTCCATTTCTAAAGTTGTGGATTTTTCTGGTAGAATGGGGGATGACAGATTCACTTCTAATATCGTGCCCTCAACAAAATATTTAAGTTCTTTACCATCTTGCTTTAAGGTATTTATTTTCTGAAAACCAATTTCATCTTCGGTAAGTTTAGAGATTCTGTCTCCTACTCTAGGGTCTGGGTCACTTATAGTTCTTGATCTCACATCCATCATACTCCCAGGCTGGAAAGCGTTATAATAAAGGTGATAATAAACTTTAGATAAAGTATCCTTAGAGTTATTTTTGTATTTGATTTTTTGTTTGCCTGAGAATTGATTTGATTTCACATCAAAGTCAATTTCCATGTCATATTCAGCTTCTTGTTGCCATCTATCTTGCTGAGCCGATAATGCAAACGAAAATATCAGTGTAAAAGAAAAGAGTAATTTTTTCATTCTAAATTTCTGGATTATCAAGTAAGTGTTCAAATGCAATTTTTTCTACTGGTTTTTTTACAGGTTCTATTAGTTTTCTAAACGAACCCCATGAGTATTTAATTTTTACAATAAACAAAAAGATAATAGCGGTTATGTAAAAACCTATAGTCATCATATTCGGATCTATCTCAATCGTTTTTATAATTGAATTGGTTTGGATGGCTGCACCTTCATATCCTACAAAAACAGCTCCTGTAAAATTAGTGGCCGCATGAACACCTAATGCTAATTCTAGGCCATCATCCATGAGAGTCATAATTCCTAGAAATAGACCTGCAGATATGTAGTAAATCTGCATAGTACCAAAACCAAATTTCTGAACTTCAGGATTCATAGAATGGATTAATCCAAATAAAACTGAGGTAATTATTAATGCAGTTATTTTAGAACCTGTACCCATACCTATTCCTTGCATCAAGTAACCCCTGAAAATAAATTCTTCAGTACTAGTCTGAATAGGAAGAATAAATATACATAGTAGCACTAGAGGGATAAAGGTGTTCCATTGAAAATGAAATGTAAAATTTACTGGATCTATGATATATAAAACCATCTCAAATGCTAAAACTAAACCACCCCAAAGAAAAAAGCTGAAGAATATTTTAGACCAGTTTACTTTATTTTTTGGTGTGATTAATGTCCTAAATTCTCTTTGGTGTATAGGCTTAAAAATGAAGTATAAGGCTGCGAATGCGCCTAAAAACATTATAAGGAGTAAAGCCAAACCCATGTTTAGGTTTATGCCGAAATCTGGGAAATATGGATTTTCTTGGAATTGTTTTAAGGCATCTGCTCCGCCAGACTTGTATACAGCTAAAATTAGTGGAATCTGTCCAACACAATATCCAATAGCTACTGCAGCAAATACAATGATATACCTCCACCACTGATTTAGACCAGTATATGATTTTTCAAAAAACATTCAAAAATATTAAGTTATTTGTGTCTTAACTATTTATAAAGAGTTGCTAAAATAACCATTGCTTTTAACTATTGTTAGAGGCACTTCTATTATTCAAGAATTTAATACATCTTTGCAGTAATCTTTGATCATTATGTATAAAAACAAGGTAGTTTTAGCAAGTATTTTTATTGTAATTGGTGGTTTATTCAGAATATTTCCCCATCCTGTTAATATTTCCCCTGTGGCAGCTATGGCCCTTTTGGGTGGAGCATATTTAGGTAGAAATTATTTGGCTTTTCTTGTACCCATTTTGGCTTTGTTTATAGGTGATCTCATCTTAAATAATACAATTAACCGCGCTTTTTTTTCTGATCAAAGTGAATTTATCATTGGTGCTCAATATATGTATTACACCTATGGCGCTTACCTTTTGACTGTTTTATTAGGTTTTTACTTAATAAATAAGAGCTCAGCAACTAAAATCATTGCAGGTACTTTGGTAAGTTCTATTCTTTTCTTCGCCATTACTAATATTGGCGTTTGGTTAAGTGGTACATTATATCCAACAAACGGAGGCGGTCTAATAGCTTGTATTACAGCGGCTATGCCATTTTTTAGGAATACGCTTTTAAGTAATGCCATTTTTATTAGTCTATTTGTTTTGGCTATAGAGTTTATGACTAGAAGCACAGAATCAAAAAGTCAATTGGCTTAATTTTCTTCTTTTATTTTCATAAACTATTCCGAAAGGCAATGTATACTTCTTAGGATATAGATCTCAAAGTGAGGCTTGTTTTTGATTGATTTGAGTATTTTCACAAAAAAAATTATACAGTGCCTTTAATAAAATCCATATCTGGAATGAGGGGAACCATCGGTGGTACTCCATACAACAACTTGACGCCGATAGATCTGGTAGAAATGACCAGTGCTTATGCCGCTTGGCTTATAAAAAACAACGCTGCCAAAAAAGTTGTGATTGGCAGAGACGGTAGAATTTCAGGTGAGATCGTTTCGCAAATTGTTATGAGCACTTTAAGAAGCATGGGAATCGATGTTATAGATGTGGGATACTCAACAACCCCAAGCATAGAAATGCTAGTTCCAAAAGAAAATGCAGGTGGAGGTATTATATTGACAGCAAGTCATAATCCCAAGGAATGGAATGCATTAAAATTACTCAACTCAAAGGGTGAATTTATATCAAAAAAAGATGGAGAGGACCTACTCTCAATGGCGGAGGAGAAATCTTTTGAATTCGCTAATGTTAATAACTTAGGACGTTTAGAAACAAGGAAGGAAGACTTTGATTTTCACATTGAAAAAATCCTTGCACTACCCTATCTTAATCTCGATTTGATCAAATCGCGAAAGTATAAAGTAGTGGTAGATTGCATTAATTCTACGGGTTCAATTTCTATCCCTCCACTATTGAAAAAATTGGATTGTGAGTTTGTTTTGATAAATGAGCAATTGACCGGAGAGTTTGCCCATAATCCAGAACCTGTTCCAGAAAATTTAAAACAATTATCAGAGGCTGTTGTAACCCACAAAGCCGACTTAGGTATTGCGGTGGATCCTGATGTTGATAGATTGGTTTTTGTATGTGAAGATGGTTCTATGTTTAGTGAGGAATATACTATTGTCGCGGTATCAGAATTTATTTTGAAACACAAGCCAGGACATACAGTATCAAATTTATCATCCACAAGAGCACTTGCCGATATCACTGTAGCTGCAGGTCAAAAATATTACGCATCAGCTGTAGGAGAAGTAAATGTTGTTGAAAAAATGAAAGCAGTCAATGCAGTAATCGGTGGAGAAGGCAATGGTGGCGTTATTCTTCCTGATCTCCACTATGGGCGTGATGCATTGGTAGGAATCGCCCTAATGCTAAATCATTTAGCTGAAGAAGAAATAACACTTTCGACACTAAAAAAGAGATATCCAGAATACCATATCATAAAGACTAAAGTCCAATTAAGTCAAGGCACAGATGTAGATAGCCTTCTCAATAAGCTAAAGAATCACTATCTTGAAGAGAGAATTAATGAAGAAGACGGCATAAAGGTCGATTTTGCAGACGGATGGGTACACTTACGAAGATCAAATACGGAACCTATAATAAGGATAATAGCTGAGTCAAAATCAATTGATGAGGCCAATGAATTAATCAAAAACGTTCAAAATATCATAAATGGATAATGTAACTGCTAAAACCCAATCTGAAACAGCTCTTGAGAAGTACTTTAAAGATTTTAGAGAAAATGTAATAGGTTTTGATCAAATTATACAGACACCGTATGGTGATAAAAAGCTAATCTATGCGGATTGGATTGCCAGTGGCAGAATGTATCGACCTATTGAAGATATTCTATTGAATGATATTGCACCGTATGTAGCCAATACCCATACAAGCACGAATACAACAGGTAGTAGCATGACCTTAGCTTATAAAAAGGCAAGAGAAATTATTAAAGAACATGTTAACGCAAAAGCAGATGATGTTTTAATTTCTTCGAATTCGGGAATGACTGGTGTTGTAAATAAATTTCAACGTATTCTCGGTATGAGGGTACATGAAAAATATATGGACAAAGTGGATGTCAATGACAAACCTTTGGTTATTTGTACTCATATGGAGCATCATTCAAATCAAACAAGTTGGTTGGAAACTATTGCTGAAGTAGTTGTCATTGAGCCCTGCCCTGAAGGTTTGGTTAATTGTGAAAATCTTGAACAATTACTTATTAAATATAAGGATCGTAAAATTAAAATTGCGGCCATTACTTCTTGTTCAAATGTAACTGGCGTTTTTACGCCTTATTTCGATGTGGCTGAAACAATGCATAAGCATGGAGGATTAGTCTTTGTAGACTTCGCTTGTTGTGCGCCTTATGTTGATGTGGATATGCATCCTGCAAATAGGCCTGAGGCTTATTTGGATGCGATATACTTTTCACCGCATAAGTTTTTAGGTGGTCCTGGAAGTACAGGCATCTTAATATTTAATAAGGCACTTTACAATAATAAAATTCCTGATAATCCAGGAGGTGGTACAGTTGACTGGACTAATCCGTGGGGTGAACATAAATATCATGATGAAATCGAGGCAAGGGAAGATGGGGGTACTCCAGCATTTCTTCAAACGATAAGAGTGGGATTATGTATGCAGCTCAAAGATCAAATGTCCGTCTCTAAGATCAAAGCGCGTGAAAATGAAATGATCGATCATATCTGGCCTTCACTTGAACGGATTAAAAACCTTCATGTCTTAGCCGAAAATATAAAAGATAGGCTATCTATAATTTCATTTTATATAGAAAACCTGCATTACAACTTAGCCGTTAAGTTATTGAATGATAAATTTGGTATCCAGACTAGAGGGGGTTGTTCTTGTGCAGGTACTTATGGGCACTACCTACTTCACGTCTCAAAGGAACATTCTAAATCTATTACAGATCAAATAAATCAAGGCATATTAACTGCTAAGCCTGGGTGGGTTAGATTGTCTTTGCACCCTGTGATGAGTAATTCGGATATCGATTTTATAGTTGATGCATTAGAGCAATTGGCTGAAAATTTTGAAACATGGTCAGAGGATTATGTGTATGATAGTCAAATAAATGAATTTGTGCATAAAGAATTAGGGATAATGGAAGAAAGCGTCATTATGCCTTGGTTCAATAGAGACTTATCTTGCTAATGGATCGTATTTATTTTGACAATGCCGCTACTACGCCATTACTCAATGAAGTAAAAGAGTCAATGATTGCAGTCATCAATAAGCATTATGGTAATCCTTCTTCAATACATATGTTAGGTCGGCAATCTAAAATTATAGTTGAAGATGCGCGAAAGATAATTGCCAAAGGATTAAATGCCTCAACCGGTGAGATATTTTTCACATCAGGTGCCACTGAAAGCAACAACATGTCAATCATTGGTTCAGTGAGGGATTTAGGTGTTCAAAGAATTATCTCTTCATCTGTTGAGCATCACTGCATATTGCATACCCTTGAATTTGTAAAAAACGAATTTGATGTAGAAGTTGTTTTACTGGATGTAGATTCAAATGGACTTATTAATCCAAATGATCTTGATCAAGAACTTTCAAAATCAAGTGCAAAAACTTTAGTAAGTTTAATGCATGTCAACAATGAAATTGGTTCTGTGTTGGACATAGTTATAATTTCTGAGATTACTTCTAAACATAATGCACTCTTTCATTGTGATACAGCACAATCAGTTGGGAAAATACCCATAGATCTTAATGAAACAAAACTGGCATTTATATCTGGAGCTGCGCACAAGTTTTTTGGACCTAAGGGCGTTGGATTTATTTATATCAACAGTGAAAATCAAATCAATCCATTGTTCCATGGTGGTAGTCAAGAACGTGGGATAAGATCAGGTACGGAAAATATTTATGGTATTGCTGGAATGGCGAAAGCTTATGAATTAGCCAACAAAGAATATGATGAAAGGAAATTAAAAATCACGGCCATTAAAGAATATTTTATCAAACAAGCGCAAACCAAAATTGCAGATGTAGAAATCAATGGAGATCCTTCCTTGTGCT
>ENA-ORXM01002014-ORXM01002014.1-marine-metagenome-genome-assembly--contig:-NODE-2014-length-25507-cov-4.586158_pt1 | contig 25507 bp, 17 predicted proteins | sample MGYA00237867_ERZ511480 | MGnify/ENA primary metagenome ERZ511480 (study PRJEB26309, sample SAMN06266103) | marine metagenome | isolation source: Algal blade | place: United Kingdom:Sidmouth, United... | reverse complement strand
TGCAGGAGGCGTGATACTGAATGTTGGTGCAGCATTATCTTCAACTGTAATCGTTTGTGTTAAAACTTCTGAGTTGTCACATTCATCCGAAACCGTCCACGTTCTTGTGATGACAAAATTGTTATCGCAAGCATCATCGAAAACTGTTTCTTCAGCAAATTCACTTTGGACTTCTCCACAATCAGATGTAGCATCAATTTGCACAGGATCGGGAATTGCATCTGAACAATTTAAGTCGAGGTCATTTAATTCTGTGTTGATCATCAAAGTCCCTTCTTCTTCCTCACAGCCAACGACTATATAATTGTAAGAATTTCCACCATCAAAAAGTAAGGATAAACTCCCATCTTCATTTAAATAAGCAGACAATAAATGATCATATACAAATTGGCCAAAATAAGTTTCGGTCAGGAAGTTTGAATTTTTAAAATAAAGTTCCATCTTTTCACTTACACCATTCTTATTTGGAAAAGCCAAATAGAATTCTTGATCGTTTCTTATGTAGTGATAATTACTAACATGAGGTGTATGCCACCATTCTTTCAATTTAATCGAAGGACTTGCGGTGTAATCCATAACAATAGTCTGTAAGGTATTCCCTCCTTTTAAGAGATCAACACCAATTTGGAATTGTGAACACGAAGGATCAAATCTATTTAGTTCATTTGCATGAAATGTTTGACTTGGTATTACTCTACGGGATTGTTGATCAAAATTTGCATCAAATGACAGAAGTGTAAAAATGACATCAGTATATCCAGTACCATCATCATTTTCTGCATATACTTCTATACCACCATCTATTGTTAAACTTAAAAATAAATATCTAACAGGTAGATTGTCAATACTTTCATTGGTTCCATGTTGTTGAGCAGCATAGTTTGTATTATTAACAAGGTTTCCAAATTCAATTTCTCCTGAAGTATTTATAACATAAATATACATGTTGATATTTCCTTGGGCAGAAGAAGATATAGGTTTGACATGTTGGATTCCCATTAAAACGTATTTGCCATCATTTCTTTTTAACTTATATGAAAATGCGTTTTCTTCTTGGGAATATAATTCAACCAATTCTGAAGGAACCTCTAGACCTTGTTCCAGGTAATACTTACCGTTTTGCAAGAAAGGTTTTTCATCACTGATCACTACTCCGTTGTAATTAAGAATTTCCTCAGAAACTAATTCATTGCTGCTGTTGAAAATCTTCTTTACAAGGTTTCCATCATCATTTATAATTCCAGCATATTGCCCTTCCGCTTCTATCCAAGGGCATGCTATAAAGTCTTCAGAAATTGATACTTCTTCACATGGCTCTGAAGTTTCATCTTCACATTCTTTCACAGTAATAGTTTGAGTAAATGTATCTTCATTATTACAATTATCCGTTGCAGTCCATGATCTGATTAGTTCGTAAGAACAGTCCCCTGGTATTTCGGTTTCTTCAAAAAGCATTTTCACATTATTATCACAATTATCAAGTGCTGTGATATTTGGCATGTCTGGAATCACGTCTCCAATGGTCAGATCAATAAACACTTCACTATCTGGAGTGCCGTATATTGTTGGTGCTTCAGTATCTGCAACTGTAATCCTTTGTGTCAATACTTCTGAGTTATCGCATTCATCCGAAACCGTCCAGGTTCTTGTGATGACAAAATTGTTATCGCAAGCATCATCGTATTCTGTAAAATCTGTGTAGTCGATTTCTACTTCTCCGCAAGTTGATGTTGCATCGATTTGTGCTGGATCTGGAATGATAGCATCACAGCTTAAGTTAAAGTCTTCTAGTTCAGTCAAGATTACAAGCCCAGATCTAGAACAGACAACTTTTAATTCATACCCATCATCTTTTTTGAAAATCAAAGACACAGACTCTTCATCGTTAAAATGTGCAGAAAGAAGATCGTCAAAAGATTTTTCTACGATGAAAGTAGCAACAGACTCATTGGTGTTTGTGTCCATCAATTTGACCTCATTTGGGGCAGTATCAAAACCATCGAACAATAAACTATAATCGTTCGTATTTCTTAAATAATGAAATTTAGCATTGTTCTCAAAATTGCCACCAGGGCCAGAATAATTGGTATTTTCTTTTGTTGAAAAAAGTCTTGATGGATAAAAAGCGTAATCGTAAGTAGATGTTTTACTACCACTAGAATACTGAGAATTAACAGATTCTATGTGAGTCAATTTTGTAGCATCACATGCTATTGTACTAAAGTTAAAATCTGGAGTAATACTTGTGTTATTTGTATAATAAGTTCTTCCGTCTCTTTCTTCAAGTAAAGGGCTTACAGATATATGAGCTCCAAAATTTAAGGAACCTACAAAGCTTTGTACAAAAAATAGGTCAACCCCCTCATCTGCGGTTTCAATTATTTGTTTAAAAGAAATAAAAGGCAATTGAGTATTGTAGTAATAATCTGCTCCATCATATTCTAGAGTCTTGATAAGATTTTCATTTTCAATCTCTCCGTTTTCATTTATCAGATACATATAAATGTTATCATATCCTGCCGCTTCAGGTGAATCGATTGGTGGAGGTTCGGATACCACTGCAGTCAAAATATACTTTCCACTGAATAATTTTATTTTCAAGGAAAAGTAGTTTGGACCAGATATATAAACATCAACTAATTCTTGAGGCACAGGAATGTTCTCCTCTACAAAGTATACCCCATTTTCCTCATAAGGGGTTTCAACACTTTTGTTTAGGTAAGGATATTGGGATTCAAATTCTTCTATTAGGACATTATTAAAGTCATAATGTCTTTCCATGTATTTGCCATTTTCTTCTTCTACAACAGCATAAACACCTTCCCTGATGATCCAAGGGCAGGAATTTGCCGTCATTGTATATTCTCCACAAGGGTAAGAAGATGCCAGAGGATCATTTACACTTCCCGTATCGGTTATTTCTAAAGCAGTAGTACTTACCGCAATATTGTTTGATTCATTGCTTTCATCGATCTGGTTGGTATGGTCTGCGACAATTATTAAAAAATAGTTGCCTTCCATATTTTCAGGAACAGTGATTCCACCTTCGATTCCAGTAATGGCTCCGATCGGGGTAAATCCTGTAGGCACAACACCGGCTTGAATGTCATCATCACTATAGTAGGCATCTAGAGACAAATACATCCCTATCTCGTAACTGTCATCCGCAATTTGGTCTCCCCAGTTTGCTAAAGTGAAAGTGTAGTATAACTCATCTTCAGTACTGCCTGCTGACTCCAGATTTTGAATGTCATAAACATTAAGATCTGGTCCTTGTACTAATTGCGCATTTACAGCGCCCAATTGTTTTGCAATTCCTTGAAGACACAAGAAACAGAAAATCGAAAAGAAGCATGTTTTTAAAAATCCCATAATTTTTAATTTTCCCTTTATTAGCGAATACAAGTACAATTTGCGAGTTTAAATGCGCATATATTAATACAATTAATGCTAATAGTACAAAGAAAAAAAATATAACTTATTGATTTTCAAATACTAAAGAATACTAAAGTAATTTTGTTCTGTTAGTTTTTTTGAGGAAAGCAGGCAGTATGTCACAGCCTTCTTAAAAATACATAAAAAAAGCGCCGAATTCCATTAATTCGACGCTTGTTTGAACTGTATCCTAAAAGCTTTATTTCTTTAGAAATCTTCCTAGCATTCCTGCTACATCATCCATGATCTGTCCGTCACCATCTTGGTCTAAGAAGCCTTTTAGCATCCCACCCAATGGGCTTTGCTTCGTTCTTTGTTGTTGTTGCTTAGAAACACCACCCAGCAATTCACCCAAACCACTCATGTCCAGGTTGTTTTTTCTTTTCTGCTTACCCAACGTAGCCAATACAATCGGTGCTAATTTTTCCATTAAAGAACCAGACTGTTGTCCGTTTAGGCCGCTCATTTTACTGATCATTTCAACAATATTTCCAGCATTGCCGCCTAAAACATGCTTAACGATACCAGCACCATTCATTGCTCTTTTTTGCTGTGGCTGAATGTTTCTTCCTTGAATGATATCCTCTAAGTTGTCAAGGATGGAACCGTCATGGTCTTTTTCTAATGCATTGGCTAAACCTGAAAGGCCATCATCCTTCCTAGCATTTTTTGTTATTCCACCTAAAAGTGCTTCCAAGATGCCATCTGTAGCTTGTGAAGTTTGTTTTTGATTTGAAGCACCAATCTGCTTCGTAAGTTGATCCATAACAGTAGAAGATAGTTGTCTCTTCAAAATGTCCATTAAATCCATAATTAATCTTTAATTTGCGTGATGAAGTGATTAAATAACAAAATGCTAAATTATTTGCAAGCCAATTACTTACAACTAATCTCAACATTTGTATTTTAATAACTTCGATATAAAAAAATAGTCTTATATAAATAAAGCTCTTTAAAGCTTCTTATGCGACTTTACCTATTAATCTTGACGTCATTCCTTGGTTTTAGTAACTATTGCCAAGGGCAGTTTCTTCATACCCCTGAAGAAATAGAGGAAATTCTGAACAAAAGCCCTATTGAGTACCAAATAATTGAGCGAAGGACTCAAAGTTTTGAAGACTTTAAATCTTGTCGTCAAGAAAACGATGTTAAGATACAAATCAAAAATGGAATTGATAAATGGTATTCAGAATCTTACGTGTTTGTCACAAAGAAAAAAGGTCCCATTAAGCGAAAGCTAAAAAAGAAACTGAAAACAATAAAGAAAGAAAAGAATAAGATAGGTGCTAAAGATTACGCACAACTTTCGAAATGGAATTATCTTTTAGGAGATCTCGAACAAGCCATTTATTACAAAAAGTTAGAACAGAAATCGTCAAACAATCTGATGCTAGGAAACTTATTGTTGGCAAAGAGTTATCACGAGCTAGGCCAAAACTCCAAAGCCCTTGATCATATCATTGATGCAAAGCTCCTATCGGCATATTGCAAAAATGCTGCTCAGCAACCGGTCATTTACTATCAAAAATTTGAGGCTCTCCTGATTAATATTTTAAGAGAAAATAACCTAAGCTATGACCCTTGGGGAGTCAGACCTCTATATTGTATAAAACCTGATCATAGTATATTGTATAATGGAACACCGTGGCAAGCCTACGCTTCATGCAAAGCAGTATGGAAAAACGAGAAAGGATACGCCGAAAAGATGAAGTCCATTTCTAATCAACCTTTGCTTATGATCGAGGAAAAAGAAAGTTTGCTCAACGCACTGACTGCTTATTTAAGGCTAGAAAGTAAAATTCAAGAAAAAGCATTTACGCTGATCGGTCAGTCTTTGGATCATAATTTTATTGATCAACTGATCATCTACGAATTGTATTTGGCTCAAAATAAAATCTACCCTTATTTAAATCAAGAAGGAAATGATTTATCAAAACTCAAAGATTATTTTAAATTAGCACATTGTATTCCTATAACTGAATAATAAACACCCAACTTTGGATCAATATACAAGTATAGTAACCGGAGCTTTAGCTTATGCAAATGATTTCTTTAATGCAAATCACCACACTAATCTTGTATTTCACAATTATCAACATGCATCTACTGTCGTAGAAATAATCCAGCAAATAGCAAGCAATGAATCCATATTGACTGATGATAGGAATGCCGCTCAACTTGCAGCTATATTCTACAATATTGGTTTTGCCAATGATCCTAACAACTTTTCTTTTGAGGCGATAAATGCTGCTAATAATTACATAGACTCTTCTCAAATAGACCAAAACTTAGAACGGATGTGCATAAATGTTTGAAAGTTTTGGATGAAAATAATTTCGCGGCAAGCGAAAGTCAAAAACTATTTTTAGATGGGATCAATGCACATGAGTTGGCTTCAAACTTAGAGACTTCTGCGTCTATTCAGAAAATGGAAATGGAGTTGATCGGAGAAAAAAAGATCTCTAACATCAGTTGGAATGAACAACGCTTAAATCGCCTACTTAAAACTAAATTTCACTTCCCTTATACCAAGATAAACTTTGAACCTAACCTAGCTAATAGTCTACTTACATATAAGCAAAAAGTAGAAAGGAATAAATTGAATGGTCCAAAAGGATGGGACATAGATCAACTTCGAAATTTTCAATCCATTGAAAGAAAAATTCCCAATAGTGCCAATCAAACTTTTTTTAGAACAAACTATAGAAATCACATAAACTTGAGTGCCATTGCAGACAACAAGGCAAACATCATGATCTCTGTCAATGCGATCTTGATCTCTGTTTTGATCTCCGTACTCTCCTATCGAAATATCACAGAGACCAATCCAAAAGTTTTGATGCCCGTTGTTATCTTTTTGTTCAGCGGTTTGGCTTCCTTGGTATTTGCGGTGCTATCTGCCAGACCAAAAGTCACTAGGATAAACGAAGGGGTGAGAGATAAAAAAGACATCCAAAAGAACATTACCTTTTTTGGAAACTTTGTCGGAATGAAATTGGAAGAATATGAGGAGGCGATGGATGGTATGCTGAGAGATAGTGAGTTGGTCTACGGAAATATGACGAGGGACTTGTACTATCTTGGACAGGTGCTTGATCGGAAGTATCGTTTTCTTACGATGTCTTACAATATTTTTATGGTGGGTTTTGCTGCGACGGTGTTGACATTTATGGTAGCTTTGTTAGGGTAAACATATGAGGGCAGATAAGTCAAATATCATATAAGAGGCAGATAAGCATAATTCTACGAATTATGTGGTTAAAACTAATTATAGATGAGTAGTAAAAATATACTTCGGCAGCACGCTGAGGATGAGTACAAAGCAGAAATCAAGGCGATCATCAAGCAAGATAAGGGGCAGAAACCTGATAATTGGAATATGTCTCCTAAGGCGGTGGTGCAATATATCTTGGGTGGTAAGTTGGCAGATGGGACGGATATCGAGACCAAGTATTATGGAGAACGGCGATTGATAGAAGTTGCGGTTGCGACCTTGGTTACGGACAGGGCTTTGTTGTTGATGGGAATACCTGGAACGGCTAAGACGTGGTTGTCAGAACATTTGGCGGCAGCCATATCAGGAGACTCCACCTTGCTGGTACAAGGTACTGCCGGGCTGGCGGAAGATGCTTTGCGATATGGATGGAACTATGCACAGTTGATCGCGGAGGGGCCTTCTGAAAAAGCGTTGGTAGAAAGTCCAATAATCAACGGCATGAGGAATGGAAGGTTGGTGAGAATAGAGGAGTTAACCAGAATCCCATCTGATGTGCAAGATACATTACTCACAGTGTTGTCTGAAAAACTTTTGCCAATTCCTGAGTTAAATAAAGAAGTGCAAGCAGTACATGGCTTCAATGTCATCGCTACGGCGAATGATAGAGATAAGGGTGTGAATGAGTTGTCTTCAGCGTTAAGAAGAAGGTTTAATACTTTGGTAATGCCACTTCCAAAGTCTTTTGATGAGGAGGTGAAAATCGTGAAGACCAGAATAGAAAAATCAAGCATGAAGCTTAAGCTTCCAAAAAACAATGTGCCTACCGAGGAGATCAAAAGACTCATCACCATCTTTAGAGAATTGCGAGAAGGAGCGACTGCTGACGGAAAGATAAAATTGAAATCACCAGGTAGTACTTTGAGTACTGCAGAGGCAATATCGGTCATGAACAATGGTGTTGCATTGGCAACGCATTTTGGCAATGGAAAAGTGAGTGCCAAAGACATTGCTGCAAGTCTTAATGGAGCTATAGTAAAAGATCCTACTCAAGATAAAATAGTCTGGAAAGAATACTTAGAGACTGTTGTCAAAAAAAGAAAGGAGTGGAAAGATCTTTATGAGGCGTGCATAAAGTTGGTATAACATGCACAAGGTTTTTGGTATCAGACATCATGGGCCGGGTTCTTCGAGGCATCTCTTGGAGGCGTTAAATACTTTTCAACCAGATTGTATTCTTATAGAATCTCCAGAAGATACTCAAGCTGTATTGGAATTTACAAAACATAAAAAACTGGTGCCGCCAGTTGCTGTTTTAGTATACAATCCCAAAGATTTTATTCAAACTGCCTTTTATCCATTTGCTAAATTTTCGCCAGAATGGCAAGCCATAAAATTTGGCAATAAAAAGAAGATTCCTGTTTCCTTCATAGACCTTGCTCAAAGTATTCAATTTTGTCTAAAAGAAGAAAAGCAAAAAAGACCGAAGTCAGAATTTGATAGAATTTCGATTTACGACCCTTTGCTCCACATGGCCAGACTTGCAGGCTACGAAGATTCAGAAGCTTGGTGGGACATCTTTTTTGAACAAGTGAATAGTAGTGAAGAAGTGTTTGACATCATTTCTGAAATGATGCATGGTCTTAGAAAGGAAATTGACAGATTAGAAGACAAGGAAACTTTATTGCGTGAAGCTTGCATGCGGGGACATATTAGAGCTGCCTTAAAAGAGCACCAAAAAGTCGCTGTAGTTTGTGGTGCATGGCATGTCCCAGCGTTGGAAGATCTTAGTCAATTCAAGGTCGGCGCTGACAAAAATTTGTTGAAGGGTTTGAAGAAAGTGAAATGTGATTACACTTGGATCCCTTGGACTTATGAAAGACTTGCGAGATCATCGGGTTATGCAGCGGGTGTTATTTCTCCAGCCTGGTACGAAATATTATTTGACAAAAAGGAAGATGCTTCGATACGATGGTTGTCCAAAGTTGCCCGATTGCTTCGCAAGAAAGATCTGCAAGCTTCTTCGGCAAATATCATAGAAGCGGTAAAACTATCGCATAATTTGGCTGCCATTCGAGACAAGGGAATTGCCGGCATAGAAGAACTCAAAGAGGCAGGGCTAACAACTTTTTGCAACGGCAATGAGGAGAAGTATGCTTTGATCGAAGAGAAATTAATAGTTGGAGATGTGGTGGGCAAGGTGCCGAAAAAAATCCCTTCTGTCCCTTTGCAAAAAGACCTTGAGAAATCTATTTCTTCTGCTAGGATGACCAAGGAATACAACTCTTCAGAATCTATCACCAAGTTATTTGACCTAAGAAAAGAAAATGGTTTGAAGGGCAGCAAGTTGATCCATCGCCTCAATTTACTTTCTATTCCTTGGGGCAAAGCTAGGAAAGGATCTCAATTTGCCTCGGGTTCTTTTAAGGAAACTTGGAAGCTGAAGTGGCGACCGGAGTATGTAATCAGAATTATCGAAGCGTCCATGTGGGGCAACACGGTTATTGATGCTGCTGAAAATTTTGTCCGTTCCAATGTTGGGATAAGTAAAAAACTGGCAGAGCTTACCGAGGTGTTAGACAGCGTCCTTAAAGCTGACCTGCCCAATGCATTGGCAGCAGTATTGAAGGCCATTCAAGACAAGGCGATCTTAGAATCTGATATCTTGGAGCTGATGGATGCGATTCCATCCTTGATCGATTCTCTCCGATATGGAAATACGAGAGGGATAGATTTGCAGCAGATTGAGCAGGTCTGTCAGGAGATCCTACCGAGGATATTTATCGGCCTGCCTGTCATCTGCATCAATGTGTCGATCGATCTTGCGGATGACATTTATGAACGATTGGTCAAACTGAATTACGCCATTCAAATATTGGATGAAGCAGAATTTTCTGAGGCCTGGGTCGAATGTTTGAAGCTCATCTCCGGAGATGACAAGATCAATCCTAAACTAAGAGCTATTAGTGCGCGTCTACTTTTTGATAAAAGCATTTATGATATTGACGCTACTTCCAAGCGTATGCATTTCGAATTATCGCGTTCTGTCCCTGCGATGCAGATCGCCTATTGGCTGGAGGGTTTTCTATTTGGTTCTGCGCAGATCTTAATTCACAATCCTGCCTTCTGGCAGATCTTAGATGATTGGATTGAGCTCATCAAAGAAGATCACTTCTTAGAGATCGTTCCGATTTTGAGGAGGACTTTTTCTTCTTTTTCTGCTGCTGAAAGAAAGAAGATGATGGGTTATGTTTTGCATGGTAGAAAGGAAAAGGTTAAGGTTCAAAAGACTTTGGATAAGGAGCGAGTTGGGAATGTATTGCCAATTTTGGGGAGGATACTTGGCTTGGGAACCACGTAAGTCATGTAAGATTAAATGACTTATGTGGTTAATCACTCTTCTTCCTCAAAAGTAACTTCTCCGAAAGTCTCTCCGTCTTCATTGTCAGATTCGATACGCTCTACCCAAAAGTTATTGGTGCCAGTTCTTTCTATGACGTAAACTTGTTGGCGATTGATCAATTCTAGAAGGGCGAGGAAAGTTATTATGGCGTGCATGCGGTCCACGCAATCCCCAAATATGTGATCGAATTCTTTCTTTTGTCCGACCTCAAAATTATTGAGCAGGTAAAGTTGTTGGCCTCTTACGGTGTAGTTGTATCTAAATACTTTATGGACTAAGCGTTTTTTTCTGTCTTCAACTCGAGCAACGACTCTTTCGAATGCTTTTAGTAGACTGAACAGGGTTAGGGATTCCAACTCGATGTCAACCAATGCGACTTCGGCAATTCCTTTTAGGTCTTTTTTGACATTGCCTCTAGGAGACATTTCTGTCATCTTTTTCTCCCCTAGTCTGAATTCGTCCAGGGTCTCTTTATAACGTTTGTATTCTAGTAGTCTTTGTACCAGTTCTTCCCTAGGGTCAATTTCATTGCCTTCTTCATCTATTTCCTTACGGGGAAGGAGCATTTTGGCTTTGATACGCATTAAAGTTGCGGCAACGAGGATGAATTCACTGGCAAGATCAATGTTTAGAGATTCCATTTGGCGGATATATCCTAGAAAATCCTCAGTGATCTTAGATATAGGAATATCATTAATATCAAGCTCATCTCGCTCGATAAAAAACAGTAAAAGGTCAAAAGGACCTCTAAATTGGGGTAATTTTATGGTGTAAGTCTGAGACAATTCCATACATTCATCTTTATTTTGTAAAAATACTGAATTCTTGGATAAGAAACTTTATTTAATTCCAACACCCATCATAGAAAATGGTCTTTCGAGCTTGCCGGAGGACACTATAAAAGTTATCCACAGTACTAACAATTTCATTGTGGAAAACGCGAGAACGGCTAGACGCTTTATAAAAACGACTGATCCACCCTATGCGATACAGGATCTAAACATTTTAGAATTGGATAAGCATGAGCCAGAAAACAATCGCGACATCTTAAGAAGAGCAATGGAATTTTCTACAGAGATCGGGTTTCTATCGGACGCGGGTTGCCCTGCGATTGCTGATCCTGGATCGGAAGTGGTCAAAGCGGCCCATCATGAAAATTTTGAGATCATTCCATTAATAGGACCTTCTTCAATCTTTTTGGCTTTGATGGGTTCCGGTATGAATGGGCAGAAATTTCAATTTCATGGTTATCTCTCCCCTAAGAAGGAACTCATCGGTAAGGAGCTTTCTCGTTTGGAGAAATTATCTCAAACAACAAAAGGCACTCAAATATTTATAGAGACCCCTTATCGCAATCGTCAGATTTTAGAAACGGCTATGAAGGTTTTAAACGCAGAGACGAGGCTTTGCATTGCTGCAAATGTTACTGCGGAAAATCAGTTTTTGAAAACGATGAAGGTGAAGGGATGGAAGAAGGTTGGGATGCCTGATATTCATAAGGTGCCGAGTATCTTTTTGATTGGGAGGTGAGGGAGTTCAAAATTAACAGGTTTTGTCATTATGAGATACTAATGTTTTGTTTAAAATTTAAAGTAATTAAAATTGTCCCTATAGTATTTTTTTTCTACCATCTTTTCCTTTTTGCTTGATCAAAAAGAAAGAAAAAATCAAGGCTGTACCATAGAAAACTTAAAATTGTCTCGGGCCAGTGCGCAAGCTTAAAACTCGCCTTGAAGCTTTTCGATCTAACTAATTTCTCGGCAATCACATTTCTTGAATAATCTTCATCTGGCTCACACAGTTAAGCTTCTCTTAGCCCGCGCTTCTCGCAATTTTATAGCTTTCTATGCTAAGGCCAACTTTCTCGGTCTAAATAAAAATGCACATTGTAACCATCTTTAGATAAATATCTTTTACTATTAAAAAATAAACCATTTATTTAATCTCAAAAAATAGATCTAAACAGCCTGTACTCAGACCTTAAGGTTATGCAAAAATAATCCGCGTCAAAATAAATTATTCAACACTCCGTTATGAAATAGTAGACTCAACGAAAACCTTTTTTATAGAAACCTAAAACTTATTAAATGATTATGAAAATTAAAACTGCAGCGCTTCGCTGCTCCTTCAAGCCAGTACTTTCCATTATTTTTGCGACCATGTTTTTTGTGTGTTTTGCCCAAGACGAATCCAAGCAGAATTTCAAAGCCAATTCATTCATAGGAGTTGGAATAAACTATCGAGCCTTTCCTTCTGTATATTCAACTGAAACATCGGTTTTTGAAGGGACTCGAATTAATTATCGTGAAGAACAAAGTGCCTTTGAATTTGGAATAAGTTATGAAAAACAAGTAAAAAAGAATTGGTATTGCGAATTTGGCATTCCATATTTAAGATACAATAATAGAATAAATACCATTTCAGAAGCAACTTCTATTTTTTCGAATCCACCACCTGATCCAACTATTTTGGAAGGTGAAGCACTTCGCATTTTAGACATTGCTGCAAGATATGAATATGGATATAATGGCTGGCGTCTCTTTGACGAAAAATTGACAATTGCTTTTGCCATGGCTTTACAGCTTGCTCATGAAAATTCAAAAACTACACCACTTACTTCCGCAACATTTCTTCGCAAGAGCAATTTAGTAGCATTAGAATTGCAAGGCAGTCCAAAGATTACTTACCAAGTAAATGACAGAATAAGATGTGATTTAAAATTTACACATGAAGTCATAACTGCATTCCACGTCTCAGAAGAAATTGCTGATCCGACTTTAAGTCAAGAGGAACAGAATCAATCAGATAGGATTTTGGACATGGACTTTGATGATGTGACTTTGGGTTTGGCGTTGAAAGTAGCGTTGAATTGAGTGGAACAGTTGTCGGATGACAGATGTCGGATGTCTGTTGCTGGATGGTTTATCCGCCGGAACTTTGGCAAAGGAGGAGTCGGTTGCAGATGAACTACAATAGGCCACATAGTTTTTGCTATGTGGCCTATTGTTTAATACTATTGGATCTAGTTTGGTTTAGAAACTTTAAATAGATTCTTTTTATTATTTAAGAAAGACAGACTTCTGAATTTATGAAGTCTTTTTATACCAATTGGTTAGACAAAAATTTAAGCATACGACTTGCTTTCAATAAAACACAATTAGAAATGCGTGACCGCTATATTGATCAATATGCATGGGCTGGGTTTGTATTGATTGAATAAATTAGAAATCCTTTTCCATGGCTAAAATACTATAACTCGATTCACCTCTGAAATATAACATTGCACGCTTCCTTTTAAGAGCCCTTATGATAAGCCCCAAACACACACTTATTTCCTACTGCTTCTTTTGTTGCAAAATTTTCAGGCATATCACAAGGGAAGTTGCAGATTTTACCATTCCGAGTTTTGCCTACACACCATATACTTTGCAGAGTTACTTCAAAGTCATAAATACCCTTTACAACTACCCCTCCGATTCTACCATCCCAGCCTTCAGTCTCATAATTTGGTTGAATAAAATAATTTTCAAAAACAACCAGCCCCGTGATATCTGCAACGATCATGCTTCTGATATTTTTTAAAATTTAGGTAAAGCAAGCTACCGTTGTCTAGTTATTAATACCTCAATACTGTCTCCTCGAATTAAATATAATTTAACTACTACAATATGTTTTCCCAATCGTATGTTACTTTCTAAATATATAATTCCACATTTTCACATCTACAAAACCAAATACCTCACTAAGTTTCTTATATTAAAGCCTGTTAAGCAGTCCACAATTAAGATATTTTAGAATATGGAAATAGATTCAATTTTCACGGCATTTAAACAGCAAAAAAACTTTAAAGTCAAAAGGTTTGACAGCGATGTTTATTTTCAAATTAACAAAGATGAACAAGGGATATACATAAATGTTGTCAGCAAAAAAGGAGAAATAATAAAGGGAGAATATCCTCAACTAAATGGTCCAGATGGTATTTTATTGGAATCCATTTACCAAATCAAAGAAAACAATCTTACCAAAATAGATTGGACAAATCCGGAATCAAATATATACCTACATAAATATCCATTTCTAATTTCTTTACTCAAATCGTCTAAAAAGATCGTTGATCGAACTTTAAGGCCACTTAAGTTTCACGATAAAATTGTATCAGTGGTTTTGGAAATTACTAAAATTAAAAAAGACAAGAATGACAAAATTTTTAATGCGATTTTGGGAATCACTACTAAAAAGGAAAGGATCACAGAATTTGAATTTATTAACGAAAGTTATATTCTCGGAGAGCATTTAATATTTGAAACTTCTAACGTTGGGCAAAATTTCGCAAATGCTGGTCTTTTTAATACTCAAATAAAAGAGATTGACTTTTCCTTATACTTTTCAATGTTTTATTCTTTTTTGGATAATGTAGAAGTTATTTTTAAGGAATATAAAATAGAAAGCAAAGAAGAAAAAATCGATGCGAAATCCAGTCTGGTTTTTGAAAAAATTGGAGAAGATAACTCCCTTTATGTTTCTCTGAAACAAACGCTTCCAAATCTAAAACCTGGAATTCTAAATGAATTTGCCCTTAGCAAAATTGCTATAATCAATCCGCTTGAAAAAAAGATCTATATACATCAAATAAATACTACTGCACTAGAAAAAGAAATAGTAATCATAGAAAAGACCTTAAAAAAAGTTCAAAATGAAGGGGCTTTTAAAAACAAAATTCTGCTATCTGATGATGGCTCCTTTATCCTTCCTGCAGAATGTGCAAATGCTTTTATTTTTACTGAGCTTCCAAATCTTATACAATACTTTGAAGTTTTTGGTCATGAACAATTGAAAGCATTTAATTTTGTCAAGATTCAACCTAAGATGAATTTGAGCTTAAGCTCTGGAATAGATTATTTTGAAGGAGAAGTTGAGTTTGATTTTGAAGGTGAAAAGATGGACTTGAATACATTGCTTAAAATGTATCGAAAAAATAATTTTATAAAACTAAGTAATGGCAAAGCTTGCTTTCTGGATCAAAATTATATTAAACGTTTGGAGAGAATTTTCAAACAAAAGAAGAAAGGGGTTGTCCTCAGTTTTTTTGACCTTCCGATTGTAGAAGAACTTATAGAAGACAATGTAAAACTAAAGGCTATCGAAAATGCCAAACACATTTTTGAAGGCTTTAATAAATTGAATCAAAAAAAATATTCAAAACCAAAAATAAAAGCAAAACTTCGTCCTTATCAAAGCTATGGGTACAAATGGTTGAAATATCTACATGAGCACAAGCTGGGAGGATGCCTGGCAGACGATATGGGATTGGGCAAAACATTGCAAGCTATAAGTATCTTATCATCAGTATACCCAAAAGAAAAGAAATCTAGCCTGATCATCATGCCTAGGAGTCTGCTCTTTAACTGGGAAAGAGAGGTAGAAAAATTTGCTCCCCAATTGAGTACCTATACTTATTATAATAATAACCGAGATCTAGAACAAGCACAAAAGTCAAATTTAATTTTTACCACCTATGCTATGGTGCGAAATAATGTTGAAAAATTTCAGGAAGAAAACTTTTATTATGTCATTTTGGATGAGTCTCAAAATATTAAAAATCTAAATTCTCAATCTACAAAAAGCGTCCTACTTTTGAAATGCGCACACCGATTGGCATTGAGCGGTACACCTATGGAAAATAACCTTTCAGAATTATATTCTTTATTTAGATTTTTAAATCCTAGCATGTTCGGATCCTTTAAGAATTTTTCAGATCAGTTCCTAAAGCCCATTCAAAAAAACAATGATGATATAGCCGCTCAAAACTTAAAAAAGAAAATATATCCTTTTCTATTGAGGCGTTTAAAGAAGGATGTTTTGCCCGAGCTTCCAGCGAAAACAGAGCAAATATTATATGTAGAGATGTCTGAAAGTCATGCCAAATTATATCATGAAAAAAGGGCTTTTTTCAAGGCAACCATTGACTCTGCAATTGCTGCAAATGGGCTAAATAACAGTAAATTATATGTTTTTCAAGCTTTAAGTGAACTGCGTCAAGTGGCAAGCAGTCCAGAAAAGTTTTCGGATGGGCTTGTAAATTCGGCTAAAAAAGAAATGCTTAAAAAATATATAGAAGACTTAATTGCTAGCGACAGAAAAGCACTCATTTTTGCCAACTATTTATTTAGTATTGAAAGCATATCCAAACTATTAGGAAGTATGGAAATTCAGTTTGTAGCCATGACAGGAGCCACTAAAAATAGACAGGAATTGGTTAATAAATTTCAAACTGATTCCGAATGCAAAATCTTTTTGATGACTTTAAAAACGGGTGGAACTGGATTAAATCTAACTTCTGCAGACACAATATTCATATACGAACCCTGGTGGAACCTAGCAGCGGAAAATCAGGCCATAGATCGAGCACATAGAATAGGGCAAAAGCAGAAAGTATTGGCTTATAAATTAATTACAAAAGATACAATTGAAGAAAAAATATTGGAACTCCAACTAAAAAAAGGGGAGCTATTTGACAAAGTCATCAGTACGGACTCAAGTGCATTGAAGTCAATGGATGAACAAGACATAGATTTTATATTAGGCATATGAAGTGGTTCGCAATTGAGCCACTTCGATAAGTAATTAAAAATGATTGACAGTATTTCAGAAATCCTTTATAGATCTTATACAAAAAAAGAACTGGTAACTTCCCTACTTAAAGAAACTTTTGCTTTTTATCGAGCTAACAGTTCTTTATTAAAAGAAAAAAATGTCCCGAAAGAATTAATTGAGAAAGCAATAGAAGGAAAACAATTCACAAAAGATATTGCTGTTAAAATTGTCGCACATATTTTTTGTGATCAAGATCTTTATCTAAATTTTAGAGAAGGCTTAAATGTTGAAATCAGAGCACTTTTAGATTATTTGGTTTGGGAAGGGTTTGCTACTGTCAAGGAAATTAAGCAAAAGTTAGGATTTGACATTCTAGAAATGATAAGTCCCAAATGGTCAGATCACTATAAAATATACGCATTAAAATCTAATTTTTATTTTTTCCCGCATGCAATCGTAAGTGAATACAGTGACTATAAAATAGAGGAATCTTATCTATTCCTACCTAAAAAATTGCGCATATTACTTTCTTCTTATTATGAAGAATCCAGTAAATATCATGCTGTTATTTATGGGTCTAAATCCCCTCCAAAAAGCGAATACACTTTTGAAGGAGATGTTGACATTATTCAAATACTTCCTCAAGGTATACCCTATTTGAAAAGTGAATATAAACCCCATAATCGAGGGATTAAATTAAAACAAACTTTGGTCAACAAATTCAAAAAGGAACTGGCCATAAAAGAATTTTATCCGGATACCAAAGTAAAACATCTTAAAAATCTCCGCAGTAGATTACTCATTAAGTTAGGCTGTTTTTCCGACAAAAGTAAAATGACTTTTGATGCTCTTCAAGAGCTAAAACGTCTTGTGAATTATAATTTTTCAAAACATTTTCCTGCCACCTTTAGTCTATTATTTCATATTAATGGAATGACGAAACTTTCGAGATATGAGAATGCTACAATTTATATAGACATTGTAAAAATCTTAAAACTGCTCCCTTTCAATAAATGGGTAAGTATCGAGTCCTTTTTCGATTATCTTAAATACAACAATATCAATTCTTATCCATTGGATCTTCGGGCTGCTCAGTCCGATCTGTATTATAATATTAACCATGAACATTATAAAGAAAAGCGATGGATGGGCCCTTCTGTTTATAAAAAGTCCATCCAAGAGCCTTTCATCAAGTCTGTATTTTTTTTATTTGCAGCTTTTGGCTTGGTAGATATTACCTTTGACAACGTAGAAGAAATTGCGGACGAAGATAGGTTTAGTTCGCCTTATGATGGACTCAAAGCATTCAAGCTAAATAATCTAGGCGCACATATTTTGGGTCTTAAAGACAGCTACGCCCCTAAGAATAAAGTAAAAAAACATGAAGTAAAACTGTCTGATAAATCGCTTAGTATTATTGTCGACCCAGAAGATACATTCAGCATTAAGTCTCTTGAAGTATATGCCAAACGTATAAGCAATACTCGTTTGATGGCTCACGAATCTCATTTTTTAAAAGGCATCAAAACTTTCCGGGAGCTAGATACTAGACTTTCTGTTTTTAAAAATTTAATCTCCGGCCCTATTCCTGAAAACTGGGAGCACTTTTTTAAAACCTTATCTCAAAAAATAAAACCTGTAAATTTAGTATCTGGCTACCATCTATTTAAAATCCCGGCCGACAATAAAGATTTCATGCATTTGATGATTCGCGATGAGCAATTAAATAAGCTTACCCTTCGCGCTGAGAACATGCATTTTTTAGTGGAGCAAGATAATCTAGGCGCTTTTCGAAAAAGGTTGAGGGAGTTGAATTATGTTTTGGGGATATAGGTAGATCGTTTTTGTTTTAAATTGGCCTGAGTCAGATAATCTTATTTTTGTTGGTTGGCTTTCGCCGAAGGTTGTGATTGATCTGGATAGATGGAGTGAATTTTTAAATTCTTTGAGTGTAAAATTTCTAGTTTAGCAAGATTTCTTTTTAGTAACTGAACTATTTGAAAAATATGTTAGTTACTATAACACGATGATAAAACTAAAAGCCAAGATCATAGATCACGTCCAATTGAGTGTGTCTGACATAGAACGCTCCATAAAATTTTACACCACCTTATTTGATTTTGAAATTTACAAGTATAACAAACCACATAAGTCTTTTGCTGTCATAGGCAACCAAGATCTCAAACTTTGTCTTCATAACAGACCTGACATTGACTATTATGATACGGGCACCATAGTCCACTTTGGATTAGAGATTGAAAATTGGGACGACGTATTGGACAAGCTCGCAAAAATGGATATCTCTCACGTTCCACCCTTTACTTGGGAAGATGGTGCAGAATCTATTTACATCACTGACCCTGATCTTACGGAGATAGAATTGGTTAAAATAAGAGGAGCTGGGTTGAAGGTGCAGGATGAAGATTTTGATCCTTTTAAGGGGTTATCCGTTTAAATTATTGTTAAAAGTGATTTTAATAACATACCATGGCTGTCGTTTAAATTAGAAACCCATCCATTTTTATATTAATCCTTATTCAGTATCAAGAAAGCTGCAATGACTCCCGGTATCCATGCCAAGCAAGTAAAAAATAAAACGATGATGATCGAACCGCATCCACGATCCGCAACTGCTAATGGTGGTATAAAAATGCAAATTAAAGCTCTGAAGATTCCCATGATTGTTTTGTTTAGTTTGTTTGTAATTATAACATGGGTGGAGTGTGGAGAATTCCGTGGGAGGTGTAGGTTTAGACGAATGGAGGGGGATATTCGATGAAGGGGGTTTCTCTACGAATCGGAGGTAAAAAAAGGACAGGGTTTCTTTCCCGAAAGGAGAAGAAAAAAGAGAGACTAAAATTAATTAGTCTCTCTAAGGTCTTTAATCGACAACTATCATTTTTTTGACAGCATTGTATTTTTCTGATTTGAATTGATAATATAACAATCCATTTTGAATCAGTTGCTTTCGTTCGATAACAAGTTCGTTGTAGCCTTTATTGAAATCTTCTTCTAGTATATAGATGGTTTTTCCTGTGGCATCAAAAACCTTTTTTTTATCTAATTTGATCCTGCTAAATTTTGATTCATCCTCATTTAAAGACCAAGCGATCGTATGACATGCATCTTGTGCTAGGGTGATGTTTGCTAATGCAAAAAACAAGGTTTAAATATGACGTAGATGAATGATTTCAACGATATCGTTTTCTATTTATTGTAAAGAAATTGTTATAAGAATTTGGCTTGGTGTTGAGAATGAAAAGCAATAAAAAGTTAGGTGTATTATAATTGGAGAATTATATGCTATGCTAAACACAATAATAGTGGTTATCACAACACTCTCAGCATCAAGCAAGATTAAGATCAATTCACCAATATAAACCCTGCCCATTTATCAGCATCAAAAAAACGATCTTTCATCTCTTGTTGTGTTTCATTGAAAGCATCTACAATGTTAATCTCTTCTTCAATATATTTTTTATAAAAGGTTTTCATGAACTCATTGGTTGCTCTATCATCTACCACCCACAGACTCATTATGATGTATTTTGCACCTGCAATTTTGAAAGATCTTTGCAAGCCATACACCCCTTCGTTTTCATAAATTTCTCCGAGACCAGTTTCACAGGCAGACAAAACGGCTAATTCGGTGTTTTCTAAATTTAGCTGAGTGATCTCGTAGGAAGTTAACATGTTGTCTTCTACATTTGATGACAAATTAGCATTTGATAAAACAAGTCCAGTGTGAACCATTACATCATCTGTCGTATTTGATTGCAAGCTAGACTTTACGTCTAATAAATTTTGGGTGTCAAAAAATCCATGGGTTGCAAAATGTAAAATTCTATTATTATTTTCTTTCAATAAAGATTTTTGAATAGTTCCTTCCTGAGCATCTTTGCCTTTCATTTTTTGAACTGAATATCCAGCCTCATTAAGTATCGTAGTCACAGCATCTGCTTCCTTTTCAGAATGCGGGAGAAAATTCCATTGCCCTTTTCTAGTAGATCTGCTTGGAGAACTTTCACTTACTGCACCATATTCTATTCCGCCTATGACCAATCCTTCATTTGTATAAGACTTGAAATCTATTTCATCAACTGCAAGGTTTCTTAAATTTGTCAATCGTAAAAAATCAAATTTATCTTTCAAACTAAGTTCTATATCAATAGGAATTGCCTCTAAAGAAATTCCATGCAGAATTCCATCACAGGAATAATATATTTTTTCTATGCCATCAAGATGTTCTTCAAGAGGTTGCCATATGAGATCATAAAGTGCTATCTTTTCAGATTTACCTACTAATCCTCTAGAGTCAGCACTGTACAATTTATTTACATAGTCAAGAGAATTTGTTAATTTATCTCCAAATACTGAAGTGATTTTTTGTTCTTCAAATAGTGGTATAAACACTGGATGATCTAAGGATTCGTTAATTAAAATGGCACAATAAAATGGCTTTTCATTGTTACCTAATCTGACAAACTCAAGTGCTGCTTCATTATCAGATAGACTAAATTGTAATTCTTCCCATTCAATACTTTTATCTTCTTTTCTGATAGTCCCTAAACTTCTTGCCAGTTTGACATCAGCCTCATCAATTTCAGCTTCTAATTTTACAATTTTTTCAACATCCTTATCAGCTTTATTGTATTCATTTTCTAACTTTAGGTTTAGCCCAATTAACTCTTCTGAAATTTCTGCTACCTCCTTAGATTGCTTTATTGCTTTTCTTATATCGATCAGAGATTCTAGAATAAATCCTTTGAAAAATAAAGAGTTATTCATAGCCACCATGGACAGAAACTCATCATCAGGATTTAGATGGGTAATTTCTAAAATAGATTGGAAGTATTCTTTGTACAAGTCAGAAAGTTCGCCAAGCTCTTTTGTTGACAAATACTTAGAAGCTTTTCGAACATGTTTTTTTATAACTCGATCTATTTTCTCAATGACATTTTTACTACTCGCTCCATTTTTTTGATGTATCAAATATTTTAAATAATCGAATTCTGATTTAAAATATTCAATATGATTTTTGCCGTATTTCTTCGAAATGATTTGACTTGATTGTTTGTACAAATTTTCAAGCCCACTCAAAGAACCAGATTCCATTTTTAGATTTGCATAATTTCTTAGGCCCTTGGCATAGTATTCATGATCTTCACCATGACACTTTTTAAATAACGCATTTGCTTGCTCACTGTATTTCAGAGCTTCCTCACTCTTATCTATGTCAGAATATAGTGTACTTAGTGACAACAATGTTTTTGCATAATCTGAATGCTCTTTTTGCCCAAGAGATTCTCGTTCATGCTTAACCTCTTCAAACAAAGAGATCGCTTCGTCAATTTTATTTTGATCTTGCATCAAACCAGCTTTCACTTGAACAGAAGAAATCAAATTTTTCTTTAAATCTAAATTTCCAAAAATATCCACCGCTCGATCAATGGTTTGGACTCCTTCATTATACTGACCAGTAGCTTGATGAATTAAGGCAAGGTTATACAAAGTTACACCATAGTCTTTGGATTCTTTGCCTTTAATTTTTTCTTTCAACATCAAAGCGTGGTTGGTCATTTTTTCTGCATCTGAGAAATTATTCAATTTAGTTAATACTCTTCCTAAATTTGTTAAAATTTTAGCGTATTGAATATCCTCTTCTATCTTTTTTTCTTTAAGTTTTTTTGCTTCTAAATAAACACTTTTGGCCTTCTTGTATTCTCCTTGTATATTATACAAAACACCCATGGTATTTAATACTCTTGTATAATAGATACTACTCTTACCAAAGCTGTCTTCGATTTCAGATTTGAAAGTTTTACATATATCTTCGCAACTAGAATAATTTCCGGCTCGAATGGCCTTGACAGATTTCCGGTGATAAATATCAAGTTTCAACTTCTTTATATTATTCAAATCTAAGGAATCAACATCTGAACTTTGGTTATTTAACCTTTGTTGACATAGACTAAGCGCCCCTTCCAAGTTATCAGACTGAATTAGTTCTAGAATTTTGTCAGAGGATTGCCCATACAAATTACAAATACAAGCAATTAGATAAATACTTATGGTTAGAATTCTTTCAGAATACATAAGATAAATTTACTTTAATTTAAGACTTTTACGTAAATTTAAGAAGTAAATTAAAACTTATAACTCAAACTTAGTCAAACCACCTAAACATGAAAAACCTTTTCTGCGTATTCGTTTGCGCATTTCTGTGCCTATATAGCACCCTTTCAGCACAACAAATAGAATTAACTTTAGTCCCTAAAATCGAAACTGGGTCACAAGCTTTTAATGGCTCTGTAGAAGCTTTTGCAACTGGAGGGTCTGGTAGTTACGAATATCTTTGGAGTAATGGAGAAACAACAAGTTCAATTGAAGATTTGACTACTGGAATTTATTGTGTTACTGTATACGATACTGATGAATATGAAGTGGATTGCGTTTATTTATTTGCTTTTGATTGTATCATGGAAGTGGATATTGTTTTAACTCAACCTGATTGCGAAAACACTTTTTTTGGGACAGCAGAATTAAACATAGTTAATGCTCCAGCTGGAGCAAGAATTATATGGCAACATGATTTAGCTGGTAGCCTCAATAAAACATTTGTCGATAATATCCCACCGAGTACAGAAGAATGGTCAATTTTTATTACAGATGAATTAAGGCAATGTACGGAACAATATTTTTTCAGTACTTATTGCTTGGATGAAACTTATTGCCGACCAAGTGATTCTCTTGAACTGATAAAACTTTATGAAGCCTTAGATGGGAATAATTGGACAAACAAATGGGATTTCAAAGTACCCATGACTGAGTGGTATGGCGTGCAACTAAACCCTAAAGGATGTGTAGAAAGGATAGATTTGAGTAACAACAATCTTCAAGGTGATATACCCAGTTCATTTTATACTCCTGAGCTAGTATCTCTAGATCTATCTTATAACAAAATTAGTGATAATATTCCCCCAGAACTTGGAGATCTTTGTGAGCTAGAAACCATTAATTTAAGTAACAATGACATGATCTCAGGCTTGCCTCCTGAAATATCTCAATTAGAACATTTAGAATTTATTGACTGCAGTAATAATGATCTTGATGGAGAATATCCTTCGGAATATTTAGCATTGTGTCCAATTATTTTTAAAGATTTCAAAGTCAATCCAGAACTTTCAGAATTTGCAATGTTTTGCATAAATGGATCAGGCGCTCAGATTTGTCCTGCACTTACAAATGGAATTTTTTGTATTGATACATTGGGCACACTTGCTAGTGAATTAGTTTGTGGTGTGCGACTCAATGATTCTAGTATCATTGATGAAGCAGAAATGGGCTGGACAAAATATAATGGCATAGATCTTCCTTATTTGAAACTAGTCGGTTTTGATCAATGGGATGAACCATTTGAAGAAATCACACTTTTTGGTTGCTCTGGCCTTACTGTAGAAATTTGTGAAATTACTGCAGGGGTTTTTGCTTCAAAAAATGACTTGCTGAACTTATCTCAATACAACAATTTAGATTTATCTCCTGTATGGTTTTGTGGAGAAGAATTATCTGAATGCTTTTCAGACAATGACAATGATGGATTTAATTCCGAAGTCGATTGTGATGACAACAACCCAAACATCAATCCAGAAGCGACAGAAATTTGTGATGGCATAGATAACGATTGCAATGGAGATACTGATGAAGGTTTAAGTGTAGTTGAATATTTTGCAGACAACGACATGGATGGTTTTGGTGACCCAAATAGTTCTATATCTGATTGTCAGCAACCCAATGGGATGGTTACTAATAGTGATGACTGTAATGATAATGACGCAAATATTAATCCTGACCAAGACGAAGCAATCTATAATGGTATAGATGATGATTGTAATCCAAACACACTGGATGATGATCTAGATCAAGATGGTTTTGAAATGGAAAATGATTGTGATGACAATAACCCTGATGTCAATCCAAATCAATCAGAAATCCCATATAATGAACAAGATGATGATTGCGATCCAAGTACCCTAGATGACGACTTAGATCAAGATGGTTTTGGTATCCAAGGAGACTGTGATGACAACAATCCTGATGTCAATCCAAATACGATAGAAGTTTGCGATGGCATAGACAACAACTGCGATGGCGACATTGACGAAGGCTTATTAAACACCTACTTTGTAGATGCCGACATGGACGGATTTGGTGACCCTCTAAATCAAATTGAAGATTGTGAACAACCATCAAACGCAGTGACCAATAATCTAGATTGTGATGATCAAAATGCAAGCATCAATCCAGATGCTGAAGAAATTCCCAATAATGACATTGATGAGGATTGTGATGGTATCGATGGCACAACAAGTCTTAATGATATAAGCCATCTTTCAAGTATGAAGGTTTCTCCCAACCCTACAGCTGGAATTATTAATATTGAAATAGAAAACAGTGGAGACTTAGTAGATTTACTTATCTACAATTTTAACGGCCAAAGGATCTTGACTCAGTCTAACTTTATAAACAAATCATCCATTGATCTATCCGACTTAAAAGATGGTTTTTACATGATTTCTATCCATAAAGACAATGTTTTAGTTGGAACAACTAAATTCATAAAACACAGCTATTAATTGGTCGATTCACTAATAGGTCTGGCGATATCACCGGACCTGTTCGTATTCTTCTATCTAATTACTAAGATTTTCAATTTTAATCATAATATTATCAATTTCCACTTTGAACAAAGCTTCTAAATCCCTACTTTTGCCTTCCATTCGATGATAATATGACCTTTTAGTCGAATTTGTATAACAATCAGGTCCCTTAGCTCAGTTGGTTAGAGCATCTGACTCATA
>ENA-ORXM01002011-ORXM01002011.1-marine-metagenome-genome-assembly--contig:-NODE-2011-length-25527-cov-5.672770_pt1 | contig 25527 bp, 21 predicted proteins | sample MGYA00237867_ERZ511480 | MGnify/ENA primary metagenome ERZ511480 (study PRJEB26309, sample SAMN06266103) | marine metagenome | isolation source: Algal blade | place: United Kingdom:Sidmouth, United... | reverse complement strand
ACCAGAAGCCTGCGAAGTACCCAATAGTAGGATGTCTTTATCTCCATCAAGATCAAAATCTGAGAGTTTTAGTGATGTATCAAAAAGCCCAATGAAAGGTGTAGATACATTCTCTACAAATCCACCGAACCCATCATTAATGTAAAGGCTTGTGATACGTTCTTCTCCTACAGGATTTGTGCTGCCACTCATTATTACATCAAGATCATCATCCCCATCTAAATCTTCAAATACAACTTCTCCAGCATAGATATTAGGAAATGGGGTCGAAGGATCTACACTAAAATTTCCTTCACCATCATTTAGATATAAGCTGGTATTGAGATAATAAGAATAATCTCGACCTACTATAAGTACATCCAGGTCATTATCTCCATCAACATCTGCAAAGGCAAGGTAAGCTATGTCCACCCCTATAAATGGCGTTCCTATAACCTCTGTAAAATTGCCTAGTCCATCATTTTTATATAGCTTCGCAATATAATTTTCAGATTGATCAAGACCCCATTCTGACCTATCTCCCGTGACCAAGAGATCGTTATCGCCATCGTTATCAATATCTGCGAAAGCGGCTGCTCCATTTACTAAATCGACAAATGGTGTATTCGTAGCTTGTTCAAAACTTTGGGCCATAATAAATTCGGAGTTGAGTAATATTAGAGCGAGGATAAGTAGTCTGCTCCATGAATTCAAGTGTATAAACATAAAAAATTTTTTATTTCAGCGTGAAAAACTAAATTGTGAAAAATTGAATCAACCTTATATATAGCTATACCCTCAGTCTATTCATTATGTGACAGAATAATCACTTTTTTTTCATTATTAAACAAAATACAACTCTATTAACCCTAATATTATACGTTTGGTCCTTTTTTGACACACTTGACTAAGTGTCTACTGGTCTAGCCCCCTATTAATCGGACAATTTTATGGTGATTAATAATAATGTTAATTATAATTCATGATTTTGATTCAGCAAGATGCGACCACGGGTGATTTTTGTACCGATTGTTGTAAAGTGGTGACGTCACCCACTTTTAATGAATGTTGATTCCTATCGAAGGAACCATCAATCGAGCAAGATGCAACACTTAGGTGGTCATTACACGATATTGTAATTTTTCTATATGTAATAATTAGTTTGAATTTAACTTGTCTTATCTTGGTGTATACATATCTAATAATATTTCCTTTTTGCCAGTGTCTATTAAAAACAATAGGAGGCAGATTTGCGATTGACCCATGTAGGCGACGGTTGTTTTACCTCTCAGTAGAATAAGTGCAAATGTATACAGATCTTCAATAGTCTCAAATGGCATTTGTCTAATGACCTTCCAAGGATTGCATGGAATGACTCAATGTGTACACTTTCCTATAGGTATAAGGATGCGAGAATACCTGGTCAAGATAATTTTCTTTGAAAAAATCCTGTATAAGCTTCGCCGAGAATCTCTTGTCATTATCATTTCTTACTTCTATGCTTATCCCTTTAGTTAGCATATTATTTGGTTACAAATAATTGATTATGATTTCTTCTCATATATTTTTTGCCTAATTCTGTGTGATACAGCAGCCATCCACCTAAGGACTTGTCTTGTAAAAACAACTAGTACTTTTAGTATGTGCCCATGTTGACGAGCTGACTCTATCCATAGAAATTTGATGTCCATCTTCAGTAATTCAAGGAGCCCTGAAGGCATTAGAATTCTATACTTGACAAATTTCCTTTTTGCTGTCTCGGATTTTTGTCGAAGCATCTGGCTTTCTTTCATTAGGCTATAAACTTTCTTATAATTGATATGGAAGCCATTGATATTAAGTGCCACTGTCATCTTCTGATACCCATATTCAATGTCTTGTTCTGAGTGAATTACTTTTATCTCATCAACAACCTCTGCGTTTGCTACACTGACCTTATTATCTTTAACGTGTTTAATGATACGCGTACTTGCAGCAACTCCTCTCTTTCCACTCTTAGGCTTGTGGTAATATTGATGCTTTGTAATACCAACTATATTAAGAGCTCTGACTCTTTTTAATCCCAAGGCGATTTACTCTATCACGAGTACTTTCTTCTCACCTTGGGATACATCTTTATTAGCAAATCATCTTTGAGTCTGCTCTCTAGTTCTTTCTCTGCTAAGAGTTGCTTGAGAAGATCTGCATTTTGTTCAAGCTCTTAGTTCTTTTTAAGTCGCTCCTTGGTCATACTATGAGCAAACCCATCTTCTCCCATAATCTCAAACTTGCGTTTCAACTAATAATAGGTGGCAGGGTAAACGCCATACTTATCTAATGTCTCTCTGACTCCATAAACTTTCGATCGCAGTGCAGAAATCTAAGAAAAGGTATCGGGTCGAGGTGTCAAGGTCTTGAGGTATCGGGGTGTCAAGAGATTATTCTGTGCTTGAGCAGACCAGCTTGTCATCTTAAGCAAAGCGAAAGACCGATAATTGTTTTCAAATAATTTCGACCGCTGATTGCCTGCTATTTCGCTAGGTGGTTGAAACCACCCGCTTGTGATTAAATGACATATCTAATCTAAATAACATTTACTTTCAAAAGTGCTAAAGCACTAAATAGAAACTTGTCACTTAAGCAGAGTATAATTTATTGCAAAAAATTAGATTTCCTTTCTACTACAAATCTATTAAACTTAATTCTTTTAAACCGAAGAAATAAAGCTAGTGCCCAAAGGGTACTTCAAACATCAAGCGGGTGAATTCATTCACCCAGAAAATTCAAACATCAAGCGGGTGAATTCATTCACCCAGCCACAACTCGATGAATGAATTACAAACCAGATTGTCATCTTGAGCAAAGCGAAAGACCGATGAAGATTGTTTTAAAATAATTTCGACCGCAGTGGAGAAATCTTAAAAAAGGTATCGGGTCTAGATATCAGTATCAAGGTATCAAGGTATCAAGGTATCAAGGATTCAAGGGTCTACTCGGTATTATAATTATTTCTTAATGAGCTTTTGTACCAGCATACCATTATTAACCAGAAGATATACTCCCGCATTCAAATGACTCAAATCGTTAGCCGTTCCCGCATTTAAAAATCCATGTGAAATTCCATTAATATCGACAATCTCCAAAGACTGTAATTCTTGTACAGGAGACTCTATAAATAGATTATGAGAAATGGGATTTGGATATACTTTTATACTATGATTTTTTATGTCATCTGCGTGACTAAGTTCATTGTTGTAGCAAGCTAATTCAGCAACCTGAATACGAATGTCCGTTAGTAAGGGATAGAAGCTATTTCCTGGACACGCAGTTGACGAGCAAGCGTTGGTAGATCCACTGCTGTCACGATGACCCGCTACATTGTTTAAGTTAAATTCACCTATTTCGTGGTATGATTGTGCTTCAATATCTATGTCATGTTCTGTCGCCTCAAATGCTAACAAATTAACTAAAGTATTTACGGCAGCCTCTGAGGGTTCGACCGAAGTATAGTCACCAATCACACAAATGCCTACTGTATTTTCATTGATGCAACTGAAGTGTGCGCCTTGTAAATTGTCACCTCTGCCTTCGTACAAAATACCATTAGGATCTATCAACCAATTGTAGCCGATGTCATCCCACCCATTAGTCTTCGTATGTAGATCCCAAATATATTCTACGACTGTAGCAAAATTATTACTTTCATTATTGCCTGCAGAGTGATGCACTATAAGGTGGGTGGGTTCTGTAAATTCAGGAGTATTATCGATGGGGCAAGTAGGGCACCAACAATCACGATCACACACATCTGGCTTATCACAATTCAACGATTTTTCTATTTGATGGTATGTGCCTTTGTCTGCTGCTGCCAAGAAAAACCTTATGGTCAATGGTGAATTTAATGGCTCTGTGGTTTTAAATTGAATATCAGAAAATGGTTTTGCGATGGCTTGAGTTTGATAGGCAAATCGATTGGGATCAACAAATTCATGCTGTCGATCAAATTTCATCCAATTAGACCATTGGTCATCAGTTTTTAATCTGTAAAAGATGGCTGCATCTTCATTACCAAAATGATAACATGACAAGCCTATGAATTCTAACGCTTTCGCTGAAAGATTATATTGAATTTCATTTGTAATAAAGTCTGTATTTGATTTATAAAAATCAGGTGTCATCTCAAAAGTTTGGGATTGACCAAATAAACATGCTAATGTTATGATTTTCACAACAGCAACAAACAAAATGTTCTTCATATAACTAAGATAGGGAATTGAAACTTAAGACAGATGTAATTGGTAGAATACTATGGGGAACAGATTTCTTATTAAATTAGTGGCTACAAATGCAATCATTAGCTGTTGTACGTTAACATCCATTATGTAAAATGCAAGCATAATATTAATTCTGATTTTAATTGTGGCTTGTAAAAAATCTAAGATTGAGACGCCCACTCAAAATAAGATTGAGACTGTAAATGATGCCATCGTCGTTCAAGAGGATGCATCAACAGATTATTTAAAAAGAGTAAAACCATCGAATGGCAAATTTTTATTTGCAGACCTTACGAATGAATTTTGTTTGGTGTTTGGCTTGGGAAATCATGAACCCATAAGTGCATGGGAAAACATCAATAGTGACTCGTTAAAGCGATATATAATTGACCCTACCTATGAAGAATTTTCAAACCTGCGAGAAATGAGAGTACACAGAGTTCAAAAAGATAGTCTACCAATCTGTACATTTGGAAATTCGCTTCTGATTCCATTCTCGTCAAATGAAAATTATAGGCATTTAACGCTTTGGGAAAAAATATCACATGATTCAGTAGAGTTTGTTAGAATTGTCGAACCTCCAATAGGAGTTAATTATTCGAATATTGCTGCTATAAATTTCACTGAATTGAAAAGTGAAAATTATTTATTGCTGTAAATGAAAGGTGGCGAAGGGGGTAATAATTAGGACAATTTATATATAGCCAAATATGACATGGTCAACAAATTTGAAATTATTGCAAATAAAGCAGTTGGGCATTGTCATGACTGTGGCGATTGGGCTAAAATCGAATTAGAAACAAGTCCAGATGGTTTTGAATTAATAGAAATAAGAGATTCAATGAAACGTATAAATAATAGCTGGGAAAGAGAATGGCGAAAGACGAAGAAATTATTGACTGTTAAGATATAAGAGGATGATAACGCCCTCTTGGAATATTACATTTGGTTTTTAAATCTTTGAAAGATAGCATAAGTTGTCAGGTGGTCGTAATTCTTATTACCTTTAGTGGCGGCGAGATTGTAGCATGAAGCACATCGCGAAATTTTTTTAGGCACTTAAAATTAATTATATATTCATCTTGCAAGCAGAAAAGAAAAAAACAAGAATCAAATGTTACAAATGTATGAGACCTTCAAGTTCATGTATTTGTAAACATGTTAATCCAGTTCAGACTCAGACACGTTTTATTATTCTTATGCATCCAAAGGAGTATAAAAAAGAAAGAAATGGAACAGGACATATGACTAAGCTTCAACTGGAAAATTCAGAAATTATAGTAGGTATTGATTTTACCAATAACAAGCGTGTCAATGAAATACTGTCTAAAGAAAAGAGTGCTTCTTATTTGCTTTATCCAGGAAAAGATAACTTCAACTTATCGATCAGAAATAGTTCAGAGATAAATTCATTTATGGCTAGTACCCCATACGTTTTCATTCTCGATGGCACATGGCCCTGCGCCCGTAAAATGCTTAAACTCAGTAAGAACTTACAAAATCTAAAACGAGTGAGTTTTGATAATAAAATAAAATCAAAATTTATTATCAAGCAGCAACCAGACTCCCTTTGTCTCAGTACAATTGAATCAGTCTATACTGTCTTAAATTTATTAAATGACGCTGGCTTTGAACAATGCGATACGAAAGATTTTCTGCTTCCTTTTGAGAAGATGATTGAATACCAGCTCGAGTCTATTCTAAACCCTAATAATAAAAACTATCGTTCAACTTCCAGCAGAGAGATCGCTCCCAAGAACATGTACAAGAAGAACATCGAAAGAAACATCATTTTTGAACGACAAGATTAGATGTCTTTTTTCACCGTCCTGAATTGGATTCAGTTCTATTAGTATTTGATACTTATAGGATCATCTGCGCAGCAGCAAGCAAAAGCTTGCCCCTAAAACAATCCGAATAATGTTTTTAAAATCTGTGTCATAAGTGAATCGCATTCGTCTGAACTGTGATTTTTATGATTAAGTGATTTCTTTGATTTCAATAAATTGAAAGCGCTCACTCCTCATAATAAATTAAATTTTATTCATTTTCAATAGAATTGGATTCTCAGTAAAAAACTTAGACAAGTGATATATTTGTCGTTTCCTCGTCGGCATGTGGCGAATAATTTACGTCGCGGCTTGGGCTATGAAGTAGCCCTGAAGCAGTAAATTATGAGCTGAAGCAGTGAGAAGAGCAAAATGCATTAGAGGGAACTAGCGCTTTGTTTACTTTGCCGCAATGGGAAAGTAAAAAGAATAAAAATCTGTCGATAAGAGAAACTTATAGTCGCCCCGATTGATATCGGGGTTCGTTCACTATCAAGTGACATTTAGTCACTTGCTTGCTGCGCACCGCTCACTCCTTTTTAGTCCTAGAAGGGAAAATCGAAACGATAAATATTTTAATAAAAGAAACTTATAGTCGCCCCGATTGATATCGGAGTTCGTTCACTATCAAGTGACATTTAGTCACTTGATTGCTGCGCACCGCTCACTCACCTTCAAAAGCAAATTGGACTAGGTTGGCGCCCATCTGTAAAGCTTTTATCCTCATCGCCTGTGGGTCTTTGTGAACCTCCTGATCTTCCCAGCCATCACCTAAATCAGTTTCGTAACTGTAGTAACAGATCAAACGACCTTCGTGAATTAATCCAAAGCCTTGGGCCTGTTTGCCATCGTGCTTGTGGATTTTAGGTAAGCCATTTTTAAACTTAAATTTTTGATTGTAGACAGGATGATCAAATGGCAACTCTATAAATTCTAGATCTGGAAAAACTTTTTTCATAGCAAGTCTTACAAAAGGATCTAAGCCATAGTTGTCGTCAATGTGCAAAAATCCGCCTGCGATTAAATACTTTCTCAAGTTCTCTGCTTCGGCATCCGAAAAAACCACATTACCATGTCCAGTCATATGCACGAAAGGAAAATTGAAGAGCTCTAAACTCCCAACTTCTACAGTCTCATAATTGGGATCTATATTGGTGCTGAGTTCTTGATTGCAAAATCTTGATAAATTAGGTAAAGCCGTAGGATTGGCATACCAGTCTCCACCACCACTATATTTTAACAATGCTAAAGTGTAACTAGGTTCGCTTTTAAACGAGCAGATAGCAAAGAACATTAAAAGATACAGTAAGTAATTTTTCATAAGATTTACAAATTGTTAGTACGCGTTAAAATGTGAATGCTTGCCATTTACAATACCTATAACCTTTCCTTTCAGTTTTTGATTCCAAAAAGGGGAATTTTTTGATTTTGATGTATTAGTTTTCTGGTCAAATGTCCATTCCCCTGTAGGGTCAAACAAAGTCAAATGCGCTTCTGCGCCCACTTCAATTTCAGGAACTTTTAAACCTAAGATTGTTCTTGACTTAACGGCTAAGCAGTTAACGATTTTTTCTAATTTAATATTTTCCGCAAAGGTCACCAATCCACTAAAACATGTTTGCAATCCTATCGCCCCAGATTTAGCATAGGTGAATTCTTTTTTCTTATGCTCTTCCTCTAAAGGCACATGGTTAGAGGCGATGATATCTATAGAGCCAGTATTTATGGCTTTTATTAAAATGGCTTGGTCCTCCTTGGCTCTTAGTGGCGGACTGACTTTGCAATTGCTGTTAAAAGAGGCAATAGCGTCTTCAGTCAAACACAAATTGAGGTAATTGACAGAACTAAAAATGTTTTTTGATTTTTGCGCTATAATTTTAACTACACTTTCTTTTGCAGAAATACCATGCACCAAAAGTTTAGATTCTGCGTAGTCGGCCAATTGCATATCTCTTTCCACAGTTAATATCTCTGATAAACTGGGACTCGCTTTTAATCCTAAACTTGTACTGACTTTTCCTTCGTGGATGTCATTGCCATGAGAGATGCTTGGATCATCAGGCACATGGATGATCAATTTATCTATACTCTTTATGTATTCTAAAGCTCGCAGCATTAATCTATTGGATTGGATGGACTTAAGGCCATCAGAAAAAGCCACAGCGCCATTGGCGGTCATGTCCATCATTTCGGTAATGTCCTGACCTTCACAATTTTTGCTGATGGCACCTATGGGGTGGTATGTAACAGTATGATTTGAGGTGGCATTTAAGATGTACTGCAGTGAAGATTTGTTATCGATGACGGGCTGTGTGTTTGGAAAAATTGCAATGTCAGTATAGCCTCCAGCTGCTGCTGTTTTGGTGAGGGAATCTAAAGATTCTCTGTGCTCAAATCCTGGTTCTCCACTAGTGGCTCCAATGTCTACCCATCCCAATGAGACATGTAAATTCGGAGCACTGATTACTTTCGCTTTAGCGTCAGTTACCCGATTGGCAATTTTTGTGATGACACCTTTTTTAATAAGTATGTCTTTCTGAGTCTTGTGAAGTTTTGATTGCGGAGAAATGATGGTCGCATTTTTAATCAGTATGGACATTTATTTCTATTAAATCCTCGAATTATAGTTTCCAAAAACGTAAGAGCAATGTTTCAATTGCTAATAATATTAATGCAAAGATAAGGCACCATCTCCATAAAACAACACCTCTATCTTTTTCTTCAATGATTGACCCTAAATCAGCCTTCAACGTATTGTCTAATACATTAGCCGCATCACCAAATTGTGCTTTCAATTCATCTGGTGAAAAATAATCTAAATTGGATTCTTTTCGATCATAATTAAATGCCAATCCTTTAATCAATTCTTCATCTAAATTTAAAGTATAAAATCCAGAAGACTTAATCATGTTGTTAAACTGAATCAAACTTGTACCACCAAGATTGGTTTGACCAGGAATGAATTCCTCTTCACCTTTTATCTTATAAATGATCTCATTCGAATTGGAGATGTTTCTAACTTCAGTAAAATTATCTTGACCAATAGTATAAGCTAAGTTGTCTGATTGTGTCGCTGAAAAAGACAGCTTGTAGAGCATCGGTACAAATACCTCTGCGTTTAAGCTCAAGTCATTCATGTCTTTATTCAAAGGTGCAGCACAGACATATAGATTCCCTTTTCCTCTATTGTATTTTGTCACAAAGTTTGATCCATCTCTATATCTCAAAAGATACTCGCCGCCTCTATTACTAAAGTTCGAAAAAGTAAAGTTGCCCTTGGTGGTGGGTAGTTTCAAATTAGATCCTGACGATGTATAGACATTGCTGAATGTGAATTCAGATGTATTTATTTTAAAGACACTTCTTTCTTCCTTCGTCCATTCGTCAATGCTGTTGGCATTCAATTGAGCGAAGAAATTATTGTAAGTTGTGATGTCAGATTGAGCATCCGGAAATACCAAAACATTACCACCGTTTTCAATATAGTTCTTCAACGCGCTAATTAGTCCGGAAGAAAGCTTTTTGAGTTCAGACAGAATGATAAGATCATAATCTGTGAATTTATCATACTGGATAGCTGACTCTTGAACCTTATCTAATTTGAATTGATTTAAACCACTAAATAGCGCAGAAAGATATCGATCCGCTTGAGATTTATAAATAGTTAAAACATTTATTTTTTCTTTGATATTAAAGCTGATGAAATAACTGTCATCAAACTGGATAGGGTAGTCGTCAATTTTAATTTCTAAATTTTGCCATCCTGCTTCTGTGAGCAAAAGATTGATAGTGTCAATTTTCGAACTGTTGCCCGGCACTGCTAATGTACCTTCAGGTCTGTTTTGTCCATTATAATTAAGACTCAATCTGATGTCCTCCTTTTTTTCCGCACCGTGATTTTTCACACGTACAAATAATTTATTGTTTTGATTGATTGAAGGAACGACAGATTCGAACCATGCGCTGTCAATTGTTATGTTGCTCTCTTTGACGGATTGAAAAGGCAAAAGATTTAATTCTACCGTTGTATCTCTTTCAATAGGTAAATCAGTAATTGTCTTTTGAAAATCAGACAGGCAGTAAATTATATGGTTGCCATCTTTAGGCGCAGATTGCTTTTGTTTATTGTATGCATTGGATAAATTATTCACCTTGGGACTCAATTGAATGTCTTCAATGGCTTGAATGACATTTTCCTTATTGATCCAGCGTTGCTGGCTGCCTTTAAGATCATGTGATAGAATCTGAAATTGATCTGACGGTCCGTAGGCTGCAACGATGCTTTCCGCTTTCTTTTTGGCTTTGTCAAGCAAAGGGACATCTTCAGACGATGCCATCATACTATTTGAATTGTCGATAAATATACTGACGTTGTTGTCTCCCGTTTTGGTCGTTTTGTCCTTTGAAAGGAAAGGCTGCGCAAATGCAAATATCAAACAAGCTATAGCCAATAGTCTCGCCAATAAAACCAGAAGATTTCTCAACTTATTTCTAGCGCTTTTTTCTTCTTTTATTTCCTTTAGAAATTTGACATTCGTAAAGTAAACTTTCTTAAATCTCCTAAAACTAAATAGGTGAATTATAATCGGAAGGGCTAAGGCTAATAATGCCCAAAGTACTTGTGGGTATACAAACTGCATAATCGTGCGCAAAAATATGAAATCAATTGTCTTTTTGTTGTTTATGAAATGTTATACTGACTAAAACGGCTGGGTTTAGACATTAATTATATGCTTTTAATGAAATTTAGCCTAAATGCTCAGTATTCGTAAGTTATGAAGTTGCAATGCAGAGCTTTGATGACGCAGATTCGAAAGCTGGAGGTGTCGGATAAAGGTTTTGTTTAAAAGAATTTTCTTCTTATGATAACTCCAGCTGTCCCCATAATGCGGCAGGCAAGCACCGCTTGCCACTTAAACAATCCGTGCAATCCGTTAATAATCCATGCCATCCGTGATTCAACATTACAGATTCAGAGTAATAGCGAATATGATTATTCATTAAAGGATATTGTGCTGGTAAAATTAATTTTAAGAGCAGAATTTATTTCCCAAATGCTTTTAATTGTAATAATTTACTTTCGATGATCTAGATTATTAGTTCATTTATAATAAAGCAAAGTGTATTGTGTCAAATGATCTAAATTAAAAATTATATTCTCTTTTCAAAATTGATGCGCTTGTGGTATATGATTTGCTTTTATCGATACCTTTATCGTAGTATTGTCTTTTGGTTCTATTTCAATAGAAACACCTTCAGAATATAAAAGATTAGAATTAAATTCATTTTTTAATTCTGATGAATGAAGATTTTGTTCAGAATTTGAAAGCACAGTGATGTTTTAGGGTATGGATATGTGCAGAAAATGGTTCTCAAAAATTGATTGACTTATTATAAAGAAGGGTAAAGGTGAATAAAGTACATAGGTGATTCATTATTCTAATCAACCCGGAACTGAAACGTGCACATTTATTATTCTAGGTTGTCTGGGTGAAACCGAACAAGATTTAAAAGAAACGGTAAATCAGTTTAGGGAGTTTGATCCCAAATGCTTTACGATTACAGTAGCTATCCTATTATGGGGACAGGGCTCTATGGTGAAATTGAAGAAAAGCAGATTCGTAAAATAGATTAGGATAAATCAACACACAGAGATCGCGAATTTAAAAGAGTGTATTCAAAATAATATTTTAGCATGCGGTATGTTAGGTCAAGAAAAAAGTGAAATATTACAAAAAATCTAAATTGAAGGATTCTTAAAAGATATTTAATATTTTTAAGTTGAAAGTGTAGTCTGTTATCGCGCGGACGAGTATGATATTGAATTGTTGAAATGGAAGAGAAAAAAGAAAGTGAAAAGAATGATGTGCTCATCTTGACAGAAGTAGATACGTCATTTGAATCTAATTATATCCCGCTGAGGGAAAAAGAAAATCGTCTTGTTACTGATGCAGAACTTAGGCTGTTGCCTAATGCACTAAAAACCAATCCACACTACAAGGAATGGCAGATGCGTCAAAAATCATGCAATCGATTTTTGGATTATCTAAAAACGGTTAATCATCTTGAAGATGTCCTAGATTTGGGTTGTGGCAATGGTTGGTTTGCTAATAATATTATAGAAGCAAAACCTACTTGCTATGTTTTAGGTGTTGATATTAATATGACAGAGCTTGAACAGGCTGCCAGAGTATTTAAATCTGATGAAATTGATTTTGCGTATGGAAATGTTTTTCAATTGGACGACAGCTACAAAGAAAGTTTTGATTTGATAAGTTTAAATGGATCGGTACAGTATTTTCAATCACTGGAAACCTTGTTGAATTTGCTCATCTCATTCTTAAGGCCGAATGGTGAAATTCATATTATGGACAGCCCCTTTTATACTTCCAAAGATATGCAGTCGGCTCAAAAGAGATCGAAGGATTATTATAGGCGTGTAGGTTTTGATGATATGGCAAACAAATACTTTCACCACGATTTGGAATTATTGAAAGACGCGGATTTCTTATATAAACCTCGACGATCATTTATCGATAAAATTTTAGGAAGGAGAGATTCTCCCTTCCCTTGGGTAAGAATAAAAAAACCAAAGTATTAAACTTTAGAATATTTGCAAATCGATATTCAGCATAAGTATAAAGCGTTTCAGTCTTTGGTTTAGATTACATCACCATTATATTTTCTCATTTAAAAGTGTGGCCAGTTCTCTACCATAATCTATAAATGCCATTGTTTCATCAGTTCGTGCTAATTTGATTTTATCAAAAACAACCAGTGCTTCGCCGTTACTCTCCAAATGATAAATCTGATGATTTTCAAAGAAGTTAATAATTTCAGGTGTAAAAAAGGATCTTATTTCAGCTTCGTTGTTTCCCATTATTAGGAATTTTTCAGAGAAACCTGGATACATTTCAAAATCAATATCTTTGTAACCCGTAAAGGCTATCACTCTATCAAATATTCTTTCGAATACACCTTCTTTCTCCATTGAGAATACGGGTATTTTTTTATTCAATGTTAAGACCATTAGGGTTGTATAAAATGTCTCAGCAGTAAAAGCTGCGCCTTCATTAAACGTCACATCTGCAATTTCCCAAGACATATATAAATCTTTAAATGTTCCTCTCAGGCAATTAGATTTGTGTTCGATAGGTCTCACTTCAAAGAAGTGAAAATTCTTTAGATAACTCGTATTCCAATCTACTTGACTTGTGTATTGATAATCCTTTTCGTTTGCTAGATTTTGTAATCGTGTTTGCCGAAGCGATAATTTAGCTGAAGAATTATTCAAACAAATTTTTAAAGCTCTATTATAGGAAGATGATGAAACATGCGAATCTAATCCTTGGATCACAACTTTACCTCCCGAATCCTTTTGTGTTTTTAGGTAATCCACTAAATAATCCATGTATGTTATACCCACCAATTTTGTTTCCGATAAGTCAATGTTGACATCTGCGCCTGCAGGAATTTGAGCTACTAATTTATCAACTTTTAATATGCCCAAAAAATTCGCAATGCCTTTGATTTTTAATTCGTAACTGCCATCAGAATTGGTGACCAAATTTGAGCCCGATTTATAAATCATTTTAAAGAACTGAGGAATAGTCACACGCGCCAATAACATGTGACTGACCATGGCCAACAACAAGCCACCCAGTAATCCAATTAGTAAATTGGTATAAAGGGTTAAAACCATTGTAGCCACAAAAAATATTAATTGTTCTGTTCCATGATTATAGACTTGTTTGAATACAGCAGGTGAAGCCAACTTAAATCCAGTATAAACTAAAAGTATAGCGAAAGCGCACAAAGGTACTTGCCTCATTATGGGACTCAATACTACAATAAAAAGCAATAAGAAAAGTCCTTGATACATATTGGACCATTTTGTTTTCGCGCCATTATGGATATTGACTGTACTTCTGATAATCACAGCAATAATGGGTAAGCCTCCAATCATACCCGCAACCATTGTACTCATTCCAATGCCTGTCAAGTCTTTATTCAAATTCGTCTTTCTTTTATATGGATCAATTTTATCAATCGCTTTTGCAATGGCTAATGATTCAATACTTGTTATGATTAAAATGGAAAGTACAGTAGTCCAAAATTCAATCGTATTAATTTTACTAAAATTAGGATGCATTATGGAATCCATAATATTATCAGGAATATCTAGCAGCAGTTTAGGTCCTACTTCATATGCCTTTCCAAAAAAAGAGATACTATGTTGATCAAAAAAATTGAAGAAATAAACAAATGGAATAGAAAGCGCAATGACCCACATTGGTGTAGGCAAAATATGAAATAATCGATTACTGATTTTAGAATGAAACATAAGTAGCAGTAAGCCAGCCAGAGAAATCATGACCACAAAAGGATTCGCATTCGGCAAATATCTGACTGCGTCGATGAGATTTTGGATAATACTTGGACTATCAGAATAGGTGCCTAAAGCGACATGGATTTGTTTGGCAAAAATGATAATTCCGATGGCTGCCAAAAGACCATGAATCACGGAGGAATGGAAGATATCCGCTAATCTCCCCAATTTTAATATACCTAATAATACTTGAATGCCGCCTGAAACAACAATTGCTGCCAATACATAATTAAAGGCCTGTCCTGAGCCATCATCCATTAACGCAATACCTAAAAGAATAACAGCAATAACACCTTTGGCAGGTCCGTTGACTGAAACATGGCCACCTCTATACAGTGTTGTGACAACACCTCCAACAATTGCAGATAGGATACCTGACATAGCTGGCGCTCCCGCTGCTAAAGCAATGCCTAATGATAGCGGTAAAGCAATGAGCGATACACTTACCGCAGCGATTAAATCACTTTTCCAATTTTCAATTAATCCCTTAAAGCCTTTTTTTGGTGCTATTTCCATCAATTTACTTGTCCGTTGGGGTTAAAAGTTATTAAGATCAGTTGAAGTTCGTAAAATAGTAAATATGCTGAACTAATTTGAATGAGTGGGAAAGATGTTGTGTAATTGGATAAAAGAAAACTGTCTTTTCCTACATGGATTTAATAAATGAACTGTTGAAAACCTATAGCAATTATTCTAATTCACTTTCTGAGTGATTGTATCCATTTATTTATCTGAGAGATTTCAAATTTAAAATCTATAAGATCTTAAAAAAATGATTTGATAAAAAGTGTTCAATTCTTCCAAATGTTGATATGGGCTGATTAAACATTAGATTAATTAAAAAACCTCAAATTTGTTATTTTTATATATTGAAGAATATCAAATCAGGCAACTATTACTCGGGATAAAACGATATAGGTTTCATGTTAAATTTGAACGATTCTCTTTAAGAATAATATAAAATTGAGGCAATCTTTTAGTGAGTAAGGTAAAGAAATTTTAACTAAAGGCAAATGGATCAATGCTACGAATATCAAAGAACAAATCCTTGACTTAGACTATAATGGAAGCCACTCAAAAAATTGGCTCTATTAAATAGTATTGCAGATTTGACGTTTCATTTCAGTTACTATGTAGACAGAGTGTCAAATGTTTTGAAAAGGAGGAATATTTGATATAAGGAATAAAATTAATTTCAATTATTCACCAATTAAGAATGAAGAAGAATGGCAAGAACTTATCAATAAATATTGTACTGATTCTGAAGAGTTTATTTTGTTTGTTAAGAATTTTGATGAAGCTAAGTTAATTACAGCGTTTGTTGATAAGCAATATGGAGATTATCTTAGAAATATAAATGGTAATACAGTTTAAATTTTACAACAGAAAAACAAGCAATAGTTCTAAAAAAAACGCTAAATTTATAAATGACATTCAAGACCGCCAAAACCAGATCTACCCTTTAGTTTTTATCTGTTTGAAGGTCTATAGAGTTGGACGTTTTTTTTTAACTGTGAAAATATCAGTCATATGAAAATAATTATTCTAATTATTTCGATTTTTATGTTCTCTTGTGCGAGTTCACATTACACATCAAAAACGGGGGGTACGTCCTCTTCAGCTATGCCAAATGATATTGTAATTGATTTAACAACAGAGATCAGAAAACAATCAGGTGTTTATGTAACAGGCATTGAAGCTAGAGCATCTGTTTATTTGACTAACCAAAGTTGTCGACCTCTTTTCTTTTTGAACGGAGAACTTATTCCTGATTATCGTACATTGTATAATTTAGTTTCTCCTCAAAGAATTAAATTGGTAAAAATCATTCAGCCGCGACAAGCAGCCGTGTATGGACTTAGATCATCATCCGGAGTAATCTTAGTAACCACTAAAACAGATTTTTTAGCATCAGAAAATTCCATCTACAATTAAGATTAGTTTGGGCTCTATGTTATACATAGAGTAGGATCTTTTGCGCCACTTCTCAAAAGAGCGATTATGAGAGTGGATAGAACTTTGCTCTGTCGACACCACTAAAACGTCTGGTTTTTTTAAGAATACAAAAGAGTCTAATTCTTCTAAAAAAAACTTATACATTTAATTAGTATCAGTGAACTGCTATAAACAGAAAACCATTGAAATTAACTACATCTTTCTTGATATATCTCTTTCTGTCAAGTTGCCTTGCCGCTCAAAATGAATTTTTTGAATGGGTTCTTCCAATGGAGGAGCACAAAACAAAATTGCTTGGTTTAAGTATAATTTATGGGGGCGATGGTTATGATAAAATTTATGTGGAGAAAAATGGTCTTACGATTGTTTACGATTTACTTAGTGAACAGTTTATACTGTATCGTTCAAGATAGGTAAAAAATTTTTTCTTACACCTGATTCTTTGTGGATGATTAATCAATTTGCTGACTCATTTGAACTGACCAACACAACTACAAATAAGAAAAAATCCTTTGATTTCTATTCCATGTTCTATTTAGAAAATTCAATGTTTGAATGTCGTAAAGTCCGAGATGCAGATACTGTTCATCTAGTTAATCCGAACAATAATGAAATTATTGCATCAAGGAAAAAGCAAGGTTACGTACCTTGATGCTTCCTACTCATTTTTTTTGCCTTTACGATAATTTTGCTAAATTGAGAGATACGCGCATTTTGCTAAAGCTATTTAGAAGATTTAAATTATTGTTAGACGTATATGCTTCCTTACGGGTTGTGTGTAGTTTTTAATTAATTGTGATTTAGTTAAAGTAGTGGATGGATAATGTGGATGAGATTCGGGTATTAAGTTAATGCGTTTTTAATATTGTTTAAACGCGAATCTGTTTAATAGATTGTTATCATCAATTTTTGTAATATGACTGTAAGTAACACATACATTTTAATCTTGTTATCAGGTTTTTGCTTTCAACTACTTGGGCAAACTGAAAATCAATCTAAAACTATATGGAATATTTCCGAAAAAGACGGAATAGTTCTCAGGGTCGATGCTGATATCAAGTTGCCCCATAAAGATAATATCGAGTTATCAGGGAAAAATGTTTCTTCAATAATCTACTATGAAATAGATGAGGATAAAAACTTAGTAATAGAAAAGGATATCATATTTCCACAACTCAGGACTTACAACAAAAGCAACGAACCAGATTGGAAAAAATATAGAGCGTACTTTAGAAGAACAGTAGGCAAAGACCTTACACCTAAAATCAGTTTCAATGAGCAAATAATTATTCCATCTTTTCTTGACTCAATTGAAATAAATGGAATGATTACCTTTTACTATTCCTCTATAAAGGGTATGAATTTCACTAAGCAAATTTATCCATCAATGGATGAAAGATTCTTAGTAGAAGAATGGAAAATTGAGAATGTGGGAAATCAAAAAATTGAGTTTAAGATTTCAAATTTTGACTATCAGCATTCTGAACAGGGGTACAAAGGAAATTACACCTTTATAGCTCAAAGCAAAGGAAAAGAAATGATTAATCTTGATCCTGGAGAGCACTATTCCTTTCCTGTAGTTTATGGTGCTGAAATAGAAGGTGAGTCACAAAATCAATTTAAATTTAATTATATAGAAGCTAAAAATTCTAGAATAAAATTTTTAGACATCTGTCGGGCTCATCAGATCTTGTATTCGCCTAATGACACATTAAATAAGCTATTCTTATTTTCTAAAATTAGAGCGGCTGAAAGCATTTTCAATTCATCTATGGGTTTGGTGCACTCACCTGGAGGTGGTAACTATTATGTTGGTATTTGGGCTAATGATCAGATAGAATATAGTGGCCCATATTTTCCATACTTAGGTTATCAATCAGGAAATGAAGCAGCGTATAATGCTTATAAAAAGTTTTTGGAAAACATTCCAAAAGATGAAGAGCATATCCCCTATGCTTTTGAAGTTGATGGGAATTTTCCTATGACACATCAAGACAGAGGTGATGCAGCTATGATTGCTTATGGTACTTCTTTATTTTTATTAAATAGTGGTGACAAAAAACAAGCTAAAGAACTATGGCCATTAATTGAATGGAGCTTAGAATATTGTAATAATAACAGAAATGTATTTGGTGCCGTAGAATCTGACTCCGATGAAATGGAAGGAAGAATAGAGACAGGCGATGCTAACCTATCTACTTCTACATTATACTATGGAGGATTGAAATTTGCTTCAAGAATTGCGCATGCCTTAAATAAGGCTAGTCTAGCTGATATTTATGAAAATCGCATGGCAGAGATGAAAAATGTTATTGAAGAATATTTTGGAGCTACTATAGAAGGTTTAGAAACATATAAATATTTCGATGAAAATAAGAATTTAAGACATTGGATTTGTTTGCCCTTAACGATGGATATTGCTGAGCGAAAAGAAGGAACCTTAAAAGCTCTTTTTGAAAAACTCTGGACTGATAATGGAGTATTAGTTCAGTATGACAAGTTTGACACTTCTAAAGAACATACCTTCTGGGATAGAGCGACCTTATATGCTTTACGTGGTGCACTTAAAGTAGGCGAAACAAATACTGCAATCAAGAAACTAAATCAGTATTCGGCAAATAGATTATTAGGTGAGCATGTGCCATATGCTGTTGAAGCATATCCTGAGAATAACATGAAGCATCTGTCAGCTGAAAGTGCTTTGTACTGTAGGATATATATTGAAGGACTTTTAGGAATAGAACCGACCAACTTTAGAGAATTCACAATGGTTCCTAAGCTACCTAGTGACTGGAATTTCCTTGAATTAAATAACCTTTATCTAATGGGTAAATCTTTTGATATTTCAATAAAAAGGGAAAAAGAATTGTTAAGAATAATTGTAACAAGTGAATCCAAAATTTTAGTTGACGAAATTATTAGTCAAAACGAATCGGTAGAGATTAAAGTAAACAGATGATAACAAATTTTGATCATGGAATCGTTCCTTTGTCATGACTCACGATACAGCCAATCTGTACAGGGTATTAAAGTTAAAAATAGAAAACTGAAAAGTTCATTTCCTAGTCTGCAACCATGAAGCGATGAATCTATAAGGGAATGTGAATTATGTTGCAAATAAATACAAAGGTCTAATTCAAGAGCTCAATAGTAACAGCAATTAAAATTAGGTTTTAAAGAAATGGACAATAATCAATTTGTACTGGGTAATAATTGGCATTAATGCCATCATCGCCGATGCCATAAAATTTACCTTCTGGCGAGATCAATATCACAGCACCGATTTGCAGTAAATTCAAAACGATATTCTAAAGTATTAGAATCTTCGCCTTTTTGAAGCATGTGAATGCTATGAGTGTCAAACCCGGCTTTGCTTTTTACTACAAAAGTATTTTGGGATTGCAATTGTAAAGGGCAGAGGATTCAAAAAATGATTGTGAATTTGTACTTAATGGATTGTTGTAACGAATGATTGATTCATTAATACACACATAATTATTAATAATTATTGAATCTCAATTCACTTTGTTTTTGAATTAATTACAGCCTTCTCATGATAAAAGATATGTCGGGAAATAATTTTCATCCTTGGATTCAATGAATGGCTTAAATTATTTCTTATTTTGACATAGAATTAGATATCAATAGAACTACAATGAAAAACACTTCCTATCTCATGCTCATAATGTTGCTTGTTTTTTCCTGCAAGCAAGAGGAACTTGTCGAAGAGATGACTCCACCAACAGGCCTCGAAGAGATGACTCAATTTTTTGAGTTGTCGTTTAATTCAAAAAGCATCAGTGATTCTGTACTCAGGTTCATCGTACTCAGTGATGATAGTGGAGAAACGTTGTTCGATACTCTAGGGCCAGAACTAGATGTAGATATTAATTTGCAGATAGATTCTGATACTGATGTTCATGTCACATTTGGCTCTGTCACTGAGGAGGGTTTTAACATTGTTACATACAATAAGGTAAAATCTGGATCTCAACTTAATCAATCATTGGATTGGGAAATGCACCCTTGTTTTCAGAGTGGACCGGTTGATGGAACTAAAGCGATCTTACACATTACAGATCTTGACGACTTTTATGAAACGATAAATTCTATACGGGGCTCAGATTCTGATTTGCTCGAATTAAAAGGTGATACTTTAAAATTAGAAGGTACTGTGTCTAGCTTTGGAGATATAAGCTATCAGGTAGCCATAAGAGAAAGAGAGAATTCAGAGTTAAAGAGTCTTGTTATTCCTAAAAAGGATTGGACATGGCACAATGAATCACAATCAATGAGTCACACCGTTTCATTCAATGATTTTAGCTCAACCAATGAGCATGTGATTGTTTTTGACAGAATAGATAAATGGAGCTTAGACGCAAAAATATGTGACGAGGAAGGAAGGGTTGTTGCGACGCAAGCTCGAGCTCAAAATTCAAAATTAAAAGATGATCATCTTTTAAAAATATACCTTAATCAAGATGTCGAATTCAATGAATTAAAACTTGTCTTAGTTAATAATAATTATCCAGGAGGATATACTTACAATTGGATTTATGAATCTATGCCCGATCAAATATTCTTAGATTCAAATCGTGATCCAGAATTTACAAGACTGGAAGTTGACGAGTTTGAAATAAAGAATACATACGAATATAATCTCAATGTATTGACGTATAAGTACGGTGGAAGTACTAACTGGACAATCATTGGGCAAGGGGGTGAAAATGTAAGCTTTGTAAAACCAGTTTTACCGAGTCAGCTTCATGAAAATTACAGCAATCTAAAAGACATTTTGCAGGATCCATATGGCGTAATTAACACAATGTATCGCACCGAGGGTGTGCTGGATGATATTACGAAAGTTCACAATGCTGTTATTCCGAGAAATAAAAATAGTAAGGCAGATTTTAATTATTCATCAACCGAAAGGCTATTGTGGTTTTAGAATAGTGCTCTAAGAATTAAAAAGGCAAGATTCTTAGAGGTCTTGGTTACACACTAATCATTCATGCAACAATGATAAAGTCCCTATAGCTTTTGGTGTATGTTGCTTTCCGATTTAAACAACTTAAACAAATAAAATAAACTTGGGAAAATAATCACAACACCTATTGCCAAAGCATAAAATAATATTTTCATTGTAATGGTAGGCGCTGCGGCATCATAAATAGACAAGGTAGAGCCATTAGAAAATAAAATCAGATTAGGCCATTGTATTACAAGCCATTGAATCATAATAATTACAATCTGAAATCCAACAATAAATCTCAATTTCCAAGTTTTCCGTTTTTTAATAAAAATAAAAATTAGTGGAACCAATGCTGTGGCTATAATGCCTGCAATTTCCGCTAAGGGATGGCTGAAGAATAATTCATGAAAAATTAAACCAGAAAAATAGGAAGAAGTAAATATTGCTATACCTGAGATTACAGATAGAAAAAATAAACGAACACTGAATTTGCTCAGTAGCTTATACTCTTCATCACTATCAACTTCACCTAATAGAAATATGGCAGCGATGTAGGCTGATAATGTTACCAAAAAAACTCCAACAGAAATGCTAAAAAAATTAAACCATGGACTAATATATAATTCTGTAAATGATCCGAGATTCGAAGAAGGTATCGTGCCTCCAAAAAAAGCAGATATTGTAACTCCAAGAAAAAAAACAGCAACCAAACTTGAATATCTAAAAATGTAGGAATATAATTCAGCAGACTTATCCTGATACGCATCATAATGCCTAAAAGTAAATGCTGCACCTCTAAAAACTAATGCAATTAAAAAAATTAAAACCGGGATGTGAAGATTAGTTGAGAGGGTGGTGTATGCCTTTGGAAAGCCATTAAAAAGAATAACTATGGCGATAATCAACCACATGTGATTGGCTTCCCATACTGGTGCCATTGCTTTCGATACCGTCGAGTTACTTTTGTTACCTAAAAACAATTCAATGATACCAGCACCAAAATCAGCACCACCTAAAATCATATAAAGGACTAAGCTAATTCCCAATACCAATATTACTAATTCAGTATACATAATTAAGAATTGTACTTTTGATGAATTGACTTTATGTGTCTAGCCATTAGCCAAATGACTGCTAATGTGAGCATGATATAAACGGAAACTATTACAAGTAAAGAATATTGAATACCCGGCATAGGTGTCAAAGCATCCTTAGTTTTCATCACGCCATAAATAATCCAAGGTTGTCTTCCAACTTCTGTAACAGTCCAACCTGCTTCTAAGGCTATAAAACCAATTGGCGTTGACAGCGCCAAAATTCTTAACCACCATTTGTTATTAATGTAGTCCCACTTGCGCCACCGCATGATGAAGTAAAGGAAGCCTATAAGCATCATAAGCGTACCCAGTCCCACCATAATTTGAAACGCAAAATGTACTACAGCAACGGGAGGCCTCTCTTCTTTTTCAAATTGATCCAATCCAATGACCTCAGCGTCAAAACTACCGTGAGCCAGAAAACTCAATCCTCCAGGAATCTCAATCGCATAATCCACCTTTTGATTTTCGTCATCTGGAATGCCACCAATTATCAATGGAGCATTTTTTGAAGTGTGGTAATGCGCTTCCATCGCAGCCAATTTAGCGGGCTGTCTTTTAGCAACATCCTTAGCCGCTAGATCTCCAGTTATCGGCATAGCAAAGGCAGCAATTGAACCAAATATCAAAGCTATTTTTAAAGCTTCTTTGTGAAACTTTATTTTATGACCTCTTAAAAGCATAATAGCATGTACACCTGCTACTGCAAAACCTGTGCTTGCAAAGGCGGCAAAAGTCATATGCAATGCTTGTGTGAACCAAGCATCATTGAAAAGCGCAGCAATAGGATCTATGTTTACATACTCGCCGTTTATAAAATCAAATCCGGACGGACTATTCATCCATCCATTGGCTGCTACAACAAAAATTCCTGACAGCACTCCAGAGACTCCCACCAGTAGACCTGAAATCCAATGGGCTATGGGAGATATTTTATCCCACCCGTATAAAAATACACCTAGAGCAATCGCCTCAACAAAAAATGCAGTACCTTCTAATGAAAATGGCATTCCAAATATTGGTCCAGCGTGTTCCATAAACTTTGGCCATAGTAACCCTAACTCAAATGATAATAAAGTACCAGATACCGCTCCTACGGCAAAGAAAATAGCAACACCTTTAGACCAAGCTTTTGCCAAATCTAGATAAACTTGATCTTTGGTCCTCATCCACTTCCATTCGGCGAAAGCCATGAAAAATGGCATGGCCATTCCTATACAAGCAAATATAATGTGCCATCCTAGTGAAATGGCCATTTGCAATCTAGCAGCGAGTAAGTCTTCCATGTTTTCGATCTACTATACCATTAAATATTATTCTAAAGTTACACATCAATTAAGTCTTAGTTGCTATGTGCAGTAATTTAGAATAATTATAACTTAAGCTTTCGCGAAAAAAATATTTGTAATCGTATTAAACTTATTTTTTCATGAAAAAACGATGACTCCTAACCAAGCAAAAAAACAATATGAATGAGAAAACAATATGGCTAAAATGAGGAGTTTCAGTATTTTAGATAGGACGAGGAAATCTCTTAATACAGATAACTGGATTTACATTCCTTAATAATATAAAAGGCCCCCAAGTGGGGGCCTGTATTTTTTTGACTTAAATATTTGATTTGACTTTGGTGGGGATAAATAGGTCTACATTTTTTACTGACAGCAAGCTCCTACACCAAAAAGTTCTAAAACTTCACCATCGTCCAATGCTTTGTCGTAAATGATAATATCATCCAAAGCACCCGTAAAATTTTTGCCAATAAACAGATCGCCAATATCTTGTGCTTTTCTTAAATTATTACATTGTGCATCTCCAGAGCTTGTTTCACTTAATATACCATTGTAATAAATTTTATAATCATCACCATCTTTCACGGCAACAGCATGATGCCATATGTCATCTAGCATGGCCATCTGATCGACACAATCAAATTGCTGGTTTAAATCTAAATTAGCCCAAGCAGAATTGTTATGTCCAAATACGGCTTTCTTACAATCGTACAAACTCAACGACCATTCGCCTCTTCTGTCAGGACAACTTGTAGCTATAGAATCATTCCGACTCACCATTCCTTGTAGTACTCCAGAATCTGATGGACGTGGCATGTACCATACCGAAATACTGAAACTATTTAAATTGTCTAACTGCGAAGAAACGGTAGTGCTTAAAAATTGTTCTTGTGCACCTGTGTTGTCAAAAAGAAATGCACAAGTTGGATTACCATCCCTATCTAAAGTTGATTGGGCGGCAGTCGTATTGGTCAAATGTGCATCAAAGCCAGAGTCATCTTGCAGGCTTCCATTATTGAAGTCGTAAAAGCCAATAATGTCAGATTGTAAATTTGTGGGTAGACAATCCCCACCTCTGAATTCAATGTCTGGATCAGGATCGCAAGCAGCAAGGCATACAATAGCCAAGGCTACTACGGGAAGAATTATTCTATTCATGATTTTGTATTTTGAAAATTAAAACGGCCTTAAATTTGGATTATTGTTTCATTTTAAAACTAAACACCAGAGGTGTGACATATGAATAGCCTTGAACGCAGTTCAAGGTTATTGATTGAGAAGGATAATGTTTTGGCGGAATTTTTGACCAAAAATTGTGACAAAATCGAACTGGTTTATCGTTGGAATATTTATAATCGTGCATCCCGCAATTATGAAAAGCTAGATTCATAAAAATGATAATGCAAATTATGGCGACACAGAATTATATTTGATCTCACAGAGTGAATGCCTTAAGAAAATAATTTTTAGATAAAGATATTTATAGTTGTCACATCTGATGATCTGGTTCTTTCACTAACCAGTGACAATTAGTCGACAGGTCTACGCGGACCTTTCTTTCATTCGTCAATTGCTTACAAAGGGTTAATCGTAATCTCAAAGTAGATTTTAAGAATAAACACCAGAGGTGTGACATATGAATAGCCTTGAACGCAGTTCAAGGTTATGGATTGAGAAGGATAGTGTTTTGGCGGAATTTTTGACCAAAAATTGTGACAAAATCGAACTGGTTTATCGTTGGAATATTTATAATCGTGCAT
>ENA-ORXM01002009-ORXM01002009.1-marine-metagenome-genome-assembly--contig:-NODE-2009-length-25564-cov-4.280025_pt1 | contig 25564 bp, 31 predicted proteins | sample MGYA00237867_ERZ511480 | MGnify/ENA primary metagenome ERZ511480 (study PRJEB26309, sample SAMN06266103) | marine metagenome | isolation source: Algal blade | place: United Kingdom:Sidmouth, United... | reverse complement strand
TAATGGGTACAAAAGCAAGCCGTAAACATGCTGAGTTTTTATTTGGATTGAATCAAGGCGAATATGATCATTTAGGACCGCTTGACAAATTGCTAAATAATCCTAATCTATTTAATAGCCTATCTGACGCCCGGCCTGGTCCTAGTGTAGTAACTGTATTAAACAATAACAGATTAACAGACGACCAATTAAAAGAAGCCGTCAGGGCAGGAAGTCAGGAAGTCATTGACGCAATAAATAAAACTACCGGCGCTGTAAATTCAAAGCATTCTATTACTGCCCTACCTAATGGGGATCTTTTAGAAATGATATATAACGAAGATGGAACAGTAGCAGTAAAAAGAACTATTGAAAGGGGCGCCAATAATGTTGAAAAGAAATTAGATCAAATCTTAAAGAAAATGAGCTGATCCATTTGCTTATATTTTGTTGTTTGTGGGGCTTGCTTTAATTAGTAGGTCCCTTTTTAACAAATAGTCATTTCTTATCAACAATTAGTTAGTAATAATATAGAATAGCATACTTATTTTTAGAGCAAATTTATATTAAGAAGATGTCAGATAAAACACCAATTTCATTAGATGTAGCTTTACCGATTTTTTTGGACAAAAAGTCTGTTAGGGATGTTCTACGTTTCCCAGGTAGTTCTGTTTTAATTAATAGAAAAAGAAAGGGCAGATTAGGAGATGAACACACTGACTTCCTTTTAGCTGTAGCGCACAACAAAGATGTTAAAGCGCAATTTTTGAAAAGAGGTTTTACAGTTCTTAAGGTAGATCCTTCTGAAGCTCCTGAAGGGGTTAAGTCTGACGCTGAAAAGAAAGCTGAAGCAATGGAAGCAGAAGCGATTGCTAAGAAAAAAGCTGCAGCAGAAAAGGCAGCGGCTGATAAGGCTGAAGCAGACAAAGCAGCAGAAGAGAAAAAGCAAGCTGAAGCGAAAGCAGCGGCGATTAAAGCAGCTAAAAACAAAAAATAAATGGCTTACGATACAGTAAAAAATAGAAAGACCGGTAAAACTTACGGACCTAAAGAGGCGAAAGCTGCAGGTACTAAGTTGAAAGATTGGAAAGCTAACCTACAAAAGCTATCTGAAAAAAAGATGTATAAAAGGTTATTGGTTTTTTCTAATTCAGGTGAAACAGTAGTTGAGGCTCCTGTTGGTGTAAGATCAGAAAAAGATAAAGCTGCAGAAGCGGCTAAGAAATAAACAACAACAAATAGCAAATTGGAATTTAAGCTCTAAAGAGTAAAAATTTCAAATATGTTAAATGAATTATTGGAGGCACTTACTAGCCTCACAGGAAAAAGTAAGACGGAGCTAGAAGATCAGCTCAAAACAAATTCTTCAGAAGATGGATCTTTAGACCCTAAAAATATTGCTTCAGTTTTAAAGGCAGAATTTGGGTTAAAATTAAAGACCGTTTCAGAAGCCCAATATAAAAGAGGGCAGAAGGAAAAGTCTAAATATTTTGAAGATCTACTCAAAACTAAGTCAGGTATAAAGTCAACAGCGATAGGTGAAGACCTAGTCATTGAGGCTGTTAATGCTATTTCAAGTAGTAAGGAAGGCGAAAAAGTCGACCTATCAGAAGATGAAATTGCAAAGCACCCAATAACAAAAAAGTTGCTGGACGAAAGGACTACCAAGCTTAAAAGCATTCACGATAAAGAGATCAAAGAGTACGGCGAAAAGCTGACGACTGAAAAGCAAAAGAGTTTAAAGTCGAAAGTTTTAACGAAAGCTCAGACAGAACTATTAGCAGCGAAAGCTAAACTGTTAGGAGATGATGGACAGATTGACCCGGTTAGATGGGGCTTTGTTGAAAAGATGGTTTTAGCAGAAAGATGGGCAGAAGATGAATCAGGAAATATTGTACCTGTAGATTCTGAAGGTAACCAATTAGAGACGAAAGATACTTTTAATAAAATATCATTTGCCCAAAAAGTTGCAAGCTTAAACCCTTACGGATTCAATCAAATAGATCCGACAAAGGCAAGCCCTGAACCTGGGACAAAACAGGACCAACAGAAAAAGACAGAAGGAAAATATAACCATAATACAGCGGAGGAATTACAATTATTTATTAATGATCGCTCTAAAACAAAAGAGCAAAGACAGGAGGCTATAAAAGAATTTAACGAAAAGGCCGCCTTAACAAAATAGAAAATAAATTATGGAAGAATTCACTTGTGACCAGGCTACGTACCAAGCTATTACAGTCGGTCTAAACGAAATTTGGGACGGGGGTTGCTCATCAGATGACCTTTCCTATCCTGCCGCTACGGCAAATAAATTGCTACAGAATCATGGAATGAATGTCAGGAATGAAGTTACAGCCGGGACTGAGTGTCTAGGCTATAATGTTTATTGGACAGATACATGTAATGATGTAGAAGTAACAAAATCAGAAGAGCCAAACTATCCAGCAGATTGTGATATTCCTGATGCTGACACGCCAATAACTTGTAACAACGAGCTCTATAAGAACAACTGTTTCTTAAGTGCTTCAGTTGGTTTTACTGATCAACAATGTCCTTCAAGATTGGCAGGCATTGATTTTTCAAGTCAGCTTATTGATCAGGCATTGAAGTCTATTAGACAGAAGTTGCTGGAATCAACAGTTGATCTTTTTGTTGCTTGCGCTCAGGCAAATGTATGGGACGGCACCTATGGCTGTCCTGTAGGAACTACGACAGAATTCACATCAGCACAATTTAATATTGAGCTTTTATACCATATTCAGAATATTGCTAGACACCATGGTTGCAATGACTATTGCATCATTGACGATTCTAACTTTTGGGAAATTTGGCAGGCGTCAAACGATGGAAAATGTTGTGCAGACGGTTCTAAAAGGACAACTTTTGGAAGGTTTGACATAACCTTTGATACTTTCTTAGATGAATACCTTGGTAGAAGATCAACTTTCCTGGTCAATCCAAAATGTTTTGGTTTTACAAATTCATGCAAGTATGATAATGTTGTTCCTGAAGCTCAGGGCAGTATTGGAGATGCTCAGGTTTGGGCTTGGAAAATTAGCGATCCAATTTTACAGATCAGACAGGGCGGTGTAAATGTTCCTATCTGCTACGATGTAGAATATAAGAAGGAATGTGTAGGAAGAGGACCAAACGGGAAAAGATATTACAAGCACACTTATTATGTGACATACGAAGGTGGACAGTATGCAGCGCCTTCTACTTGTGGTTCTGAAAAGTGTGTTTTTGAATTTACAAATATAGGATAATTGAAGTGCTTAGAGGGCCTAGTAGGCTTTACAGATATTGACTGTGATTGCCTGGAAGAGTGCAGGCCCCCGGATTGGAATGTTTCTGAATCCGGCCTGTTCCTTACAGACATGGAATACGGGATTCCTTTAAGCCCTGAATTATTTTTAAAGAAAGACTGCTTTTGTGGTCTTGATATATGGCAGTTGATGCGAAAGAGCGTTGACGATGCTACCAGGGATTTATGCAGCGACTTGACCAGGGCTTTATATGAAAAATTTGACAGCTCCTTGCATGCTTTTAGTGGTAAGATTGGAAAATTAGAACATAGTCAGGCGAAAGTAACTAGCAAAAAATATGCCTTTAGCTGTCTTGAAGTAAAGAAAAAAGTCAGGGGCGGCTATTTCGCTGTTAACGAAATTTGTTTAGGATTAAACTGTAATAAAGAAGTTGAAATTTTCATTATCAATGCAGACTATCCGGACGAAATATTGCACAGCGAAACGGTCACAACAGTAGCCGGTAAATATACTGCCGTAAAGTTTGAAAAGGAAATTCTTTTACCGTTATCAGACGAACGCTGTAGTACATTGAAGTACAAATTTTACTATGAAATACCTGAAGGATGCAGGCCGCTTGCAAATAAATATACATGCTGTTCTGACAAATTTGGATGGCAAAGATATTTCAAAGCTAAAGGCGGCGAAGCTGATCTAATAAAAGATTGTGACTGCAATTCTGATTGTGCTTACGGTTTAGCAATAGGCGGCTTTTTAAAATGCAACGGTCTTGAATGGCTTTGTGATCTTGGAAGCTGCGAAGGATTCGCAATGATAGACGTAGTTGCAAGGGCAATACAAATGAGGGCCATTTCTAAACTGATTTACGCATTAATGAACGGCGGCGGCGAAATAAATAGTTTTTGCTTACTGTCTGCAGAAAGATTAATGGGGAAAAGAAAAGCACTTAAATCAGGCTATGCAAAAAATATCAAATGGATCTGTGAAAACATACCTGATAACATGACTGATTGCTTTACATGCAAACAGAATAATAAAATTAAATCTTTTGAAATTTAGAAATTATGAATGAATGGTTAGATATAGCAGAAATTGATTTTTGCGAGGACCCATGTCCAAGTTGGGGGACAGTTGAATTAAACGAAGACCCAGACTGTTGTGACGAACAGGAGTTGGGGCAAATTTGTGGAATTTATATTGACCCTTGTTGTCAAAATCCTTTTCCTGGTGACATTTGGACAGAAGCAAATGTATTTAATTGGGCAGCTAATATTGACAATACAGATACTGATGGACTTTTAATAAAGTACATAGTTGTAGAGGGTGCAAAGGGACAGCCTGATAATACAGAAACTTCATTACCAAAATGTAAAACAAAAATTACAAAAAGGGAATGGACTTTAAATCTTGAGATCAAATGCAATGACGCCAAATATCATATTTGGGGTGACGATCCGATTAGAACAGGAAACTACGGTTCTATTGATAACCTAATGAGATCTATCCAACAGGGTTCATTAAATTTCTGCTTTTGGTATGAAACTTTAGGCGGCTATTTATATGGTGACGCTGACGGTATTCAACCAAGTTATGTAGATGCTTATGTTACACATGAAAATGACAAAACATCAGTTAGGACCTGGACGCTTGTATTAAGATTTTCAGCTTTGACAGATCCTAGAAGAGTACCGAACCCATTGGCTTCAGTTTAAAAAAAAAGAATGATAAACCGGTTATTTATAACAGCGGCTTTGCTTTGCTTTGCTCTTTTTGCAAGCGGTCAGCAAATCCTAAAAGGGAATGAAGGAAATATTACTACTTCCTGCGATGTTGATGTAGTAGCCGGTCAGGCTGTTACTGAAGATTTTTTAGATAGAGACGAATTTGTAAATTCAGTCTCTATTGTTAATTGTACTGACGGGGTTGTAACTGTAGATATTAAACTTTCTTCAGGTAAGACAGGCCAGCAATGTATTCCGCCATGTAATACGCTTAACATGGATCTTGCAAGTTCAAGATTTGATGAAGTAACTGCAACTTCTACAGGTGCAGGAATGATCTTAATAAACGGTTTAAGAGATAACAGGGATGCTAAACTTAGTTATGGTATTGGTGAAATTGATACAGAAATAGTTGCGGCTAACTGTCCTGGAAAAGCTCAGGAGGCAGTTGTAATTGAATCAAGTTGTGAAAGTCCTGTTTATACTTTTAATTGCGGCCCATTATATCCGGACACTTTTGTAGTTACAAAGAACTACTGTTTAGATAATTTTATTTTATGTGATATAGTGCAGATTGTTTCAGGGGTTGAAACGGTATTATCTACTTCTAATACAGGTATGATTTGCCCTGTATCTAGTTTTGTTGATGTAGAATGTAATGAGGTTACTAATACCTGGTTTTATTTTACTACAGAAAACGGTGAAACTACAGAAATAAATTCAGGCGTACCATGTAGAATTCCAAAAGATTCAGTTGACTATGAGATTAAATACTTATGTGATGACGGTACACAAATTGCTCAATATATTGGCTTTGTAAACGGTACAGGGACTGTATTAATGGAGATGCCAACGGGGCAAATATGTAATGAATTTTTCAATACTTTATCTGTATGTGTAGAAGAACCTGTTGAAATAGGTTACTTTTTAAATGGTGGTGAATGTTTGTTTTCAGAAGCAAAGCCGCCTTATGCAATTGGTGACATTGTCTGCTGGGAATTTGATGACTTCCAAGCTACAAACGCAACTTTACACATTCAACCAGGTCAAGGTTATGCAGTAAATGGAAATGAAATTTGTTGGAATTATGACGGTACTGATTCTTTTCCTTTTGGCAAAGTTAAAATTGATGTAGTCAGTTTAAATTGTCATTTAATAGAAACAATAGAAAGTGATCTTTGTTTAGGCGGCGGCGGTGACGAATTTATAAATGCAAATATTCCAACTTGTATTGACGCCTGCATAGGTCCTGATAAAATTATAAGAGACTTAGAAGGCAATGAATTAGAAACGTGTGACCCTTCAGTTATTTGCGAAGGAAAATATACACCAGCACCGGCAACGTTTTTGGAAGTAATAATGGACACATTGCAAGGCATTCAAACTGTTACTATAAGCGGTGCAGATACTTTATTTAATACCGAAATATTAGAATGTGCTAAGTGGTCATCAGTAGTTTTGTTTTGGGATAACACAAAAACAAGATTTAATAGAAGTTATGAAGTTTTAGTCACTAATGCAGACGGTAGCACAACAAATCTAAATTATGGGCCTTATGCTGGGTGGACTCAGCAAGTTCAAGGTATGGCAGATGTTTTACAAGCTGCATACCCAAGTGCAGTTGTAGATGTGAGATGTAACTTTTTACCAAATGGCTGCGGTGGTTTATTGGCTCCTCCTTCAGATGCTATTCCTAGTGGTAATATATTTGCTCGTTATGTTAGTGCAGTATTTTGCCCAACAGATATAAACATTCCTGTAAAGTTTGAAATAGTTGCAGTTAATGGAGTTGATAGGAAGCCATTCCCAATGGTTTTGGAAATAATAGAAACAGAAGAAAAAAGAGGATGGTATTGTAAAGAAAAAGGCACTACAGGAGAATTATTAGATGAAGATTGTGAACCTGTACCAGCAGCGGATCTGCCAGCGTGTTGGTTTACTTGTGCTGAGTTAATTCCTGAAGCTCCTTTGGCAACTTGTGAGACAGAGTTAATTCCTGTATGTGACGACCTAAATACAGACGCTACAATTTTCGCATTATTTGAAGATTGCGGAGACGGCGAAATATTAATAGGATACTATGAATTAGTAGACGGTGCTTTAGAAGATTACGTAAGTCAAGGCGAAATTATAGGCGAAGGATGCGTTCCTTGCGAGATTGCACAAATAGAAACTTTATGCGCTAGTGATTGCGAAAAAATAGATGTTTACTATTATTCAAATTGCCCTACTACTTATTTTTTAAGTGGTACAGATATACCTTATGAGCCTAAAGGAACATTTTCAGAATGCGAAACAAAAATAATTTCTAAAGAAAAATATTGTGCAGAATCTTTTGCATATACATGGGATAATGGTTATGCTGGTTATCCCTATCAAGGAAGTCCAGGAAAGTATAACACTCCTTGGGGCGAGGTGCTTTTGTTTAACGGGAATCCATTACCTAATGGTGGTTTTATTGATAAGCGTTTAGCTTGCGGTTCTGCTACAATAGATTTAATTAATTTTGGTGGTCAAACATTAACAGGGCCATTTGTAGAGACTACAACTAGTGGAACATGGATAGGGTTAAATAATTTATTGTGGAATACTATTACTGCTAATACTCCTTATACTTTGCCTGCGGGTAGAGGATGCGACCAACCGCCTGTTAACGGTGTGAAGTCTACTAATTGTTATGGGAAGTCTGTTAGCTGCGATGATGCGGAAGGTGGGTACTTTGATGTAACAGATTGCTTTGGTGCAACTTGGAGGTTTTCAATAGTAAAAACAAGTTTAGGTTTACAAGAATTTACTTTATTAGAGAGCCTTGATTGTAATGGTGATTTAGTTTGTAATTACTATGATGAAAACAAACAACCAGTTTTAGAATTAGATGAACAATGTTTAGTTAGTTGCGATTCAGATTGCTATGAACCATGTTTTTATTGCGTGCAAGATACAACACAGTTTCAGTGCCTAACTTTTGATGGACAAAAAATAAGTGAAATTTTAGTCAATGGGGTATCTATCCCTTTAAGTTCAAATTCATTTACGGCTGTTAACGATATAGTTACTTATCTAAATTCTCAAGGATGTACTGCTAGTGCTACAAATGATATAGATGATACTCCAGGCGGTTCATTAAAAAGAGACGGTTTAAGACTTATTACTGAATGTCCATTTGAGTTTGAGATAGAAATAGTAAAACCTAAAGGCTCAGTTATTTGGGGATCTACCTGTATTGAAAATGGTTGCGTTGAAAATGTACAAATAAAAGGAATAGTAGATGTCAACATAGTTGGGGAATGTGAAAGCACTTCAGTTTATGATGCAGTTTGCTCCGCAGGTGAAGAAATAACGGTTTATGTTAGACAGATAAAAGAAGATTGTAAAGGTAATATACAGGTTGTGTACTATGACTTCGATGACCCAACAAAAGTAGTTGTTCCTGTTGGCGAAGTAGAGCCTTGTGAACCGAGTACAACAATAAGTAAGACTTTATGCGGTAGTGATGGAAAAGAATATATACAAGTAACAGTAATAGTAGGAACAGATACAGGGGATATAGTTCAAATAGTATTCTATGATGAGGGTGGCAATATAGTTAAACCACCAAATGAGTTATTCCCATGCGATGCGCCTTATCAATCCTTTTGTGGATGCGATGAAAACGGAGCAGATGTATACCAAGAATGGTTCTATGATAAAGGTAAAAGAACAATAATTTATGTTAATTCAAGTGGTTCAGTAGTAAAGCCTATAGGATGGACAAAAGATTGTTCTCCAACTATTTCTTGCCCTGATCCAAATGGAACGGGTGGAGCAGATTGCGAAGATTGTAATGAAAGAGGAGGGCCGCAAGTTACGAGTACAACGGGTTATGCAATTACAGACTGTACAGACTTAAACGATCCATTAGCAGGTACACCAGCATTCTTTAATGGTGGAGGTTATACACCAAATGCAGCGAGTCAAGCATTTTTATTTTATCCAGCTTTACAGCCTAGTGATATAGTAGGAAATGAAATAGAGGTATGTTGGGACGCTATGACTGGCTCAGGTATTGGTCTGTCAGCATGGATTGATAACACACAATTACCTATATCAGATTATGGAAATAGTAGCCATGCAGTTATAAGTTTTGGCGGCTGTGGAACTCCCTTAAGTACACAAGATATTGCAACAGGAAATACTGAGGCATCGGCTGGAACAGCAGATTGGAGTGGAGCAGTTGGAACAAGTTGTGTTAAGTATCAACTACCAAATGGATTTGATCCATGTACACAAACTTTCGTTATACTCAGTCATGCTTATAATCGAGATGATTACATGGAAAATCTTGTAGTTAACTCTATCCCATTTGGCCAAGTTAGTTGTCCAGAAATAGATGTGCCATTAGTTGCCAATCCTAAAGCTGATGCAAAATTAGATAGTATAATTAGCATACTAAGTACGGCAAAAGTTGCTGATGTAAATTGGGACTATTGCATAGGCGGTGAAAAAGTAAAGATTGTAACTTTTAGTGATAACATAACTACCATATATAATTTAGAAGGTCAAGAAACTACAGGGAATATTGAATGCTGTGATTGTGGAAGCGGAGGACTTCCGGATCCAGCTTGTATAATAAATAATACGGCAGAGGCTAATGAGCAGTTTAAAATAATTATTTGTGGAATTGATTTTGTTTTAGGGGATGCAATTACAATTTATAATGCTGATGGTTCTGTTGCTTGTAATGGAACAATAACTTTTGTTAACGGTGCTGGTAATGTTTTACAAACTACATGCCCTGTACAGGCAGGTCAATTAATAGCGAAATGAGAAAATTAATTTACATATTTCTTTTGCTTCCTTTTTTTGCTATTGGTCAAAAAGAGGAAACTTCAAAACTTGCTTTTGATCTTTCAGGCTGTTGCGATAAAGGTTTAAGCTGTTCTGACATAAATATTGATTCGCAAAACTCTAGTTTAAACGTGATCAATAACCCTGATTGCACCTGGGATCTGACTATTGATTGTGCTTTTGTGCAGGATGACTGCATTGAACCCTGGATAGAAGACAATATTGATAAATATATACCTGCTGTACTTTTAGACATTGCAGAATGTACAGGACCTTTTACAAAAAAAGGCGCTAGAGATGGATGGTGGGGTACCTGGTCAGATCCTTATACTGCTAATACAGGAACTATTATAGAAGATTGGGTTGAGGTTAGGAGTGTAACGTCACCTGAATGTATAACGGACGCTTCAATAGATTTTGATATGGGTTTTACTTACTATCAACTTCGAAGGATGCGTATGTATTTTTGGCTTGATTGGAGGGTTTTAATAAATGGGGCTCAGGTTTTTCAAGAAACTTTTGACGTTTACCATTACAAGTCAGGACGTACAGATACAAACCCTGATGTAATTAACCCTTTAGATCCTTTGACTGCAGATAATGGCTATGCTGACGCTGTTCGTTTGAACGTTCCAGCGAATGCCACAATAACAATTGAAACAAGACAAAGGTATAATTTCAATGGTGCCCAGGCTTCTGCTTACGGTAGGGTTATTTCAGGATTAAGATCAGACCCAAAAGTTGACTTTTTTCTAAGAAATCAAATTACTGATGTTACTGTTCAATCAACAGATAAATATTGGATCTTAGAAGAGTATCAAGCTTATTCTAGTGGTTTAGGTCAAGCGCCTGAAGATGCAAAATTATTTGACAGCGAAAAAGAGTTATTGGCATATTCTGAAAAGCTTGACGAACAGATAATAAAAGAGGTTATCAAATTTAATGATGACGCTATAAAGGAAGCTGAAAAGTTTGCAGGTGAAACAGTCAAAGACGAAAAAGAAAAATCAAATAACGGCCAAATAAAAAAACAGTCAACACAAATTTATACAAATAAGGACCAAACGAAAGGAAGCAAAGTTTTCCTTTTCATACTTGGTTTAATTGCCCTTATACTTTTTGGTAAATATATAATAGATAAAAAATATTCATAATGAAAAATATAATTATAGCATTCTTTTTGCTATTTGCTTTTAGCGCAAATTCCCAGGTCTTTACAGATCCGACCTGTAACAGCCTTTTTATGCAGTCTTTGAGACAGTCAGACAAAGGGGTTTATACGGTTAAGATTTGCGGAGCTGATGCAGTTGCTGGAATTCCTACTTTGAATTCTGCTTGTAATCAAATGTTTAGCAAAGACCCAGACGACCCTAAAAGGTATTGTTTAAATATGGCTTTGCCGCCTCCAGATTGCGAAGATTGCGACCCTACAAATGAGCTTCAGACAATAACTATTGATGGGGACGTAATAACATTATCAGACGGGGGTACAATTACAATAATACACCCTATTGACCCTGACCCTGATCCTACAAATGAGATTCAGGTAATTACTTCAAATGATGGAAGTATAATTGTTACACCTAATGGTATTGATTATGACCTTTCTATTGATTGGGGTGAAATAGATTGCGATGCTGTTATTGCTTGCTTGCCTGATGATGAAGGAACTTTTACAATTACACCTAATGCAGATAGCACAATCTATACTTTTGTGCATGGTACATCTACAGGAACGCCACAAACGCAAACATTAGAAATTCCAAAGGGCTGTTGTTTAGATTCAAATACAGCTACGCCTATTGTAGTAAATGGATATACTACCGGCTATACTATTACTGTAACAAATTCAGACGGCGGGTCCTATCCTGCTAATATTATATTCCCTGAATTGGATTGTGAAAAATTAAAACCATGTATAGAGCCTGTTGCAGAAGATGATGATTACTGCAAGTTTCCTCAAGCGGTCGGAACAGAGGTTTGTTATGATGATGTAATTGGAAACGATAACCACCCATTAACGGGAGAAACTTATTCTATTTGCGGAATAGTTGCTGCAACAGTACCACCTAATTTAACAGTAACGCAAACAGGAAATACAATTTGTGTTACGGTAAACGAAATTATAGACGGTGATATTAATTTTAATTTTGATTATATCGTATGCGATGAAAACGGACAAGAAGATATAGCAACAGTTTACATAGCAACAGAATTACCACCAACAGAAGCAAGAGTAACAAATACAGTAAACGGAGCAATAGCAAACGGAAACTATAATTTAGATTTTTCCCTTACAAAGGATGGAGCGGTTTTAGACCCAGCAGATTGTATTGAAATAGAAATACCTATCTATATTAACGATGGAATTTTGCATGAATTATTAACGGGTAATTCTTGTGATGATATTTCAACTTTTGATTCTACTATAGGAAACGGTACACCTGAGTCTGTAACATCTCATGCAACAGGAATAATGAACGGAATACAATTTGCTAAAAGACAATTTGCAATAGCTAATGGTTTTATTGGCGATCCATTAAATGACAACACTCAAGATGTGACTTGGTGTATAAATATAAAAAATGATTTGAACTGTGCTGATTCAGAAAATCTTGACAATTGCACTACAATTTGTACTATTAAAAACCTTTGGACTGCCAACAATGGGGATAGACAAAACACACAATTGCCAGGCTTCCCATTAGGTAGTGTATCAGGAATAGGGCATTTACATTTTCAAAACGGTGTTGATAATGTTTATCAGCCAGGTTCTGCATATTTTAATAACATACAAAATTATTCAAATATTTCTGCAGTTCCTATAATCACAACAATAAACGCAAATACTGATTTTATTGACTTTACACATAATAACGCTTTAACGGATCAAATAGGATTATACTTAAATACAAAGGGATATGGCACTATTCACAATTTATGTGTTGATATGTATGACTTTTATATTTCTGAATCTAATGGCTCTTTTAATGCTGCAACAGGTGGGCAAACGGCAGGCGTAACTAGAAGAGGTTGTGATGATATAGACATTAGAATACAAACTCCAATTGGTAGGAATGAAACAGGAACCGTTACAGGCGGTTTTCCAACAGAAATATCAGCAACAATTTTTGCTTATGGTGATGCCAACACAATAAATCTTGGCAACAATACAACAGATTATTTAACTGTTCCTTGTGGAGTATATGATATTTATGTACAAAGGATTATTGAATATCAAGGTGTACAATATGATTTATATTCAAAATGGAAACATGCCGTAGCTAATTGGTTTTAAAAAAAAATAATAAGATGAAGAATTTAATATTAATAATAGCAGTATTGTTCTGCTCAAATTTAAACGCTCAATTTGTTCTTTCTTACGAAGAAGTACAAGGAGGTATTCAGGTGATAAATGAGACTACAGGAAATGAAATATCATTCCCTATTTTAAATACTAAATGGAATAGAGAAAATCCACCTAATTACAAGTTTTATTACTTTGGCGAAAAAGGGCAAACTCAGTGGGCAGACGGTTCAATAAAAAAAGAATCTGTTTCAAGGTCTTTTGAAGGTCTTAATGAATTTCTTAAAAAAGAAGGTTACAGAAGTATAGCAGAAGTAACTAGGCAAGGTTTAGCGGTTTACTTTTTAGAAACTAAGTCAGACGTAAAAAGATAAATGACTAAACTATTTTATTTCTTTTGTTTCATTAGCATAAACTTTACGCCATCTAAAAAGTTGGCTACGTTTACTATTTATGAAACTAAAGGAGATATTGAAATAGTGTTTAAAAATAAAAGCAAAAAGGAAATCCCTAACATGGTATTTTTCGAGCTGTACGCTAATTTTTTAGTAGATCAAATTGAAGAGCCCCAAATACATATTAATTATGAATCAGACTGATTATTTAAGTTTAGCAAGATACCTAATGATAATCATTGGGATAATAATAACAGGTTTTAACCCGGACTTTGATCCGAACATTATACCTGAACTAACTTTGCTTTTGCCTAAGATAGCAGGCATTTATATGACAGTTGCTGGAGTGATAGGAAAAGTCAAAGACATCTTTAAAGGTGTAAGAATTCTATCTACCAATAAGGCAGTATTCAAAGAAATATTCTTACCATAAATGATAGGATTACCATTTACAATAGTAAAACCTAAATTATCAGAGCAGGAATTAACTTTGCTTAGTTCTGAAATTGTTGGTCAACATATATTAAAGCTAGATCTGGACAGGTTTTGGCGAAGGCTTGAGGGCTGCCCAGTAAACCAAAAGATAATGTTTTTAGATCAGGGCTGTCCTGACCCCATTAATGCTGACGCTTTTGTTAATGAAAAATACTCTCATGTTCCTTCAGGTACATTTATTGACGGGGGCGGACATGGAGCGCATACCTTTTGTATTTGTTTAGCAATACACAATAATAACTATGGTATTAAGGGCGTATCAATAACGGGCCTTGGAGGTAGTGGAAAAGTAATTGAAGATAATGGAGTCGGAGCGCTTGAATATTACATGAACGGGTTAAAGACAGCTATTGATAATGGTTATGATTTTGTAAATGCTTCAATAGGTTCTGAAGCGCCTTTATGGCAGGAGATAAAAGATCTACAAAAGGAAGCAAAAGAAAAAAGCGTTTCAATACAGATAGCTGCAGGAAATGCCTATGAAGGGCTTTTTAATACCATGGCAGAAAATAGCCATGTCCTGTCAGTTGGTTCTGTAAGTAACAATAAAAGAAGATCAGAATTTTCGTCAAAAAGTCCTTGGTTAGATATATCAGCATACGGTGAAGACATATTAAGTTTTACAACAGGTGAAGATATTAGGCCTATGTCAGGAACGTCTCAGGCTACGGCAGTTGTCACAGGAATTTTAGCAGACTGCAAATCTTATGCTCAATGGAAAGGGCTTGATTTAACAGTTGATGAACTTTGGGATATAGCAAGAAATACAGCAGACGACATAGAAGATGATGGACCGGACGAAAAAACAGGTTTTGGGATAATTAACCCTAATGCAATGCTGGACGAAATTGACAGGATTATTGAAGGGGCTCCAATTAGAACGACAGAACCAATTGCTGAAGCTGAAAAAAAAAATCCTGTAACGGCGGCTGTGATAATTGTAATTGTACTTAGTGCGATCTTAATAAGTTTATTTGTATGAATTGGATTGAGCGCAAAGAATTAGATTTTGATTATGAATGGAAGGAAAGGCCAATATCAAATATCAAAGGCATAACTATACACCATACAGGAGGACCAACGAACCAAAAAATAAACGATCTACATAACTACTTCAAAACTAAGAAAACAAAAAAAGGTACTAAATACCCAGGCATGGCCTACCATATTGTCATAAATGATGAAGGGGTTTTTGTTTGCAACGGCTTTGACCGTAAAACATGGCATTCAGCAGGCAATAACTCTAAATGGTTATCAATAGCAGTATCCGGAAACTTCGAAAAAAAAGAGGTCCCATTTTCTACTAAAAACATGATACGCTTTGCAATTGAAACTGTAAAGGCTGTATTAGGTAATGACTTAGAATTAAAATGTCATTCAGACTTTAAAAACACCAAATGCCCAGGAAAGCACTTAAAGGAATTCATTGTAAGTGAATTTCAGTAAACCGATTTAATGACTATTGATAAGATATTAGAATTATATCCTATTGCAGGTTATAAGTCTGTTAGGCAATACTGCAAAGACATTGCCCCAAAGATAGATAATACTGAAAGCAGTTTAAGGTCTAGGTTACATCAATATTCAAAAACCAGGGGCATTAAATGTACTGTGGAATATTTGTCTAATCCTTTTGAAAAGCCTGGGGACGGTATCAGCATAGAAGAGACAGCAGACAGTAAGATACTTTCAGGAAAGATTGAAAAAAGTATTACATCAGAAGCTGAAGCAATAGAGTTTTTTCAGGTAGACCTTTCAAGGTATGAAGTAGAAAGATACGTTTGTAACCCCTGGGACGTTACAATGAAAATTAAAAAACCAGGAGTAAATAAGAAAGGGGAACCAATAATGATAGATCATGTCATTAAAAGGACCAATTACCAGGTAAAGCTATTTCTAAGAAAGATCAAAAGAATAGTTTTAAGGGAACCAAAAGTAAGACAGTTAAAATATAAGAAAACAGGGACGGCAGAAACATGGGTTAATATTGGCTGCGTACATGTTCCGTTTCACAATAAAATACTTTGGCTTGCTTTCCTGCATTTTATAAATGACAATAAGAAAATAATAACGGGCCTGATCATAGCTGGGGACTTTTTAGATTTAAGGTCCTTAGATACCCATACAGAATATATCCCGGATGGAATTGATTTAGGCTTTGAGTATAACGAAGGAAGGAAAGCGATTTTAGAAATAAAACAAGCTTTCAGTAAGGAATGGGACCGGATTAAAAAAGTCTTTTTGTACGGGAATCATGAAGAGCGATTCTACAGAAGCAAAAAAGCAATTCGCCAATATGGGTCAGCCTTAGCTAATCCACATGAAGCGCTGAAATTGAATGAAGAGAAATTCGAAATAATTACAGACTATAAAGATGGCTTTGTAACGTTAGGCAATAATTTGGAGGTCCTACATGGGGTTTATTTTGGGGAACATGCCTGCAGTAAACATCTTTCAATGATGCCTGATAGATCAGTTATTTTCTTCCATACACATAGGAATCAATATTTTGATAACGGGAACCATCAGGCATATAACGGGGGCTGCATGATAGATATAAACGGCCCAGGCTTTAAGTATGCAAATAGACAATTAAAAGAAAAATGGGGCAACGGTTTTGTAATAGCAAATATTGATAAAGACGGGAACCATTATATAAATCATTTGAGAGTAACAAACAATAACTTCTTTTTCGGAGGAAAGATATATTAAAGACATTTTACCTTTGCGCTTTATGGACGGGGCTGTAGATTATTCTGCAGCCTTTTTTTATGCAAGAAAACCGTCTTTTATTTCACGCCTTAATAATTTATTGTATCCCTTTTCGCTTAGATAAAAAGAATGCTCTGAATAATTAGAATATATTTTTATTTCTAGGTGCCTGGTGGGCTTCCTATGAGAATGTTCAACTAAAGTTGGATGATTAATTACCAAGTCAGCGCCGCCGCGAATTAGACTTTTTATAAACTCATATTCTGCCGGCTCAATTTGCCAATTTTTATTTATTGAATCTATTCTTCTTAATAAGTCTTTTATTTCCATGATATAAATATACAAAAGAAAGGGCAGCCGCTGGGAACGGGTGCCCTAAATTATAAACCTACTTTATTATCTAATCGATTACAATATAACTAAAAGGGTACAAATACGGGTACAGCCAAAATACAAAAAGCCTCCAATTGCTTGAAAGCCCTTATTTTATAGTACATTTTAGGTAATTATTTTTGCATTGCTCCTGATCCGTAGTCAGGTATTCTATCCAGTTGAACTAATGGGCCTGTTATGTATTGCCTATTTTATTGGCGCTTTAGGCTTTTTCTTATTTGTATTAGTTTGCATTATTAAGCATTAATATTACTTTTGGGGTACAATTAAGGGTACAAATGCAAACCAACGTAATTATAAAGCCCTGGACGGCACCAAGCCGACAGCGTAAAGATAAAAGTTTTCCTGTATGTTTAGAAATAAAAAAGCAGCGTCTGTCATTAGATCTATTCTGTTTAAAATCAGAATGGACTAACGGCCAATTTAATAAGACCTACAAAAACTATCGCGACCAAAACAAGCTGATAGCAGCCTACAAAAAAAAGGCTGAAGACATCATTAAGGAAATGGGTATTAATTATGAATGGAAAAGATTTAAAAGGAAATTCCAGGATAAAGAGCCTTCAGGCAAATACTTAGAATATCACAATCTAAAATTAAAAGAGCTTTACGATCAAAACAGAATAGGATCCGCAACAGTAGACAAAAATAGAAACACAACTATAGAAAAGTTTTTACGATCTAAAAAAAGAAAGCCTGAATTATTCGAAATAAATGAAATTACTATTCCATGGCTGAAAGAATATGAATCTTTCCTGCGCCAGTCCTGCGGTGACACTAGTATTGGCATGTATATGAGATCTTTAAGGGCTTTGATAAATAAGGCAATAGCTGACCAAGTTGCAGACTCCTACCCTTTCGGAAAAGGTAAATATTCAATTGGTAAAAATACGGTAAAGGTAAAGCGGTCAATCGCGATCAATAAAGACCAGATCAAGAAGATTGAAAGCCTGGACCATTTCCATATAGATTTATTTTTATTCAGCTATTACTGCAGGGGTATAAACTTGAAAGATATTTGCTACTTGAAAAAGAATAATATTGAAGATGGTAAATTGATTTATTTTAGACAAAAGACAATAAGAAAAAAGGCGCCTAAGCCTATTGTAATTCAATTACTACCTAAAGCCCTTCAGATAGTTGAAAAGCAGGTGTCAGAATTATATTTATTTCCAATATTTAACAAGTTACATAAGACTGAGCAGCAAAAAGACACAAGAAAGCGTACAATTAACAGGGATATAAATAAGACGCTTAAACGGCTTGTATTGCCTTTACTAAATATTGAAAAACTTACCTTTTATTCTGCCCGTCACAGTTACGCTATGGCAATGAGATCGGCAGGAATTAATTTATCTGTTATCAGTCAAGCCCTTGGGCACGAATCAGAACAAACTACTAAGAACTATTTAGCTCAATTTTCAAATGATGTTATTGATCAGGCTGACCGGGCTGCGCTTTTATGATGTATTTCTTTCAGCTCATTAATGTACTGCCTAATAGAATTTAAAGTGCAGTTTGACCCATTTTCTATCATAGAAACTGTAGATCTAGTTAATCCACAAGATTCTGATAGTTCTGCTTGTTTTATCTTTCTTTCTTTTCTTTCCTTTTTTAATATGATGTGTATTTCATCAACAATATTAGATAAAAAATCAAATTTAGATTCATCTGATTCAGTATAAACATAGTTTATATGCCTTTCAATAAGGCGCTTATTTAGCAAATAAGGGTTTATGTTATAGTAGTAATTTATCCAATATTTTTCTTTTGACGGTAAATCATCAATGTTTGTCAACTTCCTCTATTATATCAATAATCATTGTTAATCCTTTACTTTCCAAATAAATTCCCCATTCTCTTACTTCTTTTGAATGAGATCTTTTAAGGTGCTCAAGTGGTCTTGAATTACCAACAGTAGATTTGCCAATGTAATTATAAACATCATTCCTGGGGTCTCTTAGTCCATAAATAATATTCAGCATAATATAATTTTATTGTATGCTAAATTATACATTAAGAAATAAAAAACTAAGCTATATCTACATTGTGTCTTTTCAATGTATGATATTCTATACAGATAACAACGTTTCTAAATGTAGCCAAAAACTAGATATTTTTTTATATTTGGTTGCACCTTATTTATGCCCAGTTATTCAACAATATTGTGGCTAACTGTTTATTAGTGCGCAGTTATTTACGGTATAGATTTACGCATTTCGAACAGCTCCCTTTCCAAATCAGCTATATTTGTCAAATAAGGTTGCAAAGTTTGACTGTAGTAAAGATCATAGCCCTGGTTATAGGCCTCTTTTGCTTTTGATAGCTGTACCACGTTTCTAATTATATCCACCTGGTCCTGTATTTTCACAATTATAGCTTTTGTGGCTTGATCAGCGTTTGACGGTTGGACTTGGCCAACAGGATCAATTAAAGTACATTTTCCTTTAGTGCATACAAATTTCAATTCAGGTCCATTACTTAAAGGATGATCAGGTATTCTAAATTTGTTGTTATGGTAGAAAAATCGGCATGCGTCGCGGTAAAGATCCTGATAAGTTTTATAATATCTTTCGCCGTTATGGTCCATAAATTTTACATCTGATCTATGGTTAGAAATAACAGGGATATTGTAATGCGCTGAATGGCCGTCAATTGGCTTCCTGGTTAATTTTAAATTTGCCTTTCTATACTTGTAAAGTTGGCCTTTGTCAATTCCTTCCTGTAAAGCAATTTCTGAAAGCTGTTCTTTGATGCTTTTTTCTTGAGCATTCAAACTAAAACAAACAGCGATAAATAAAACGATCATTAAGTATTTCATATTTTTATATTTATGGGTGAATAATTCGATTATAAAGGACCCTATCCAGCTGATCAATAAAATGATCATACCCAGGGCAAAGCTTAAAAAATAGTCTATTGGGGTCATGATTATAGATTTAATGGAAATGAAAGCTTTAATTCGCCCCTTGTATGCCTTTGGAAGACATCCCAGGAAAACTCAAAACCTATCATGAAGTCAATATCAAAGTCAACAGGAAGATTAACAGCAGCTACAGGGCAGATACCTAAAGTTTTAGAATAGCCGGCGTCATAGTCAAAACTGATTCCCAGGCTGACAATATCCGGATGATCATTTCTAAATGAATTAGAGAATGGAAAGTAAAGCGCTGACAGATCAACTTTTAAAGCTTCAAATGATCGATCGGATAAGCTTAATTCAATGGCAGCGTAAAAAGGTGAATCTTCTATTTTGTAGTCATACCTTATAAAAGGTGAAGCCATTAGATAAGCTTCTGTAGTTACGGTTGTAATTCTTTGGTTACTTCCTGGAAGGCTTACGCCTGATTCTGTTGTTTCTGATACGTAGGTTAATTGAGTGTTTGAGTTTTTGAAATATTGCCCTGTCCCTTTGATTCCAATTGTTAATTGTGCGGACAAAGGGCAGCTGATCAATAAGGTAAAAGCTAGGATTAATAAAAAGTACCAGCTTAGAACTTCTGCAAATTTTACATCTTTTTTCATTAGTGTTAGATTTTAGATTAAGAAAAAGTTGAGTGCTTATTCTTAATTTCTAAAATCAAATTGAGGGAAAACGATGCAACTTGCAACACTAAAAGACTAAAAGGTATGTGTTTATTAGGTTAAGGTATCATTCATCTATTATGCGCCATTTTGAAGGTCTTAAAACGTGTCCCTCTTTAATAAATTCAATAGGTTCATAAGAATCATAAGCATGTCTATGCAGCAATATAGCCTGTTTTGATTCGCTTAGATCATTGTTGTTAAATTTACTTTTATAAGACCTAAGGCTTGCAGGCAAAGGCTTTATAGTCTTATATACTGTATTAAGGAAGTCTTGAAAAGTTTCTTTTGTTGTCATCAAATTTGGATATAAAGATGCAAAGTGTTACTTTTGGTGTAAATATAAGAAAATAAATGGATAAACAAATACATCTTTCATATTCTAATAATGAATATTTTTATAATTACAAATTTTTAAATCTTGATGAAGTCTTCATGATGCTAGACAGACTTAAAATCTATAACTATATATTTTTAGTGTGTGACGGAAAAGTTGATGAAGGCGGCGAATTAATGGTTTCTGAAAACATAGAATTTGTAAAATTATTTCTAAAAGATGGCTTCTTAGAATTTCATAAAGAGCCTACTGAAGGCGTAAATTTATGTATTCAAGCTTACGATAACTGGGAGTCTGCCTATGATGTTGCCTTAATGTTAAGGGCAGATCAAGGAAAAAGGAATATTAATTTAACTATAAAAGAACATATAAATTAGATGATCTTTTCAAAAGATAAGTTCCCAATTTTAGCTCATTTAGATAGCGCTGAAAAATTAAATCAGTTTAATTTCAAAAGGTTTAAAATCGTTTTTGACAACCCTAAGGACGTTCAGGAAAAATTTTGCGCTGAAGCTACAAAAGAACATTCAATAGAGCTTATAGCGAACCCCTCAATAGAGTTTGTTTCTAAAGCATTTGACGAGGCTGTAGGTAATAGTCATGACAGCCTTAGAAAGCTATCAAAAAATCTTTCTTCCTGTTCAGGTATATTTCTTTTAAACAAAAGGTATGGATGGATAAATTCGGTAGGATATAAGGTATTCGATGTTGGCGTTAATTCACCATTAGTTTATCACATGTCTATATTTTCATCTTCAGGCCGAGTAGCTTCAATATTTGGGCAATTAACAGAAGGAAATGTTGAGTTTGTAAGATTCACTTATGAACAAAGTGAAGACCATAAGAAAGAATCAAAATCAGATATACTGATTGCTGTAAGATCAATATTAATGGTTCTAGCCTTGAAACAATTTGCAAAAATTGAAAATTACTATATTGGCAAAAGAAACAGAAGGTTAAAAATTGGAGGCAATAAATTCATAAATAAGCAAGATTTAACTATTGGTGTACTTGACTCTAGATGGTTCAGGAATATAATAAGAACTGAAGGCTTTGGCGTACGTGGTCACTTTAGACTACAGCCATACGGGCCTAATATGTCTAAAAAAAGGTTAATTTACATTAAGCCTTTCGAAAAGAAAGGTTACAAATCAAAAGCAAGGATAAATATTACAAATGAGCAAAAAGATCAAGTCCCTCAAGAAGTCATTAAAAAAGAAAAAAAAACTACTTAAAGAAAAGGAGTTCTTAATAACTAATATATGTTTAGAGATCATGAAAAATCAAGAGAAAATAGAAGAGCAAATTCAAGAAATAATGAAACAGCTAAAATAAATTAATCCCATCATTCATAGCTTAATATCTTAAGGGTTTAGTCATTATACTAATAACTGAATAAATAGCTTTGCAGTCATCTAAGTTAATGTTAATGTCTTCATAAAGAATATTGAGAGATTTTAAAATAATGTCCCCTGTCTGCTTATTCATACTATATATACGCTTTAGAAATATGTCCCCTGTCTTAGTAATGACTACAAAAGGGCCGTCTTTTATTCTTAATCCATCTTTCCAATAGTGTGAGGGTATTTTTCTTGTGAATACTTTTGAGCTTTCAGGTATTGAATGTTCAGATTCCGCCGTCATTGAATCTCCCGCTACTTCAAAAGCTAAATACTCGCCTTTACCCTGGTGATCTGATGCCATTGGTATTTTTTCTAGTTCCTGTATAAAATTATTGTCTTCAAATTGATCAGGAAACCCGGCCCAGGCTCTTTTTGGTACGAATGGGACCATCATGATAGAGTTATGAGGTGTTACTTCGGTTACATTTTTCTTTAAATATTTACTTTTTACTGTATTTATAAATTTTTGATCATATTTTTTTCTACCATAAATCATATTGTCAAGGTCTGACTCCTTAATGCCTAAATCATTAGCAATATCTCTATTTGTTAGGTCAGAATCTACCTTAATAGCCTTAATTAATCTCTTTAGATCTTCCACAATTACAGAAAATATTAAATTTAATTACAATTTAACTTGCATATATTTACAGAATACTGTAATATTGTAATATGAATAATGACAAAGTAACAATTACTTCAAAATTAACAAAAAGGGTTTCTCTTGATCTTGATTTGAAAAAATGGGAAACGGCTAGAAAGCTCGAAGCTGCTAAACAGTTAGAAGATCCTAGCTATAAATCTAATGTAAAATCATTTTTAGAAAAGGCTCTTTCAAAAGGACTCGATTCCTTACTAAGGGGATTCAAAGTTACAGAAAATATTAAAAAGAAGCAATAATATGGGCCAATTAGAACAGATTCAAAAAGACATAGAAGCCCTCAAAGACATGCAACAAGCATTCTTAGAGGCAATACAAAAGCTTAACGGCAAAGAGCCTGAAATCGTCAACATTGACGACCTAATAAAATACAGGCCCTTCCTAAAATCTAAATCAAAGGTCTATTCAATGATCAACAAAAGAGCTATTCCCTACCATAAGCAAGGGCGTAACCTTCTTTTCAAGTTGTCAGAAGTAGATGAATTTTTAACCTCAAATAAATTAAAAGCGGTATGAGCTACGAAAAACATTTAGACAGGCTCCATGATCAACATTTTGGCGGTCCTGAATTTGATACATCTGTTGAACATTGGTTTTCTGATGACAAGACAGAGCTATTTTTTCATATAGAGATGGACAAATACAGTCATGAAGTCTGCAAACATTGCGGCGACCTGGACATGGAAGTATGGACGGATGAAGCTGCTGAAATGTATATACAAGACCATGCAGAAGATCACCATTCAGAAGCTTATGAAGCTGCCTGTGAAGATTCACAAAGATACGAAAACGACTAATCATGAAAATAAACTTTGCAATACTCCAATATCTAATTGACCAGGGCTGGACCCTTCATTGCTTTAAGGGTGAAAATATGATGAGCTATGAGACTGCTGATTATTATGACATGAATTACTATCAAGCTATTGCGGCACATCAGACCTGGGAAATACAAGAGCATGGTGACATACTGCCTGAATTCAAACAGATAATAGCAGACCAAAACATAAGCAATTATCTAAAAAATAGAATGACTATTAATTAATCTTTTAAACAATAAAAATGAGCAAAGAAGTTCAAAACGTAGACAATGAGCTACAGAAAAAAGACAATAGGTTTAATGTAGTAGACCTAACAAAAGAACTGCCGGACCTTGATAACATGGAAGCGGCAAAATTTGACTTAATGTCAGATTATTGGACCCCTGAAGTAAAAGGCGAATTCAAAAGGGTAGTATTTACACATATTGACAGCAGAATGGTCAGGGGTGAAAATGACGAATTAATTGAGCTTAAATGTGCTTACTTTTTAGAACAAGTTGCAAAGGGTGACTACAAGCAAATTTCAAACGGATCTAAAAGGTTAGTAGGTGCCATCGAAAACGCACAAATACAAAAAGGTACAGCCCTTTTAATCACATACATGGGCAAAAGAAGCAATACTACAAACAGCTTCAAGTCAGATTATTGGTCAGTAAAACCTTTAATCTAATGACCATAGACAAAAAGAACCTACCGGACCTGTCTGCATTGCAGATAGATGAAAAAGAACTAATGGAGGGCTACATACCGCCTGATCAAGGTTCCTTAGCTAAGTACCCTACAGCAGATCAAATTGTTTTTGAAACACCTGTAAATATACCGACTGAAAGCCTAAATGTAAAAGGCAAAGTAATAGCTGATAAAATGGAAACATATCTATCAGATACGGGTCATTTTCAAAGCAGTACATGTAAGTCTATCCTAAAAAGCCCTTTACATTTTGCTTATGCTAAAGATTATGAGCATAAAGATCTAATGGAAAAGCTAAGAAAGGATAACAGTCATTTCAACCTTGGAAATTACTTACATGCGTGTGTATTAGAACCGACCAAGTTTAGCAGGATCCTAACAGCTCCCACAGCTTCCAGGTCAAGTCATGCAGGTTGTGATACTTTGATAAGTTGGTGGGAGCAACAAATACAAGTAGTTGAAGGCATAGAAATACCGGAACCTATGTTGCAAGCTTTTCAAAACTCAGACCAGAAACTGCCAGCGAAAAAGATCTACATTGATAACCTTATAACTCTAAGCTCTTTTCAGGCTATGTCTGAGAATGATAGAATAGTTTGCACAATAGCAAAAGCTAATTTTGACCGTTATGAAAATGGCCTCTTACACAAAATTTTGAAGCACTCTAAAAGAGAAATTAGCTGCTATGTAACTGAGCCTGAATTTGGATTAGATGTTAAGGTCCGACCGGACGCAATACAGTTTTCTGAGAATATAGGAGTCAATGCGATTATCAGCGTAAAGACTACCCGTCATGAATCAGTTGACGCCTTTGCTAGACATGCTGCTACATTAGATTATCATTTTTCTGAGGGCATGTATCAAAAAGTAGTTAGTCAAGCTACAGGTAGAAAATTCAATACTACTTTAATGATCATGATTCAAACAGTAGCGCCTTTTGGGGTTGCTCTTTTAAAGTGGTCCCCTGAA
>ENA-ORXM01002007-ORXM01002007.1-marine-metagenome-genome-assembly--contig:-NODE-2007-length-25581-cov-3.943460_pt1 | contig 25581 bp, 27 predicted proteins | sample MGYA00237867_ERZ511480 | MGnify/ENA primary metagenome ERZ511480 (study PRJEB26309, sample SAMN06266103) | marine metagenome | isolation source: Algal blade | place: United Kingdom:Sidmouth, United... | reverse complement strand
AACGTTAGCTAACTGGCTTAAAGGTTCTAACAAACTCATCCACAGCCACTCAGCCGCGTTCACGCGGGGTACATCAGCGGTGTTGAGTCTAAGCGGAGATTCACTCAAGTTGTCTTGTTCGGCTAAGGGTTGCGATAAGTGCAGCATAAGGACGAGGGGCGCTTCGGTTTTAAGTGCCTCGGTGAGGGTGCGCGCCACGTCTGCCTGGGCATCAGCCTGTACAGCGTAAGCATTTTGCGCCGAAACTTTTAACAGCTTGGTCTCGAGTGCCTCACGGCGCAGCCCGAGTTTGAGGGCGAATTGGGTGAGTGACGCTGCTAAGTCATCACTACTAAAGTCGAAACGAACGAGTTTATCGGCAGCTTTGGGGGGCAGCTCGAGGGCCTGCTGAATATAGTCCATAAGCAGGGTCTTCCCCGAACCTGGTCGCCCGGTAATAAGCAAGCTCGGCGCTTGTTGAGCGCGGACACCACTGACAAAACTGCTGTAAGCACGGCGTTTTTCGCGGCCTAGAAGCTGCGCGACCTCTTGCTCTGCGCCACTTTCAGCAGAAAGCAAGGCCTCTAGTTCAGGAGCTTGCAGGGGTTTATCAGCGTGGCCTTGCCACAGGGCCTGGATAATCTCAAATAGGGCGCGTTTATCGCTTAACTTACCCTTGTCACGGTAAATAATATTGCGCACCACGTTGGGGTTGGCACGCCGTTTTTCCATTTCTTTACGTAGCCAATTGATACTGCCCAGCACGCCCTGCTCGTCACGCTGGTTGCCAACCAGCAAACGAAGCTCTTCAAAAACGCTGCGCCACGGACTTTCTAAAACTTCCACTGCCATACTAGTATTCTACTTTGAAGAAAGTAAACAAGTACACAGCTTTACCTACGAAAGGCGATTGAAGGTTGAAGACTGAACAACGCATCGGCTAAAGCCCGGTGGGTTTGCTCTAAGCACTGAAAGTGACCCTTCAGGCTCAAGCCTGGTCATCCTCAATGCTAAAGCTTTCTTCTACAGATTCTTTATCGTGATTCTCGATATAGGCTTTGACATGCTCTTCATTTTGGTTTACTGTAATAACCTTCGTCGTCTTTGAGAAGCGCACCTTTTGCTAACAGCGATGCTAATGTGCGACGTACACTAGCCCGTTGCCGTCGAACAATCCTATCAATTTCTTCGTCTTTGACTGATTCGCGCTCCACCTTTATCTTTGTCCAGACGACCTTCGGATAACGCAGCAAGCGCTCCTCTAGCTTTTCATTTACATCCCAGTAAGTGTGTCCAGGTAGTTCTTTTTCGATAAGGCTTTGAAATATTGGTGAAAGAGTTGATACCCCAGCAATTGTTCGCACGTCTCGAGTAGCAGCGTGAAATTCCATGACTTGAGAAGCAATACCTGTCGGTAGTAAACTTCTTTGAATTTCAGCAAAAGCCTCAGATGCGGCCAATCTGCCAAGTACATCATTCTGCGGATTAGGCACTGACACTGATCTCTGTTTTGGTGGTTCCACATGCTCAAGCTCTTTCAAACGAGCTACCCGTCGTTTTTGACCTTTATTGTTCTGTGCTTCTAACTCTTCTCGACGCTGATGTTCCTCGTCAGCTTCGGCCACAACTCTTTCTAAGAGGGCTTCTGCTTCGTCGTAATTTCTCGTTTGTAATAAACATCGCTCACGAACACTGAAACGTAAAACCTTACCTTCAAACTCTCTATAGCCGTAGCAATGGCAAAACACTTCATGCTTTGACGCTGCACCATAACTCTCTAAGTATTCATCAATTATTTCTTGGAGCTTTTCTCTTGGGGTCATGAATAAGTGTAACCGAAAAAGTTAAAATGTAACCGATTGTAGGAAGCAGTCCCATAAAAATCATTTATGTGATCAAATTTCGAGGGTTGTAGGATGCTTTTCTATAAAGTAGCCGACAATGTAATTTTATGTGTCTAGGACTGTATTTGTGGTTCGCTTCAAAACCTAATTTCGCTTACACTTAGACTATGAACGATTTTGATGGTTGGAACGCTCTCAAGAAACAACTCGACACGCTTCCTCGTGCCCCACGCTTTAGCGAACGCGAAGTTTGGTGGTGCTCTATCGGTGTCAATGTCGGTCATGAGCAAGACGGTAAGAACAAACTCTACAACCGTCCTGTTGTGGTCTTACGTAAATTTAATAAGCAACTTTTCTTAGGAGTTCCCTTGTCAACGGCAGGGCCAGGACCTTACCGTCATCCCTTCAGCTTTAAGAACCGTCAGCAGTACGCGCTCATCTCCCACCTGCGACTTTATGATGCTAGGCGCTTTGGTCGGCGCATGGGTGAGCTTCCCGAAGCGACCTTTAACGAGCTGAAAACAGAGGTTAGAGGTTTGTTAAAGTAATCAACCCCAGAACGAGTCTGGGGTTGCCGCGGCTAACGCCGATTTGTACCTCTATAATAGCGCTTTGAGCGCGTATGTCAAGTAAACTCGGCAACACTGCTAGTCATCACTTAGACTGGCGAAGCTTAGCTATTCATTGTCGTTTGGGTCTATACTTTGTATACCTTTCTCGATTTGCGCTTTGAGCCACGCCTCATCTTCACTTAGCTCCTGCTCGAGTTCTTCCACCGACGGCAGTTTCCCCTTGAATTCTTTCGGTAATGATTCGGTCAACTGATATTCCGACACCCCCATCGGCTTGGTGTGCCCTCTTAGGCTGTACTCAGCAATAATCTCATTTTAATCCTTGCAGAGAATAAGGCCAATGCTGGCTTGGTCATCGGGGTGTTTGAGAATGTTATCAACCACATTTAGATAGAAGTTCATCTTGCCCGCATATTCAGGTTTGAATTTGCCGCTCTTGAGGTCAATAACGATATAGCAGCGTAGCTGAGTGTGATAGAAAAGCAAGTCGAGATAAAAGTCTTCCCCACCGATGTCGAGATGGTACTGACTCCCTAAAAAAGCAAAGCCTTTGCCGAGTTCTAACAGGAAATTCCTTATGTGCTCGAGTGAGGCTTTCTCAACCTCGTGCTCGAGGGCGTCCGCTGAAATACCCAAAAATTCAAAGTTGTAGGGGTCTTTCAGGGTTTGGCGAGCTAGGTCGGATTGTAAGGCTGGTAAGGTTGCTTCGAAGTTGCTGATAGCTTTGCCCTGACGCTCAAAAAGACCCGTTTCTATTTACATCTCGAGGATGTTACGGCTCCAACCGTTTTGAATCGTTTTTTGGACGTACCAAAGGCGCTCTTCCTGGTTATTAAGTTTGTCGGGCAGGCGAACGTTATGGCCCCAGGGAATTTGTGCAACAAGCTGTTGCACAATTGAACTATCGGGATAAGCCTCGGCAAAGGCACGCATATATTTGATGTTTCGTTCCGATAGCCCTTTTATTTTAGAAAAGCTTTTCTCAGGTCTTTAGAGAGTTGCTCGCCGACCTTGGCATCCCAACCTAGCTCAGCTTGTTTCTCTAGGATGCTTTTCCCTATTTACAGTAAAGGGTAAACAGTTCGGTGTTAACCGCTAATGCCGCTTTGAGTTATACGCTTTTAACCCTGTCTTTAAGTTCGGTGAGCCAACTTTGGTAGTTTGTGTCGAGAGACATAGGTGGCTTTAGTGTACCGCGCTCAAAAGGGGTTATTAAAAATCAAACGTTTCTTTTAGTGTCGTCGCGTCCGTTACGCAACAGATTAGTCTTTCTACTTATTTCTGAGCAAGGTTACTCGTCAGCAACACTGTGCAAAATATCTATATCAATCAGCTTAATCTTGCCGTATCCTGCGTCTATCGCGCCCATACGTGCGAGTTCACCAACGACTTTGGTAACCGTCTCGCGCACCGAACCGACGGCGGCGGCTAAGTCGTCGTGGGTGATATGAACAGTTGCTTGTCCCGTAGAGCTTAGAGTGGCAATAGCGCTGTCTTGTAAATCTAAAAGCTCGGCAGCGATGCGAGACTTTAGACGTTTGCCCGATAAGCGGTAAAGTGAGCGGTACAGGTGCTCGACCACGTCGATAAGATGCGCGTTTAAGGCGGTAAATTCGTCGGAGCGTAATTGGTTTGGGTTAAGCGTCTCGAGTTCACACTTAGTGACCGCCTCGGCGAAGTAGCGTCTCGAGATATTCCTAAGTACCTCTTCCCCAAAAAAACCTTCAGGTTTTACGTAGCGCAGCGTTAAGCCGTTGCCCTCATCGTCAACAGTGTGAATGCGCACCAAACCAGAGCGCACGCGGTAAAGATGTTGAGGTTCGCCGGGAAACAAGATAACCTCCCCTGCGTTGTATTTTCGGCTATCAACGATGTTTCTTTCAGCAACTGCGCTTGTCATAATCCGCTCCTAAAAGCACTCCTAATTTGGGTGCTCCATCCCCCTGAGACCTAAGCGCGGTTACGTATTAACGGACGCATGCTACAGGGTTATACATAACTATATCATACCCCCATCAAACATTGAACAGAAAATGAACTACGTCACCATCTTTTACGATATAGTCTTTCCCCTCGGTACGTACCCAGCCCTTCGCTTTAGCCAGTGGAATGCTCGTCGCCTCCACTAACTTTTCCCAAGCGATAACCTCGGCGCGAATAAAGCCGTGTTCAAAATCGGTATGAATCTCGCCTGCGGCCTGGGGCGCTTTGGAGCCGCGCGTTACGGTCCAGGCACGCACCTCTTTTTCACCTGCGGTTAGAAACGTGATAAGCCCTAAGACCTCGTAGCCTTTTTGAATAAGGCGATTTAGACCCGGTTCGCTCAAGCCCAAGTCCTCGAGAAACATTTGCGCCTCATCGGCAGGAAGCTCGCCTAGTTCCTGCTCAATTTTCGCTGAGATAATCACGACTTCTGCGCCTTCTTTCCCGGCAAGTTCGCGTACCTTTTCAACGCGAGCGTTACCAGACAGGACATCTTCCTCAGCGACGTTACAAACGTAGATAACAGGTTTCCCGGTCAGTAAGTTGAAGTCTTGAGGCAGCTCTATATCAGTTAGACGAGCAGGTGTGCCGTTAGAGAGTTGCTCGATCATTTTTTCGCTGGCCTCAACAACAAGCGCGTCGTCCTTGTTGACCTTGGCGCTGCGGCGCAGTTTCTCGAGCCTCTTTTCCAAACTCCCGATATCTGCTAGGGCGAGTTCGGTATTAATGGTATCGATATCGCCTAGGGGGTCGACTTTGCCCGCTACGTGGACCACATTTTCATCTTCAAAGCAGCGCACCACGTGGGCAATCGCTGAAACCTCGCGGATATTGGCGAGGAACTGGTTTCCCAAACCCTCACCTTGACTCGCGCCCTTGACCAGACCTGCAATATCGACAAATTCCACCGTGGTAGGAACAACAGGGGGAATGCGTTCGCCCTTTATGTAAATGTTTTTAAGGGCTTCTAAACGCTCGTCAGGTACGGGCACGACCCCGACATTTTTATCAATGGTGGCAAAGGGGTAATTGGCCGCCTCGACCTGAGCTTTTGTAATGGCGTTGAACAGTGTGCTTTTTCCGACGTTGGGTAAGCCGACGATACCGATACCTAACATAGTGAACTCCTTTGAATAGGGCTGGCTCAGAATGGTTTCTGGTCGCAACCCACGGTTAAGTGTTTCTTCATTTTTCTTAGCAGTTCACGCTATTAGGCTTCATAATAAGGCTGAATTAGTAGGGCGAGGGCGATGTGTCTAAGCCTAAAAGCGTGCTGCTTGCACCAAAGAAGGAGTATAGCAAGGAGACTGGGCTTGAGCGCGTGTGACACGAACGATGTAAAGCGTGCCCAGGCCGCAGCATACTTAAGCTGCATACTTGGGGCTATAGAGAAAGGGTAACCATGAAACGACTTGTCCAAAAGGGAACAGGCCCGCGCCGCGACCTTTATTTACTCTTAGCCCTATCTGTACTTTTTAGTTTGGGGCTTGTAGTGGCGGGCGCCTGGTACACCGACCAGCGCTATTTTCAGCCGCACTACCGTTACCTTGTCTGGAACTTGTTTTTAGCGGCGATTCCTTTTGCTATTAGCAGCATTTTGCGCAACCACGCGAAACGCTTAAGCGCCCTAATCTTAGCCTTTGGCGCGGCACTCTGGCTGCTCTTTTTTCCCAACGCCCCCTACATCTTGACCGATTTTTTTCACCTGAGCAATAACCAGGCTGTACCAGGTTGGTATGACCTGATGGTTATTTTGTCGTTTGCCTGGAACGGACTGGTACTTGGTTTTGTGTCTCTACAAGATATGCAGGTCAAAATTGCTAAACGTTGGGGTAGCCTTTTCGCCTGGGGATTTGCGTTTGTTTCGCTAGGCTTGGGCAGTTTTGGTATTTATATCGGGCGCTATTTACGTTGGAACAGTTGGGATATTGTTACGAATCCGTTTAGTCTTGTTTACGACATAATCCCGCGTGTTTTAGACCCGCTCGCCCATCCAGGGACCTGGGGCATGACGGTTGTGTTTACAGTATTTTTGACCCTTTGCTATTTAACGCTGGTTCGGTTCTCGAGGACCTTCTAAGAATAAAGAGGGGCATTAGAGAAAATCCCCACCGTATATCTCATTCACTATGACTTACGGAATAACCTCTACCTCCATAAGACGATAATGATAATCATAGGTGACAACAGGCGCAGCAAGCTCTAACGAGACAACGGCATTAGTAGCGTCTGTCAGGGTGAGTTTTTGATCATCAAAACGCTTAATAATGCTACGGGCACGCTCTAACTGCTCGAGCGTCGGTATATACACATTGTATACCTGCGTATAATTCTCTAAAAAGCTCTGACCAGCGTGTGTGCCTAAACGGTAAAGAATAAGGCGATGCGCTTCATGAAGTGTCGGTAAAATCACAAGAAAAGGGCGACTCGCGCGCTGCAAATCTTTAACAAGTGATGTGGCTGCATCATGAGCCTGGTCAGCGCGGTCTGCTAAAGCGTAGATAATGACTGTATCGATAATGACGGGGCGCATTTTACGCCTGTCTGCTTAAAAGGTTTCAGCTAGGTAGCGGCTCAAGTCTTCTCTCACGTCACCTGGTTGCGCAGACTCGCCAAGCGAACTAACTTTTTTGAGCGCTTCTGGTGAAGCCACAAACCATTTGGGCTGTTCTAATAAATCTCGGATAGCCCCAGCTTGAAGTCGCCACGCTTTACCAACACGAACACCCTTCAACCTTTCTTGCCGCAACCAGCGCCGAACCGTCGTCTCGTCCACGCGCAGGAGTTTAGCAGCTTCTTCAACAGTTAAGAGCGCTTGCGTTTCCATAGCTTTATTTTAGCATAGTGCGGGCATTACGGGTATTTTTAATCCCCATAAGTTCCCGTCACAACCTCAACCACAGATTCCCTATGAATCACCGCGCCCAAGCTGCGCAGACGCTCAGTAATTTGTGCGTAACCGCGTTCGATGTACTCGAGCCCCGTAATCACAGACTTACCCTCAGCCGCGAGCGCAGCGACGATTAACGCGCCACCGGCACGAATATCTGCGGCGTGCATAGCAGTGCCGATATGCCGCTGCCCACCGTCGATGGTGAGTTTGTTACCGTCTAGCTCGAGTTCTGCTCCTAAATCTTTTAAGGGTTCAACGTGGGCGAAACGGTGACCGAAGTAAACGTGGTCAGCCACGGTGCTCGTACCTGGAATGGTAGCCAAAAACGCGCCAAACGGCGCTTGCAAGTCGGTAGGAATGCCTGGGTATTCGGTAGCGTCTACAGCAACAGGCTTTAGTGAACCACTTGCGTCGACGCGGAGTCTGTTTTCGCCCAGGGGCAAAACCTGAACCCCTGCTTCATTTAATTTGGCGATAACGGCTTGCAGCTGTTTTAAGTTGACCTCTTCAAAAACGACCGAGCCGCGTGTCGCCGCAACGGCGAGCATGAGTGTACCCGCTTCAATACGGTCAGGAATAGCGCGGTAGGTGATACCGCGTAAGCGCTCGACGCCTTTTATGGTTATGACAGAGGTGCCAGCGCCGCTAATATCTGCGCCCATTTGCGTGAGCATAGTCGCCAGGTCGATAATTTCAGGCTCGAGGGCGGCGTTTTCAATCACAACCTCACCCTGACCTAGAACGCTTGCCAAAATAATATTCTGTGTGCCGCCTACGGTAGGCGCTTCAAACACGACGCGGCCCGCTAAGGGTTCTTCTAAGCTGACGACAAAATCGCCCTCTTCTTCTAAAATAGTTGCGCCTATAGCTTTAAACGCCTTAATATGCCGGTCAACCGGGCGCGGGCCAAAGGCGCAGCCACCGGGCATCGGCATACGGGCGCTGTTGCAGCGTCCCATAAGTGCGCCGAGCGCCACGAAGCTGGCGCGCATTTTACTTACCAGGTGATAAGGCGCTTCGCAGGTCGTTATACTGTCGGCCCTAATATGCAGGTCGCTACCTTGCCACTCGACAATTGCGCCAAAGTGCCGTAATAGTTCGACCATCACTAAAATATCGCTTAAGCGTGGTACGTCTTGTAAAATGACTTTTTCACGGCTCAGTAGGGAGCCAAGCATCAGTACGAGCACTGAATTTTTCGCTGTGTTAACCTTTAAGCTACCTGTTAGCCTGGTTCCGCCGCTTATATGCAGTGTATTTTGACGTGTATCCATCATCCTAACCTCAATGCTAAGCTAAACGCTCTTACAGAATTCTTACACCACTTACACACACTACTCAACAGCAGTCTATCCAGTAGCCTCAACATTGTCAAGGCATTACCCACAATGGTAAAATGAGGCCAGGAGGCTCAAAACGTGCCGAAACGCGAAAAGAGTAAACGGCTACAGGTTGTCATCACCGAGGAGCAGGACTCTTTGTTGACCAAGACGGCCTACCAGTTATCCAACCCCGAGCGACTTGTTTCCAAGTCTGAGGTGGTCAGGCTGGGTATCGAGATGCTCAACCGCGCCGTCGAAGAAGGCAAGTTGTCACCCGACGTCCTTAAAGCCTTAGATGAGGATAGCTGAGAACCCTCTAAGGCCACATAAGGTTGTTCACGTTGCGTTCATGAATGTGACCTTATCAACACGGCTAGGATAGAGGTTTGCAACGCTTAGAACAGGGCTGTTTAAAAAGTACAGAGGGATATTAGGTTCTGAGACCTCAGTTTAAAAGTCTTTCTGAGTTCTAGCCGTCTTTAATTTTCCAACTTTAAATTTTCCAATGTTCTAATTTTCAATTTTCCAATTCCCTAACGTTATACTGACAAACGCATGCTCGAGGTTGGCAGTCTACTAGATAAGCGTTACGCAATCACTGGGCAACTGGGTCAAGGGGGAATGTCCTATGTTTTCCGTGCTCGCGACCAATTTTTAGATCGCGACGTTGCCATAAAGTTTTTGCGACCCCACTTAACTGAAACAGACCGCGAGCGCTTTTTGCGTGAGATTAAGACCTTAGCGCGGCTCAACCACCCGGGTATTGTGGCTATTTACGAGTTGGGGCAAAACCTTGGGGACAGCGACCAGGTTTATTTTGCTATGGAGCTTATCGAGGGTGGCTTATTTACGGATTTAGGTCCTTTAGAACCCGACCCTGAACCCTTTCGCATGTTGCTCGAGGGGGCCATATCTGTGGCCGAAACGCTCGATTATGTTCACCGCCTGGGCATTGTTCACCGCGACTTGACCCCGCGCAATATTTTGCTTAGCATGCACAATTTTCCCAAAGTGATGGACTTTGGCCTGGTGCAGCTTGCCGAAGCGACGCGGCAACTGACCCGCACCGGGTTGACGCTAGGAACGCCGCACTATATGGCCCCAGAACAAGCTAAGGGTGACGCGGTTGACGCCCACACCGACCTGTACGCGTTCGGCGCGGTGCTCTACCGCGCCCTAACCGGCATTACGCCGTTCGACGCTGATAATGACCAAGCGGTGCTGTATCAACATGTTTACGCTGAGCTAGTACCTGCCGTTGAGCACAATCCTTACATCCCCAAAGCGCTGAGCAAACTCGTCGAGCGGCTGCTGTCCAAAGACCCAAGGTCGCGGCCTTCATCGGGCCTGGTCGTTGCCGAGGCGTTACGCTCCATTTTAACCGAGGGGCTTGGGGGTGCCACGCATCAACGTTTAGGGGGGCCAGCGCAGCAGGGTACCTATGCGGCGGGACCTGTCAATCCTGCTAGCCTTAAACCTTCCTGGCACCTCAAGCTCGAGGAAGGCCCGCAGTGGCCTGGCGCACTTAGCGCAGCCGAGGGTTTTATCTTTATCGGGCTACGCAACGAAACGATTCGCGCCTTGCGCCCTGCCGACGGCAGCTTAGAAGCAACGTTTCAAACAAGCGACGAAGTCAATACTGCGCCCCTGTTTCACCGCGACCATTTGGTGGTGCTGAGCCGCGACGGAAGTTTGTCGCTCTTAAAGTGGCCCAGCGGACGGACCCTCTGGAGCGAACCGCTGGACGCCGTTGGGGTGACGCCTTACGGTGAGGGGCTGGTGGTGGGCTCGAGAAACAACGCCCTAGAATCACGCAGTCTGAAAAACGAGCTGCTCTGGCACTATGACACTGAAAGCCCGCTGCTCACCCCGCCCGTGATTCACCGGGGCCACGTTTACGGCGTTACTCAAGAGGGTTGGGTGCACGCGCTCGAGGCGGTAAACGGTGGGGGAAAATTCAAATTCGAACTCGGTGCGGTGGCGGCGACGCCCGCCGCTAAAGACGGTCTCTTACTTCTACCCGAGCGCAGTGGTGACCTGCACGCCTTTGATACTGAGACGCGGCAGATTCTCTGGACGTACGATCTAGAAGGGCAAATCTGGGCCTCGCCCGTGTGTTGGCGCAACTACGTTTACGCGGTGTCCTGGTCGAACATTTTGTACTGCGTGTCTCTCAAAACAGGGGATGACATTTGGAGCTACCCTGTTCCTGCTCACGTTACTGCAACGCCTGTGGTTGCAGCTGGTGTCCTCTACCTTGTCACCGAGGGCGGTCACCTACTTGCCCTCGACGCGCAAACGGGTAAGTCGCTCTTTGAAACCGAAGTCACGCTAGGACCCATTCAGGCCAGCCCGCTCATTTTGAACGATACCGTTGTGGTCGCTGCCCTTGACGGAACTGTGAAAGCCTACCGCACTGACTTTTGAAGGATGCGCAGCTCGCACGGCTATCGTACGCTAAAGTTGCAATGACGCTTCGCTTTAAACTTTTACTCGCTCTACTTGCCCTGGCGGCTACTGTTAGTTTGGCTTCATACATGCTTTCGAATACAAGGCTCGAGCTGAGCGGTTCAGGTCTCGAGGACGGCAATTTGAGCGTAGAGACAGAGCTTCCTAATGCGAGTTGTCAAAAAGTTTTAAAGCGACAATTTCCTTTTGTCGAGTTCAAGTGTACTGAAAAAATAGAGGGGGAGTAGGGGAGAGAATTGATTGAAGAAGAAAGACTGAAGAAGAAAGAATAAGGTTAAAAGCCTTTAGGTTTCCTCACGCTTCACCCTATAGGAGCGGTGCCATCCATCTTTGAGTGAGGGAGAGGGGGAGTAGGGGATTTTTACCCGATAGCAGCAGCCCCGCCTCTATCTGATTGCGTGAAGAAATCCTCTGAAAGCCCTAACCAGCGCATGACCTGGGTGTCCATCCAGCGGAAGCCGCCAGGTCGCCACGGTGTTCCTAAAAAGCCTAAGTGCCCACCGTGGGTTGTGTGATAGACCTCGACGTTAGAGGCTAACCTCAGCCCGTCGAACGCCGACGCGTCGATAAAGGGGTCGTCGTCGGCAAAAAGAATATGGCAGGGAAGCGTTATGTCGGGAACGAAGGACGCAGCGCTCGTTTGTGTGTAGTAGTCGTCAGCACTTGCAAACCCCGACTGGGGCGCGGTGTAAATATCATCAAAGTCATAAACCGTGAGCTTGTCGGGCAAATCAAGTTTGGAGAGGTCGGGGAAAAAGTGATGGCGTTCTAAAACATCAGCATGTAATTGCCGCACGAAGTGGCGGTTGTAAAAACGGTTTTCGGGCCGTGCCAGCATAGCGGCGCAGCCGTGCAAATCGACGGGTGCACAAATGGCAATCACGCGTGCCAGGTACTGAGCCGCCGAGCCGCCGAGTTCGCCCGCCAGTTTCAAAACCTGGTTACCGCCGAGCGAAAACCCAACGAGTGTCAAGGGTGACTGCGGCGTTTCGGCGTGCAGGGCTTGCAGCGCCGCAAAAATATCTTCACTGCGACCACTGTGGTAAAGCTGCCGCGCCAAGCCTTTACCCGAGCCGCAACCACGCATGTTCATACGCACGGCGCGTCCACCCTGCGCCACAATCTTTGCAGCCAATCTGACCAAATTTGCACCCTCATGCGACCCACACAGACCGTGCAGAATGAGAACAGTAGGGTGCTCCGCTTGCCAGCCTGGCGGCGTAGACAGCTCGAGTGAAATCTGGTCACCATCTTCTAAATCAACCAGTTGCCTTTGCGAGGGTAAATCAGCGACAGGTAAATGCGCCGCAACCGCCGTTTGCATATGTGCACTCGTAAAAAGTGGAAACGGTTGGAAGTCGAGGTAGTGCCGCATTGAACCCTAAGGATACGCCCTCGGATGTGAGAAAGAAGAAGCTTTGCTCACTCGAGGTTTCAACGACGTTTATACAGGCGGGCTTAAGCTAATCAATAAAAACCCCCTGCCTAAAATTAGGCAGGGGGTTTTAAGGATGGTTCTTACTTTATTCGCTGCCAGGGTTAGCCTCGCCGGGTGTTGCGTCGGCGGCGCTCCAGTGCTCGAGCATCGTCTCGCCCGCGTCACTGTAAACAAGAGACTGCTCCGCCTCGGGCATGGCAGCAAAGTCGCCCTCTGCCCATAAGCCTGCTTCAACGGCGACGCTCTCGCGGCCGCCACCAGCGCCGCCCCAGGCGAGGTAGTCAACCATCGCGTCAGCGCTGCTGAACGAGGCGCTCGTATAAAGCCCTAGTTCTGCCGTGTCGCCTGCGATAGCGTCCCAATTAAGCACTAAGAAGCCGCCAGGTTCAATCGTCATTTCGCCTGAGACGACCTCGAGGTCACCCACTGCTGCATAAGCAGGGCGATTACAGAACTGGTATGCAGAGACGTCAACAGCCTCTTCACCGGCGTTGTGCAATTCAATCCAGCCACCTGAAAGGTTGACCTCGTTGATGCGCACGTCTTGCGCAAGGGCGGTCGAAAAAAGAAGGCCGCCTAAAATAAGGCAAGCGACCATAGGTGTAATACTTTTCATTTGTCTTACCTCCAAAGGCCATTATTCGGCTTCGTGCATGAGTTTTATGTTATAGGATGTCGCCTATGCAAACAGCAGGCCAGGATAAGGCCAATCTCAATTTCCGCTTGGGCGTATACAACGGCATCTTGGTTAACGGTGCCGAAGCTTTTTTTCATACCAACCTGGTGCTCGCGCCGTTTTTAGCGACGCTCGGTGCGCCTGCTATTGTTATTGGCTTTATTCCAGCCCTGCGCATAGGTTCGTGGTTTTTGCCGCAGCTCTTTGTTGCGAGCCGCCTATCCCATGAACCCTTAAAATTGCCCTGGTACCGCCGTTCAGCTCTGGTGCGCATTGTTGCTTACGCCATTATGGTGGCGACTATTTTTATTTTTCCAGAGCGGCTTAATCTCATTATGATTGTGGTGCTTTGTGCCATTGGCGTGGTGTCAATTGCTGCGGGTATCTCGGGTATTCCCTTTGCTGATGTTACCGCTAAAGTTGTGCCGCACTACCGGCTGGGAACCTACTGGGCGCTGCGCAATACGATTGGGGGCGTGCTCGCCCTGGGTGCGGGTCTGTTATTACGGCGTTTACTCTCTGGCGATGTTCCTTTTCCCCTCAACTTCGGCTATATCTTTACGGCGGGCGCTGTCTTGTCAGGCGCGGCTTATCTGATGTTTTGCCTTATTCGGGAACCTGCGGGTAAGCCTACGACCAAGCAGCCGCTCAGAAGCATGGTGCGGCAAGTGCCGAGCTTATTAAAAGAAAACCCGAGTTTTCGCCGCTATGTACGGGTACGTTTCTTAGCTTTGCTAGCCGTTCTTGCGGACCCCTTTTACGCCATTTACGCGCTTCGCGTGCTCGAGGCTCCAGCAACCTCGTTGGGGCTTTTCGTAATTCTCTCGACAACTGCGTCCATCGCTGCCAACTTGCTTTTCCGCCGCCCTGCCAATAGGGGCCAGAACGTCACTGTTTTGCAAATTGGGATTGCCTTACTCCTGAGCGCTTCGGTTTGCGCCTTTTTCGCGCCGCGCTGGGAACTCTTCAGCCTTGTTTTCATGCTCTCGGCAGCAGGTCAAGCAGGTATGGGGATTGCCGCCTGGAATTTGCTATACGCTGTGTCACCCGAAGCGCAGAGGCCCCTTTATGTGGGCGCAGCCAACAGCCTTTTGTTCTTACCGAGTTTTGCGCCTATTTTTGCGGGTGGTCTGGTTGACTTGCTGGGCTTTCGCCCTACCTTTGTCTTAGCCGCCATGATTGCGGCGACGGCGCTCAGCTTCGCTTTCCGCTTCCGCGAGCTGAAAGCCCTGGACGCCCGGGCGCTCAGGGCGACGGATTAAATCAAGTCAGGTATGAGAGAGTCGAACTCTCTTGATAAGTCTGTCCGAACTCCCGAGAATACGGTTGATTTTCAAATAGTGTTTGAAGCGCCGCGTGTTCTGTATACATTCTTTCTAAAGAGGCCAAAGCAAAGTTTATTGACGTGACCTAGACTTCAAATGCGGAGCACTATGTTACGGAGATGCTACTTTTACACATGAAAAAAGGCGGTCCAAGCGGACCGCCTTTTTTGAAAGCTAAGCTAAAAGCTTATTTTTCGTCTGCGGGTTGCATCATTTCGCCGCAAGCCTCGCAGTTTTGTTGCTCGAGTAGAGCGATACGCTGACGCAGTTCAGCATTTTCAGTCTCGAGTTGTGAGATGTACTGGTTGTTCGAATCGTTCATATCTGCGTTGTACTGCGTGCAGAAGTCGTAGAACGCGCGAATAAAGCCAGCGTAGGGGTCTTCGATAAGGCCAGTAGGACCTTGCGGACCCATAGGGCCGACAGGACCAACAGGGCCCGTTGCGCCCGTAGCACCGGTAGGACCAGGTGCACCATCTGCACCGGCAGGACCACCAGGACCGATGGGACCGACAGGACCGACAGGGCCAGTAGCTCCGTCATTGCCGGCGGGGCCGACAGGACCGACGGGACCGGTCGCACCATCAGCACCAGCAGGACCGATAGGGCCTACGGGACCAACAGGACCCGTTGCACCAGTAGCGCCTGTAGCACCGTCTTCGCCATTAGCACCAGCGGGACCCATAGGACCAACTGGACCGACAGGACCGACAGGGCCAGTAGCGCCCGTTGCACCAGTAGCACCCGCAGGACCTTGAGGACCAATGCAGTCAAGTGCATCTAACTCGCCGTCACCGTTCATGTCTTCGTCATCATCAACGAGACCGTTACGGTTACGATCCCAACAACTTACGCCAGCGACACCTTGAGGGCCGGTAGCACCCGTTGCACCCGTAGCACCGACAGGTCCAGGAGGACCAACAGGGCCAACCGGACCGGTAGCGCCATCAGCACCAGCGGGACCAGGAGCGCCGTCATTACCAGCAGAACCTACAGGACCGACAGGGCCAGTTGCACCGTCTGCGCCAGCGGGACCAACAGGACCAATGGGACCAGGAGGGCCGACAGGACCGACGGGACCGGTCGCACCATCAGCACCAGCAGAGCCGACAGGACCAACGGGACCGACAGGGCCAGTTGCGCCATCAACACCTGGGGCACCCGTTGCACCGACAGGACCCGGAGGACCGACGGGACCGACAGGACCCGTTGCACCGTCAGCACCTGGAGCGCCAGTAGCACCAACCGGACCGACAGGGCCAGTAGCACCATCAGCACCTGTAGCGCCTGTAGGACCGACAGGGCCAACCGGACCGACAGGGCCAGTTGCGCCTGTGGGACCAATACAGTCTAGAGCGTCAAAGTCGCCATCACCATTCGTATCTTCGTCGTCGTTAGGAACACCGTCACGGTTGCGATCCCAGCAGCTTATGCCAGCAGGACCTTGTGAGCCAGTTGCGCCCGTAGCACCTGTAGCACCCACGGGACCAACAGGACCGACAGGACCCGTAGCACCATCAGCACCTGGAGCGCCAGTAGCGCCAGTAGCACCAACCGGACCGACAGGGCCAGTAGCACCATCAGCACCTGGGGCACCAACAGGGCCAACAGGACCCGTAGCACCGTCAAGACCAGCAGGGCCTTGTGGACCCGTAGCGCCGTCAGCACCTGGGGCGCCCGTAGCGCCGACAGGACCTACCGGACCCGCAGCGCCATCAAGACCAGCAGGACCTTGTGGACCTGGGGTACCGTCAGCGCCTGGCGCACCAGTAGCACCGACAGGGCCAGCAGGGCCAGTTGCGCCTGTGGGGCCAATGCAGTCTAGAGCGTCGAATTGTCCATCACCATTCGTATCTTCATTGTCATCAGCTGCGCCGTTACCATTGCGGTCCCAGCACGCTGCGCCCGTAGGACCCTGAGGACCTGAAGCGCCTTGTGGGCCGACGGGGCCAATAGGACCCGTAGCGCCGTCGAGACCATTAGCACCAGCAGGACCTTGTGGGCCTGGAGCACCGTCAAGACCATTAGCACCCGCAGGACCTACAGGACCAATGGGGCCAGCAGGGCCTTGTGGACCCTGAGCACCGGCGGGACCTTGTGGACCCTGAGGACCTTGTGGGCCTGGGGGGCCTGGGGGTAATTCAAAGGTAGCGCCGCGACCACAGAAAAGGCTGACCTGAATATCCTGAACGTTAGGATTTGCGTCAGCTGGGTCTGTAATCGTAATGCGAATCGTACCCATGAGATTAGAAGACACCGAGTCATCAGGACAAATCGTCCTAAATTCAATCAAATCACGGTCATCGATACCTTGAACGTCAATAAAGGCCGAGTAAGAAATAATTTCTAAAAACTCTTGACCTTGTATGACTTCAGCTTGATAGCGGATTTGCGAATCAATAATATTACGCAAAACAAATGTATTGATGCGGCGCTGACCCGGTACCGACGTAATCGATACGGTGGGCGCGACACTATAATTCTGGGGAATATCAATAACTTGCTGCTGTGCAAACGCGCTGGGCAAGAAACCCAAAGCGAGACACAGCATGCCCAAGACAGCCACACGCAACTTCCACCTAGACTTAGGTGAAAGCACATCAGGCTGCGTTATTGCATTTACCATAGCGCTGTTCCTCCCATTTCTTTTCCTCCTAAAATTTTGCACTGCAAGTAAAGCCTTGCAGGTTGCAACAGACCCGTAAAACGTAAAACGATTTTTCCCGTAATGCCTCCTCTCGACACTACCTCACTAAGCATGCTACGTGAGCAAAACTCCTCAATAAAATAACTTGCTACAGCGCGGAGGCAATGTACGATTGCCCTATTTACGAAAGCCTTACGCAGTGTAGCTAGCATGCGCTCACATTCTTACACGTCTGAGGGGTCGTTGTCACTGTTATTTTTGTTTCGCTTACCCTATAAGACAGCTTTTTAAGGCTTTTTGGGCTTCTTTAACTAGTTTTGAGAGGAGGCATTTGTCTCAAAATTTCAGGATTTTTATTTTTATGACCTTCTAACACTCCAAGTCCTCGAGTCGCAATCCAAACCCAAACTCCAGACCTCAAAAGATGGCAGCTGTTCGACAAGAAAACTACTCTGACCCGTGTAAACTTAAGGCGTGACGACGGTTCAAGACTTACGTGAGCGACTCAAAAGACCCCTGATGCTCGAGCTTTCTTTAGGCTGCCAGGACAGCGCGGTGGTGGGTGGCATTGAAAAACTGGTTGAAACCGTGGGCAAACCTTTTGGGGATGTAAGAGAGGTTATTGCAGGCTATAACGATTTGGAGCCTGCGGAACGAGAACTGAAGCTCAACGCGGCGCTGGCGTTGCTCGAGGCTAAAAAAGATACCAAAAAAACACCTAAGGCTGTAAGCAGCGACAAAGTTGAAGAAAAGCAAGAAGCAAGAAGCAAGAAGCAAGAAAAGAAACCTAAAGCAGGTCTCAGTGTTCTTGACGAGGAATTAGTCCAGCGAGCTATAGATTTGGGGGCACAAGCGCCCCGAAAACTTGCCAGTGTTGGCATTCAAACTTACCGAGACTTAGTTCAACACTACCCCAAGCGCTACGAAGACCGCCGCGCCCTGCCGCACTTTGGTGCACTTTCCGACCAAGAAAGTGTCACGGTGGTCGGCACCATTGTCGGACGTAAGGCTATTAAAAGCAAGCGCGGTATGACGGTAGTACGCGCCTTTTTAGAAGACCAGCACGGCGGGCGCGTCACGGCAGTTTGGTTTAACCAACCCTGGCTCGAGAAACAACTCTTCCCTAATCAACGCATTATCGTTTCAGGCAAAGTCAAGCGGCGCGGGCGCAGTATCGACATTGCCGCTGCGCACCATGAAATTGACGATGAGGGCGGCGAATCGCTATCTGCCAACCGGATTGTCGGAATTTACGCGAGTACGCAGGGGCTGTCACAAGCCTATATCCGCCGCGCAGCCTACCGACTCTTGGAAAGCTTGCCGACGCTGCCCGACCATTTACCCAAAAGCGTACTCGAGAAATTCTCCCTTGTTTCTTTTGACAGAGCTGTGCGAGAAATTCATTTTCCGACCAGTGAGCAAGAGCTGCAAAAAGCCACGCGACGCCTAAAGTTTGACGAGTTTTTCTTTCTCGAGCTGCGCGTTCTACTCAACCGCGACACAACCCTACTCGGCAAACAGTTCAAAATTCGCGAGCGCGACCTCAAAACCTTTAAAAAAGCCCTTCCTTTTGAAATGACAGGGGCACAGGCCAGGGCGTTGCGCGAAATCTTGGATGATATGTCAGGTGCTAAGCAAATGGCGCGGCTCCTGCAAGGGGATGTCGGCTCGGGTAAAACGGCGGTGGCTGCTGCTGCACTGTATATCGCCATCAAAAACGGCTACCAGGGTGCACTGATGGCCCCCACAGAAATCTTGGCGCGGCAGCACTACCTCAATTTGATGGAGTACCTCTACCCCCTCGGTATTCAAAGCGAACTTTTTATCGGCACGATGAGTTATAAAGAGCGCCGTGTGGCGAGGGAACGCCTCAAATCAAGTCAGGTTGACCTGGCTGTCGGAACACACGCGCTTATTCAAGAGGGCGTGGATTTCCGCGACTTAGGTATGGTCGTGATTGACGAGGAGCACCGTTTCGGGGTTGAGCAGCGGCGCAAACTCCTGCACGCTTTGCCTGACGTTCTGGTGATGAGCGCGACGCCGATACCAAGAAGTCTGGCGCTGACCTATTATGGCGACTTAGAACTCTCTATTATCGACGAGTTACCACCGGGCCGCAAACCTATCAAAACCCGCCTCGTCAACGACTCAAAACGCCGCGACGTGTACCGCTTTGCCTGGGGTGAGATTCAAAAGGGGCGGCAGGTTTACCTTGTGACGCCCCTCATTGAAGAATCTGAGGCCTTAGAAAATATTGTCTCGACCACGCAGATGTATGAAGACCTAAAGCTCATTATGCCCAAAGACTGCCGCATTGAAATGCTTCACGGCAAGATGACAGGTATTGAAAAAGATGAGGTTATGGAGAGTTTTCGCCGTCATGATTTCGACCTGCTCGTTTCGACTACGGTGATTGAGGTCGGGGTAGATATTCCCAATGCCAGCGTCATGGTTATTGAAAATGCCGAGCGCTTTGGGCTCTCACAACTGCACCAGTTACGCGGGCGTGTCGGGCGGGGTGAGCATGAGAGTTACTGCATTTTGGTTGCAGGAGACCGCAGCAAGAAAACGCAGCACCGCTTGGAAGTCATCGAAAAATACACCGACGGCTTTGTGATTGCTGAAAAAGACTTAGAACTGCGCGGCCCTGGTGAGATACGCGGTACGCGCCAGTCAGGCATGCCGGATTTGATTCTAGGCGATTTGACGCAAGATGGTGACATTATCGAGAAGTCGAGGGATTTGGCAAAGAGGATGTTAGAAGCTGATCCTAAGCTCGAGGCTGCTTGGGCGAGCCGCTTAAAAGCTGAGTTGAAAAGGCGCAGCGAGGCGATTGGGTTTAGGCAGATTATTTAGAGTCGGAAAATCAAAAATGAGGAAATGGGAAAATTGGTCGATTCTGCTAAATCTCTTATAACGATTGAGATTTAATCCAAACAGCTACTTTCTCAGCTACCCTTTCAGGAGAGAGCTGAGCCGTTGAAATGGGGTGGTGGCTCGAGTGCCTAAGCGCCTCAGCAAAGACGAGTTCGTCGGCAATGTCAGCTTCACTCTCCCCGCGTAAGCGTAAACGCTTAGCCAAAACCTCAGTGGGACAGTCGAGGTAGGCGCACTTTATTTTGATGTCTTGCAGCCTTTCTCCAAAGGTATCGGGGGTCGCTGGCCCGCACAGAAGTACATCATGCCCGCCGTCTAAAATAGCCGTTATTACATCAGCCCATAGCGTTGCTAAACCCTCCCAGGTCGTAGGGTCGGTATGTACGTCTTTAGCTGCTGCCTCAGAAAGTCCTGGTAAGACCACATCCCAGTCAAAAATGACGCACTGGGGCAAAATCCGTTGTAGATGGGGTATCAGCGTGGTTTTACCCACGCCCCAGGGTCCGGTGAGAAGATATAGGGTCGCCATAGTACGTCTAAATAGTACGTCTAAATTAGAAGGTGAGCAAGATTAACGTAGAATTTTCTTTGCCATGACAAGCTACTTTTGACAGCATGATGTTATTTTAGCAGTGCATAGGGGTATTGACTACCGAAAAGAGCAAAGCCTTTCCCTAATTCTAGAAGGAAGTTTCTGATGCGCTCAAGCCCTCCACCTCAACAAGCCTCATTTCTATATATCGAAATGCAACCTAAGTGCCGCATCCAGTTGAGCAGAGTATTTAGGAGGCAAGCTTCCCTTTAAACCGGGGATGAACCGGTGGAGCGCCAAAGCCCTAACCTGTTCGACCTGCGCTTTACTGTCATGCTGTAAACTCGTAATTTCGCTAGGTAAAAAGACTTGGTAGGAGGCGACATTAGCTACATTGCGTGTTAAAGGCACAACTGTTATGACGCCGCGTCGTAGAGATTCTGTGGCGATATTTATAGCGTCGTTACTTACAATAACGACAGGGCGCACTTTGTTAGCTTCCGAACCTTGCGCAGGTTCCAAATCGGCAAAGTAAATATCACCACGCCTCATCATTTAGCCCATCAGCGACAGTACCATCCCACAAGGCAGCCTCCTCTGCATCGGCTTCCCATTCTCTAATAGATGTTTTGTACTCCTCGATGAGTTGGGCTTGCCGCAAAGTTTTAAGGGCATGCTCGATGACCTGACTTTTACTACGAACCTTGTGCTTCTTCTGATAATTTTCTACAAAATCTACCAAAGATCTATCGACGGTAATACTCATATTAGCTTTATTCATGCTATCAATCATAGCACTATTTATAGTAGTCAATACTATTCCCACTTTTGCATGAGGCACAGCTCAACCTTTTTCCGTTATGCTAGGGCCAGTATGGGTTTTTCTATTCTTATACGCATCACTGTCATCTGGATAATTCTTGGGCTCATTATGGGCTTCGTTCTGCGGCGTCAGCTCGGGCCGCAGCGTTTAGGACTTGTTTATTCCCTAAGTTTGCTGCCGTGGCTGGGTCATTTAGCCTACGTCATTTTTTACACCCTGGGTCACTCAGATACATTGGGCATGCAATTGATTATTCTTGCCGTGACGAGTGCAATCCTTGCGCTGGTAGGGTTCTGGTCAGGGCGGCGCTTCGCCTGGACGCAGCCCTCGAGCCTCGCATTTGTTCCTATAGGTATTGCCCTGCTCTACGCCGTACCTCTTATCTGGTTCGGCATGGCGCTACGGGCGCAGTCGATTGGTATGGACTCCATTCCTGCGGCAATCCTGGTCGGAGCAACCCTTTTCGTGAGCAGTATTCTGGCTATTTTCACGCTGGGCATGCGCCGCCAGTCTCTATCGTTTGGTGGGGTACTGAAACGTAGGGACTGAAGACAATTCCGTAGCTTCACAGTTAATAATCAACGCGCTATTTCGTAGCCTTCTCGCTTCTCGCTCTTTTACGCTTTACTGCTACACTGATAGGGTGAACCGCATCTGGCCTCTACTTTTGCTGGCCCTGCTCCCCAGCTGTATACCCAAGAGCATCAGCATTCGCGCTGAACCTATCGAAACGCCCCTGCCGCTTGTTTTCGAGCTGGTTCCGGGTCAAACGGCGGTGGAGCGCTTCGACCCACCAGGCGCAGGTGCGCTCGTTGAACTGACCCTGGCGGCGCAGGTTATCAATCCCAACGCCTTTGGCGTGACGCTTAAACGCATTGCTTACGAAATTGCCTTAGAGGGTAAGGCTGTGGGGCGCGGTGAACTCGCACCGGACGTTTTTATCGGCTCAGGGGCACAAGCCCCCTTACGTTTTACGATTGCCGCGTCGCTCGAGAACGAACGCGAACTTATTCGCGCCGTGGCGGGCGCATTTACCGATACACCCTTGCCCTTTGAGATAAGTGGCATTGTCGTATTCGACTCACGCAGCCACGAATTCAGAACCCAAAACACCACTTTGTTAAGTGGCGAGACGATGGCGAGAGAGGTCATTACACCGCCCCAGGTACGTCTTATCGAAGCCGAGAGCAGCGTGTTTCGTCTGCGCCCCGACACCCCCGTGATTCGGGCTGTACTCAGCGCCACGAATCCTGGCAGCATCGGCTATTTTTTGTACGGTCAAGATGTTGGTGTGAACTTGGGCGGTCTAGACCTCGCGGTTCAAGATGTTGCGCCCGTACCTGTACCTGCGGGTCAGGAAAGCCGCTTTGAACTTTTGTTTTACCCCGCCGCTCAAAACTTGGGTGAAGAGGAACTTCAGGTTTTCGAGGCGGCACTGGGAGGAATACCCACGCTGCTCGAGCTTCGCGGTGACCTGCTTATAGATGTGCTTAGCGTTGATACTTACCAGATTGAGAATGGCTGGAACGTTTCTGGTTTTGTCTTTACAGAGAATTGAGTGGAAGGGAAAAAGTGCCTATCTTTACACTTTCTACTTTTTCCTAGCGTTTAAGGTATAGTTTCGCGCGTATGACTTACCGCGTTTTAGTAACCGATACGATTCAACTGGGTGACTTTGATTTCCCGGACGCCCAGGTAGAGTACCGCGCCGGGATTGAGCGAACAGAACTTTTAGAGATAGCCAAAGATTACGACGCTATCATCACGCGTAGCCGTACGCAAGTCGACGCCGATCTGATTAGCGCCGCCAGTAAATTAGCGGTTGTGGGGCGGGGTGGTGTAGGTGTCGACAACATAGATTTAGATGCGGCGAGTCGCCGGGGTATTTTGGTTTTAAATGCTCCTGAAGCCAACAACGTATCCGCTGCCGAGCTTGCCGTTGCCCTGCTGCTCAACGCAGCGCGGGGCGTTACCCGAAGCGACAAACTGATTCGCCAGGGCACCTGGGACCGTAAATTTCTGGGTAGAGAGGTTAAGGGCGCAACCCTGGGTATTGTCGGCTTAGGGCGCATTGGCTCACTTGTGGCGCGGCGGGCACAAGGCCTGGGTACGAAGGTGATTGCTTACGACCCATACATCTCGAGACAACGTGCCACTGACCTAAAAGTAGACTTGTTCGACGACTTGCACACGATGCTCAGCAACGCTAACTTTCTAACCGTTCACACCCCCATGACCGAAGAAACGAAAGGAATTATTGGGCCTGATGAACTTGCGGCGTTGCCTGGTGGTGCCATTGTCGTGAACGCGGCGCGGGGCGGAATTATTCAAGAGGAAGCGCTGTTTGAAGCGCTCGAGTCCGGTAAACTTTTCGGGGCAGGGCTTGATGTATTCAGCGCCGAACCCCCCTCGCTCGAGCACCCGCTCTTACAAAGAGATGATGTTGTCCTGACCGCGCACTTAGGGGCAAATACGTCTGAAGCCCAGGCCCGAGTCGGCACCGAGATTTTAGAGCGCGTCATTTTAGCCTTGCGCGGCGACTATTCCCGCGGCGCGGTCAACGCGCCCACCTTAGCGCCCGAGGTCATGAGCGCCCTGGGTGAACACCTGAAGCTAGGCGAAGCGCTTGGCAACATGGCGGCGCAACTCGTTAAGGGCCGTGTGCGCGAAGTCCAAATCGAGTTTGCAGGCAACTTTTCCGTCGACCCCGACCCCGTTGCTATCGCCGTGACAAAGGGCTTTCTCGAGCCCATCTTAGACGAACCCCCCAATTACATTAACGCCCCCTCGATTGCCAAAGAGCGCGATATACGCGTTTCGAAAGTAACAGCGGCGCGTTCCAGAGGCTACACAACACACGTCCTTGTAAGTGCTCAAAGTGATGAAGACCGCGTGGAGGTCGGCGGCACCCTGCTCGGCAACTCGCCCCGCGTCGTAAGTGTCGACACCTTTAGCATCGAAATCATTCCTGAAGGCACGATGCTTATCTGTATCAACTATGACCGCCCTGGCGCTGTGGGGCGGGTCGGCACGGTTTTGGGCAACGCGAGTATCAACATCTCGAGCATGCAACTCTCGCGGATTAATGAAGATGGCCTCGCTATGTTTGTACTAACTCTAGACCAGGCTCCCCCTGCTGACGTTTTAGACGCTCTGCGCAATATGGGTGACGTCATTCAGAGTTTGCAAATCGTGAAGCTTTAAGAATAGAGGCCGGGGGTCAGAGGTCGGATATGAACAGGGTTCAGAGTTATCGTGATTTGAGGGTGTGGCAGGTGAGTATGGATTTGGTTGAACTTATTTACGAGCAGACCGCCGCCTTGCCTGACGAAGAGCGGTATGGCCTGTCAAGTCAGATGAGACGCGCAGCAGTATCGATTCCATCTAATATTGCCGAAGGACATACTCGGACCTCGAGTAAAGAGTTTTTGCATTATCTCTCTATAGCTCAGGCGTCACTAGCAGAACTAGAAACTCAATTGGAGATAGCCGTTCGCCTCAATGACCTGTTACCAACTGAATTAGAGCCAACATTTAGTTTGGGACAATTTCTAGGCAAGCAACTCTACGCTCTACGCAACGCAGTTCGAAACAAGCTCACCGTCCCCTGACCCCCGACCCCTATCTATAAAAACGGAGTTTTTATGCACAAATCTCGTCTTTATGCGCCTGGTCCAGTTACGGTGCCGCCGCAGGTTTTAGAAGCTATTTCGCGCCCTGTGGTGCACCACCGTACCAAGGCATTTAAGGAGCTGTTCTTACGGACAAAGACAAAGCTTTCTGAGCTTGCTTGTGTGCCTGGTGACGATGTATTGATTCTGGCGGGCAGCGGCACGGCTGCGTTTGAGGCAGGGTTTTTGGCTTGTGTTCCCAAAGGTGCCAAAGTTATCGGGATTAACGCGGGTAAGTTTGGCGAGCGCTGGGTCACGTTGGCGCAGACCTATGGACACGACGTGGTTGAGATGAGGCTCGAGTGGGGCGGCGTCGCCCACCCAGAGGCATTGCGCGACCTGTTGAGACACCATCCCGACACCGCCGCTGTCATGACCACCCACTCTGAAACCTCGACAGGGGCACTCCACGATATTAGAGCGTTAAGTAACGTTGTCCATGAGACCCTGCCCGACGCGCTCTTTCTAGTTGACTGCGTTACAAGTTTATCTGCAACGGAGCTGCGACCTAAAGACTGGGGTCTGGACGG
>ENA-ORXM01002006-ORXM01002006.1-marine-metagenome-genome-assembly--contig:-NODE-2006-length-25582-cov-13.636267_pt1 | contig 25582 bp, 21 predicted proteins | sample MGYA00237867_ERZ511480 | MGnify/ENA primary metagenome ERZ511480 (study PRJEB26309, sample SAMN06266103) | marine metagenome | isolation source: Algal blade | place: United Kingdom:Sidmouth, United... | reverse complement strand
GAGGTCCTCCACCCCGCGAGATCATAAACGACTTACTAATTAAACAACTCCTTTCTATTAATTAAAACCAAACGCACAGAGACTGATTATGACAAAGCAAGCACATCAAGCACCGGGACGCGCAGACCGCGAGGGATTAAGCGTTATTGAGCTGTTTCAGATGTTCCCAGACAACGCTTCTGCGAGGGAATGGATGGAGACTAACCGTTGGGGTAACGAGCGTCACTGCCCATCCTGCGGGTCGTTCAACACGAAAACAGTTCCAAATGAAAAACCTATGCCGTATCACTGTGGTGGTTGCCGCAAGTATTTCAGCGTGAAAACTGGAACCGTCATGCAATCGTCTAAAATCGGTCTGCAAAAGTGGGTTATCGCTATGTATCTGCTTTCGACAAATCTCAAAGGCGTGTCGAGCATGAAGCTTCACCGTGATCTTGGCGTGACACAGAAAACAGCTTGGTTTATGGCGCAGAAAATTCGTGAGGGTTGGTTAGGTGGACAAGACAGCGATAAAATGGATGGTGTTGTCGAAGTTGACGAAACCTATATTGGCGGTAAATCTAAGAACATGACAGCCAAAGACCGCAAGGCTCGTAAGCAATACTCTAACAAGGCAACTGTTGTGGGTATTGTAGAACGTGACGGTGAAATCCGTGTTGCTCATATCAAGAAAGAGCAAGCCCCTACCTTTGTTCAACAAAATGTCTGCCCTGAAAACACAGTTGTTATGACTGACGCGGCATTGGTTTACAGACAGTTAGACGCCGATTACACACGTCATTCAGTCAATCACAGTATTGGCGAATATGTGCGCGGACAAGCTCACACAAACGGAATTGAGAGCTTCTGGGCAACATTGAAGCGCGGATATAAAGGCACATACCACTATATGAGCCATAAGCATTTATCACGGTACATCACTGAATTTGCGGGTCGCCATAATGTCCGTGACTATGATACGATTGTTCAAATGGAAATGCTTGCCACTGGATTTATTAGAAAGCGTTTACGTTACAAAGATTTGATTGCGAAGGTGTAATATGGAAGAGAAAAAATCTCGCGGTAGGCCGATAAAGAACAAGATAAAACCAATACCTGCAACAGCAGAACAGATTGCTAAAGCTATATTTCATGAAGCGGATAAGAAAATACCCAAACCAATCAAGAGGCCCGACAAATAGTCAGGTTTTTATTTAATTGCCTGTCTAGTTTCGTATATAAGTCCCTTATTTTTCTAAAAAGATTAGAGTGTAAACCCTTTGACCTCTGAACGGGCTAGAGGGTTTGAATTTGACGCGTGCTGTCACCGCGCTACAAAGAGGTATGACACAGCCGCCCCCAGATAAAACGCCAAATATTGCGCCAAATAGTGCCTCAGATTGGACCCCTGAACTTGCGGAGCTTAAACGGCGCGAGGCTTTCGCTTTGCAAATGGGCGGAGTAGAGAAAGTTGCCCGTCAACATGGTCGCGGGAAAATGGATGCGCGCGCGCGGATTGCAACACTGCTCGACACAGACTCCTTTCACGAAATTGGAAAAATTGCAGGGAAGGGGAGTTATAGCGCCGACGGTACATTAGAGCATGTCTCCCCGTCTAATTTTATCTTTGGGCGCGGGAAAATTCATGGTCGCACGCTTGTCGTGACAGGGGATGATTTTACAGTGCGCGGCGGGGCGGCGGATGCTGCGATCTACCGTAAATTCGTTATGGCAGAGCAAATGGCGCATGAAATGCGTTTGCCGCTTATTCGCATGATTGACGGTACGGGCGGTGGTGGCTCTGTAAAAATACTCGAAGATATGGGCCTGACCTATGTCCCCTATGTTCCGGGATGGGATCACGTTGTGAAAAATCTGGACACGGTGCCTGTCGTGGGATTGGCCCTTGGCCCGACGGCGGGCCTCGGCGCGGCGCGGGTGGTCGCCAGTCATTATTCGGTCATGGTCAAAGGCTTGTCGCAAATCTTTACCGCTGGCCCTGCCATTGTTGCAGGGATGTCTGACACTCAAGAGACGGATCGCCTGTCCAAGGAAGATTTGGGCGGATCAGACATCCATACGCGCAACGGCGTTATTGACGACGAAGCCGCGTCCGAGCTTGATGCGTTTCGCATGGCGCGGAACTTCCTCTCATTCTTGCCCGACTACATCGGCGCGCCGCTTGTCAGGGTGGACTGCCAAGACGCGACCGACCGTGCGGACGCGGCTCTTTTGTCTATAGTGCCGCGCGATAAGAAATCCGCCTATAATATGCGTAATATTATCGTCGCAGTAGCAGATACAGGCTCGGTCTTTGAAATGGGAAAGAAATGGGGGCGCGGCGTGATAACCGCCTTTGCACGCTTTGACGGTTGGCCTGTCGCGGTCATGGCCAATGACCCGACGTTCCTTGGTGGCTCTTGGACGGCGGACACGGCGGAAAAGGCGAAACGCTTTGTCGAGCTTGCGGAAAAATTCCAACTGCCTGTGATTAACCTCGTCGATAATCCGGGATTTATGATCGGGCTAGAGGCCGAAAAATCGGCCACGATACGCAGGGGCGTCGAAGCGATGAACGGGATTTATAACGCGACCATGCCGTGGGCGACAGTCATAGTTCGCAAGGCTTACGGCGTTGCAGGCGCGGCCATGTCTAACCATTCAAAATTCCAATACCGCGTCGCATGGCCCTCTGGCGATTGGGGGTCCCTGCCGATCGAGGGCGGCGTCGAAGTCGCCTATCAATCTGACCTCGCAAAATCAGCTGATCCCGTGGAAGAATTAAAAACGATAAAAGCCCGCCTTGCAAATGTGACCTCGCCGTTTCGCACGGCCGAGCAGTTCAGGGTCGAGGATATTATTGACCCGCGCGAGACACGGAAATGGCTTTGTGAATTTGTAAATTTGGTGATGCGGTGAACGAGGTTTAGGTCTCTTAGACTCTTATGCTTTTAAGGCCCTAAACATCCCGCTGAAACCGACCATAGACATTTTCAAGGAAGCGCGTAGTTTGGTCAAACAGAGAGTTCACACCGATCGAGCGTTTTTAGGGGATACGGCGTTTTGATATTAAGGAATACGGATTATGAAAAAGTTTTTACTTAGCGCGTCTGCGCTTCTTATTCTGGCATACCAACCTGTGGCATCCGCGCACGACGCGCACAGCGGGTCTAAGGCTTTGATTTCTGTTTCTGCTACTGGCACAAGTTACCAAGCCCCTGATACGGCCTCTGTTTCAGCAGGTGTTGTCACGCAAGGCGTCACAGCGGGCGACGCGATGAGCGCCAATGCGGCAAAGATGAACGCGGTGTTTGAACAATTAGAAGTGGCGGGTATCCCGCTCCGAAATATTCAAACCTCGCAACTCTCGCTCCAGCCGCGCTATAATTACCAAGATCGCCAAGCCCCCAAGATCGAAGGCTATGAGGCGCGCAACACTGTGTCGGCCAAAACCGAAGACCTTGCCTCTGTCGGCGCTATGCTCGACGCGCTTGTACGGGCGGGCGTCAATAATATTAACGGCGTTCAGTTCTCTGTAAAAGATAGTAAAGCTGCCAAAGAAGCCGCGCGCGACGAGGCCATTAAAGAAGCGAAAGCCAAGGCCGAGTCTATGGCAAAGTCAGCGGGTGTCAGCCTTGGGAAGTTACAATCCCTAAGCGAAGGTGGCGGCGGGTTTCGTCAGGACGAAATCATCGTGACGGGCGCCCGCGCGGCCATGTCTATGGACGCGGCCCCTACACAGATTTCAGGCGGTGAGCAATCTTTGACGGTCACAGTCAATATGACTTACGCGATACAGAACTAAGGTTTTCTGAAATTTTAAACACAAAAAAGCGGAGGTCTTGACCTCCGCGACTTGTCTTTAACCCGCTTTGTAAAAGCGGCAATCGCGCCTATTCGACAGGTGGCTCGTAAAGGTTGTTTTCAGCATCTAACATCACAACATTTGGCACATAGTCTTTGGCCGTTTCAGCGTCCATTTGTGCGTAAGTAATAATGATAATCCGGTCACCAAGTTGCACACGGCGTGCGGCCGCGCCGTTCAGGCCAAAGGTCTTTGACCCGCGAGGCGCTTTAATCGCGTAGGTCGTGAAACGCTCGCCATTATTGATATTTAGAATATCCACTTGCTCATTGGCCAGAATACCTGCGCGTTCAAGTAAGTCCTGATCAATCGAGATTGACCCTTCATAATGTAGGTCGGCTTGAGTCACCGTGGCACGGTGAATTTTACCCTTCATCATTGTGAGCAACATACGCCCTCCTTAGTGTTTCGTACCCTATATAGGAAGGTTTCTCGTAATTAAAAGAAATTCTGACGAAATTTGCCTAGCTGTCAGCGAGGCATTTATCTATCGTTCAGCTTTATTTTTTTGATACGAGTCTCTTATGACAAACGCTTTCCCACATGTAGATATTGCCGTGCTCGTGACGGGCGGGACTTTGGATAAAGTGCATGACACTGAAACAGAAAGCCTGATATTTTCTGACGACCCAGACACGCATGTGACACAATTACTTAACACTGCACGCTGTTACTTTCCGCGCGTTGAAATACTTTTTAAAATTGACAGTTTAGATATGACGGACGCGCATCGGCAACAGATCTTAACCCGCATAATTGCTTCTCCCGAAACGCATATAGTTGTCACCCACGGAACAGGCACGATAGAGCAAACCGCCAAGTTTTTATCTGGTAAAACAGGCAGCAAGACCGTCATTTTAACAGGCGCCATGCGCCCCTTTTCACTAGGCCGCTCTGACGGTGGGTTTAATATGGGCGGCGCGATGATTGCTGTGCAAGTCCTGCCAAAAGGGGTTTACGGCGTTATAAATGGGCGCGTGTTTCACGCTGAGGATTTACACAAAGATACAAAACTTGGACGCTTTGACGTTTAATGTGGAGGTGCCGTGCCCGCGTCAATCTTAGCTTTCAACGAAAGTAAATCGCGCCAAGCGTCTTTTTTAAGGGCGGGTTGGCGCAAAAGAAATGAGGGATGGTAAAGCGGCATGGCAGGAATGGGCGCAAGAGCGTCTTCGCCTTTAATTTGAAGGTCCTGCCATTGGCCATGTTGTTTCATAAGGCTGTCCAGACCTGTCAAGGTTTTAAGAGGTAAGTCCCCGACCATTACGATAAATTTTGGCACTACTAATTCTATGTGTCGATGCAAGAACGGGCGGCAGAGTTCGATTTCTTCCGCTTTGGGATTACGGTTTTTGGTTGGCCGCCAGTTTACAGTATAAGTTATGTAAACATCATCTTCTGATAACCCAATCGCGCCGAGCATTTTGTCGAGTAATTGTCCTGAGCGCCCTATAAAGGGTTTGCCCTGCATATCTTCTTCGACACCAGGGCATTCGCCAATGACCATAATGTCTGCCTCTGGGTTGCCGCGCGCAAAAACGCATTGTCGCGCCCCGTCAGAGAGCGTTCCCGCATCAAAACCTTGCATCGCAATCTCTAACTCTTCGAGGGTCTTCGCTTTGCGCGCAATGAGGCCAGACCTTGGCGGCGCGACAGGTTTTACAGGCGGTGTTGAGGACTGGGGCGCTTGCGCGGGTTTTGTTTGCGATGTTGCGTTTTGAACGGATCTCGTATTGGCTTTAGGACGTCGGGCCGTTTCAGGAACTGTCGGCACATCGACGCCTGCGTCGTCCCACCATCCCAAAAGAGCCTTTAGCCCGTCTTCAATCTCAATATCCATTTCGTCAGTACCTACGATCTCGGCACAGTTCTAAAGACTGTCGGGACGTTGGCTTCGATACATTCAATGATCGATCCCGCTATGTCTTTCTTGGTGGCTTTTTCAATGCCTTCTAAGCCTGGCGAGGAATTGACTTCCAAGATTTTCGGGCCTGTATCACTGCGCAGAATATCCACGCCTGCAACATTAAGCTTTAAGATACGCGCGGCGCGAAGGGCGGTACGGCGTTCCTCTTTCGTCAGGCGGACGGTTTTAACAGAGCCGCCTTGATGGACGTTTGATCTGAACTCCCCAGGTTGTGCGACGCGCATCATCGCGCCAACAACTTTGCCGTCGACGACGAAACAGCGCAAGTCTGTGCCAGAGGCTTCTTTGATAAACTCTTGCACTAAGAAATGGGCGTCCAAACCTCGAAACGCATCGACGAGTGCCATAGCCGCTTTTTTCGTATCGGCCAGAACAACGCCTTTCCCCTGTGTGCTCTCGAGCAATTTCACGACAACGGGCGAACCGCCGACAAGGTCGATAATACCCTTTGTGTCGGCTGAGGATTTCGCAAATGCTGTATTTGGCATACCCAGACCGTGTTGGGCCAAAAGCTGATGGGCGAGCAGTTTGTCGCGCGACGCGCCGATCGCGCGCGATGTGTTAAGGCAGTACACGCCCATGCTCTCGAATTGTCGAACAACGGCCATGCCGTAAAATGTCATGCGCGAACCGATACGGGGAATAACCGCATCATATCGGGGTAGCGCCGCGCCGTCATAATAGACTTCGGGCTTGTGCGCGTTAATGGACATGTAACACCGACTGGTCGCCACACATTCAATAATATGTCCCCGCGCTTCGGCGGCTTCGATCATGCGTCGGTTCGAATAATTCTTTGGCTCTTGCGTCAAGATCGCTATCCGCAGCGGGCGCTTTGGAATACTGCTCTTGGTCTGGCGCTTTTTGTAAACATCATAATTAAGTTGTGGCTGCAAGAAGGATGAAGACGGCACAACCGCCACATCATCGCGAAGGGCCGAACGACCAATAAGCATACGGTAGCCCATAGTCTCTCGGTTCGTCAGTGAAATCTCAATCGGCCACTTTTGCTCTCCGAATTTCACATGCGCTTGAATAACGTAGCGAAGTTCGGTTGAGCCGTTCGAGCTTGTGACATTACGGCGGTCGAGAACTTTGGCCGAACAGACGACTTCAATTGTTGGGTCGCTGGGATCGGGATGCATGATAAACCGAACTTGCGGGTTTTTTTCTGTGCCAAAAGGTTCAATCGCGATGGCGTGCAGGGCAGATGTTCGCGCGCCTGTGTCAATCTTAGCTTTAATTGCGGGAAGCGAGAGGTCTGGAAGACTTACCCATTCTTCCCAACCGAGCGATAATGATTCAGCCATAAGTATGTTCTTTATAGGGCGCGACACATCATGTGCTTTACCGCGGCGTTGATAGAGTCTAATTGAATAGAAAGATTTTTGATAAATAGCGAGTCTAAGATGTCTGTTGAACGCGAAAGTATGGAATATGATGTGGTTATCGTGGGGGCGGGGCCAGCGGGCCTGTCTGCGGCGATCCGCTTAAAGCAATTGGGCGGGGACGATATGAATGTCGTCGTGCTCGAAAAAGGCTCTGAAGTCGGCGCGCATATTTTGTCAGGGGCCGTTCTTGACCCAAGCGGGTTAAATAAATTGATCCCAGACTGGAAAGAAAAAGGCGCACCGATTAAAACCGAAGTGACGTCTGATAAGCTTTTACTCCTCGGACCAAGCGGATCACTGGGTATCCCAAGCTTTGTCATGCCGCCTTTAATGCACAATCACGGCAATTACATTGTCTCAATGGCCAATACATGTCGTTGGCTCGCGGAGCAGGCCGAAGCGCTCGGCGTTGAAGTCTTCCCTGGTATGTCATGCTCAGAGCTTGTTTACGGCGAAAAGGGCGAAGTCAAAGGCGTTGTCGCGGGTGAGTTCGGGATCTCCAAGGACGGTACAAAAGGCGACGGATATGAGCCCGGCATGGAATTGCACGGCAAATATGTCATGCTCGCGGAAGGCGCTCGCGGATCGCTTGCGAAACAAGTCACAGCGAAATACGCGCTTGATGCCGACTCGGACGTTCAAAAATACGGTCTTGGCATGAAAGAGATTTGGGACGTCAAGCCTGAAAACCACGACGAAGGCGCTGTTGTCCATACGGCAGGTTGGCCTTTGGGTTGGAAAGCAGGCGGCGGGTCGTTCTTGTACCACGCAGAAAACAACCAAGTCTTCCTCGGCTATATTGTCGACCTAAACTATAAAAACCCGCATCTTTATCCTTATGCAGAATTCCAGCGTTGGAAGCACCATGCGGACATTGCTAAAGTCTTAGAAGGCGGAAAACGTGTCGCATATGGTGCGCGCGTTGTGACCAAGGGCGGTTTTCAATCTATTCCCAAAGCGGCTTTCCCTGGCGGGACATTGATCGGCTGTACGGCGGGGCTTGTGAACTTGCCGCGTATTAAAGGCAATCATAACGCCATGCATTCAGGCATGGCCGCAGCGGAAGCCGCATTTGCAGCTATTAAAGACGGTCGCTCTGGTGATGTTTTAGAAGATTACGATGCAGAATTGCGGTCGGGCATAGTTGGCCAAGATTTGAAACCTGTTCGAAATGTTGCGCCGCTCAATGCCCGCTTTGGCCCGCTTATTGGCGGCATGATGCTCGGCGGTATTGATATGTGGAGCGCGACCCTGACTAAGGTCAATATTGTCGGCGCTTTGTTTAACGTAAAAAGCCTGTTTAAAAGAAAGCCGACCGCTACGATCGGTCACGGCAAGGACGACGCGCAATCAACAGGCAAGGACGCGGATTACAAACCGATTGAATACCCAAAGCCTGACGGTGTGATATCCTTTGACCGCCTGACAAATGTGAGCTTTACGGCGACCAATCACGGCGAAGATCAGCCTTCGCATTTGAAACTCGCAGACCCGAGCATTCCAATTGCTGTAAACTTGCCTGTCTACGACGAACCCGCCCAGCGTTATTGTCCTGCAGGTGTTTACGAAGTTCTGCGCGATGATGACGGGTCTAACCCCCGCTTTAATGTCAATTCACAAAACTGCATTCATTGCAAAACATGTGATATCAAAGACCCAAGCAAGAACATTACATGGACCGTCCCCGAAGGCGCAGGCGGCCCAAATTATCCAAATATGTAGCGTCGCAATCGCATGAAATGCCACCTGTCTTTGGCACTGTTTAGGACAGGCCTTTTCATGCTATGCGTTTCCTCTAAGCGTCCTACTAAGTGTCCTTTAGGCCGACCAATAAGTTTAACGCGGTTTGAGTTGAACTTTTTTGAATTTACATTTTCGAGTTTTTTCGTGAAAGTCTCTGCATGAATTTCCAAAAGATAATCACATACGCTGCCCTGCCTCTGTTTGCACTTGGGGCGTTGGGAGCGTTGTCTTCTTGTACCACGTCGAATCCGACTTATGTCGATGACATGTCGCCTGACGCCAAATTGTTTGGTGAATATTTGGCGGGAAGCTATGCGAATTATCTGGACGATGCACCTGCACGATCTGAGTATTTATCCAGAGCGTTTTCACGGGCGCAAGATGATTTAAGTTTGGGACGTCGGGCGCTGAGCTTTGCATTGACGGCGGGCGAAACAGACCTGGCGCGCACTTTGGCAATGGAGCTGCATCAGACGCACCCGCAAGAGCCTATGGCGCGCGCTGTTCTTGGCGAACGGGCGCTCTCTAAGGGGCAATATGCCAAAGCTTTAGAATATTTCAAAGAACCGACAGAAGATTTGACCATGTTGATCTTGATGCAGCTTATGCAAGGGTGGGCACATGTCGGTGCGGGCGATTCTGAAGCGGCAAAAATTACATTCGAAAATATCGGAGGCGGGCAATATTTCGAAGCGATTGGCGCGCTTGAAATCGCGAAGAAACATGCGCTAGAAGGCGATATTGACGCGGCCCTTAAAGGGTTTTCAGACGTAGAAGACGTACAGGTCTCAGGTGTTGAAACCGCCTTGTCGATTACGCGCGCAAAATCTCAGTCTGGGGATATAGAAGGCGCGCTTGAATATATTCAAAAATTCTCTGATGAAAATGGTCAGTTTGAAACTGGTCCTGTGCGGTCATATCTCGAAACTCTAAAAAGCGGTCAGGCCTTGGGCGAGAAATTAACAGTGCAACAAGAAGCGTCGCGCGCTTTGACCGAGCCTGCCGTTGGGTTCTTTGCCATGAACCGTGCCTTTGACGCGTCTGAAGTCTTTTTGCGCCTCGCGCTCTCACTTGATCCAGAACATGATAAAGCCAGACTCTGGCTTGGCAGTCTCTTAGAAAATTCAGACAGATCTGATGAGGCGATGGAAGTTTATAATTCAATTTCTGATGCGTCTGACTATGTCGTCTCAGGTCGATTGGCGAGTGCGAACCTGTTCTTTGAACGGGATGAAGACAAGGCCGCAATGGCGCTATTAGAAGATGTTCACGCCAAACATCCCTCCTTTATCACGCGCGAAGCACTTGGACGTGCGCGTCTCGTGCGCGAAAATTACGAAGAAGCCTTGCCGATTTATGATGCTCTGGTCAAAAGTTTGACAGATGAAGAAATAAGACAAAATCCGCAGCCGCTTTATTTTCGAGCGATTTGTTATGAACGCACCAAGCAATTTGATCTCGCGGTCAAAGATTTCAAACGTGTCTTAGAGATTAATCCGGACGATGCGGATACGCTGAATTATCTAGGCTATACGTGGGTGGATCGCGGTGAAAACTTAACTGAGGCCTTTCAAATGATCCGCAGGGCCGTAGAGTTGGAACCACAAAGCGGCGCGATTGTCGACAGTTTAGGATGGGCCCATTATAAACTGGGTCAATATAGTGAGGCCAAAGACAAGCTTGAAGACGCGGTGGCTTTGTCGCCTGCAAGCGCAACTATTGTTGACCATTTAGGCGATGTATATTGGAAGCTTGGGCGCAAACGCGAAGCGCGCTATCAATGGGAACGCGCCTTGAGTTTTGATCCCACAGATGATGAGCGTGCGAGTATTCGGGTAAAGCTTAAATCGGGATTAGGCACACAAGCCTATAGCCCTTAGATATCTTGGTGCAAATGAAAGTCTATATGGCGAAAGTCTTTAAAGCGTGAGTGCCATTGAGAGTAAAACAAGATAATGCCGGATAAAGCATTTTTTGAAACCGCTTATTTTGAGACGGCGCGCGCCAAGGTTAATTTGACCTTGCATGTTGGGCGCGTGATTTCCGACCTTGCGGATCCTTTTTACAATTATCACCCAATCGATAGCCTTGTGACATTTGCCGATATTGGGGATGAGTTAAGAGCAGAGATTTCAGAACCTATTCCCGCCCAATCCGCGCAAGCGACAAGTCTGACCATTACCGGGCCATATGGCGAAAGCCTGAAAGATGATGACCCCGATAATCTTGTGCTTAAGGCTTATGCGCGTGTTGCACGCCATGTACCGCTGCCTGCGATTGATTTTTATCTGTTGAAAAACTTGCCTGTCGCGTCGGGCCTTGGCGGCGGGAGTGCAAATGCCGCCGCAACGCTGCGGATTTTGAAACGCATCGCTACTCTTCCTGACGCCGTCTGGAAAGATATTGCAATTTCGCTGGGCGCGGATGTGCCTGTTTGCATGTTGCAACAAACAGCGCGTATGAGTGGCATTGGTGAAAATGTTATGGCCTTGGAGGCCTTAGAGCCTGTGTACGGCGTTTTGATTAATCCAAATATTGCCGTTTCGACTGTAGAAATATTCAAGGCCTACGATAAAGGTACGCCGCCAGAAACCCCGCGCCCTCAAAAAATAACAGGCGGCTTGCTCTCCCGCGCGCGCGACGGCGGGAATGATCTTGAACCTGTGACGTGTGAGCTGGAAGCCAAAGTCAATCAGATACTGATTGCGCTTAAGCGGACATCGTCCTGTCAATTGGCGCGTATGTCTGGATCAGGCGCGAGTTGTTTTGGCCTGTATTCCAATTTAGGCGCGGCCCAAAAAGCGTTCATGCAAATCCAAAAACTCTATGCGGGTTGGTGGGTACAGCTCGTGATTTTAGGCGATACATAGATGTAATTGCGCTGAATAATAAAGGCCGTATTTGCGGGCTTTTTCAATTCGGACTAAACCAAAAACACTCTAATTAATGCGGTCTACGACATATCCTGCGAGATCGCCTAAAGTCGACCGCAAGTTTGATTTTGGAAAAATGGAGAGGGCTTGGCGCGCATCATCTGCATATTTGCGGGCCTGCTCCAAAGTCGATTGCAAAGTGCCTGCGGCTCTAAGGTATGAAACGGCCGTTTCTAAATCTGTATCCGTTTGAACATGTTCAACGACGACGCGGTTCCAAAACGCTTTTTCTACATGTCCTGCTTGTTGATAGGCGCGAATAACGGGCAGGGTCACTTTGCCTTCGCGGAAGTCATCGCCAACCGATTTTCCCAAAGCGCTCTCCATTCCGCCGTAATCAAGGGCGTCGTCCACGAGTTGAAAGGCGAGTCCGATTTTCATGCCGTAATCGCGCAAGGCGGCGCGTTCCGCTGTTGAGCGCTCTGCAATGATGGGCGCGACTTCGGTCGCCGCCGCAAACAAGGCCGCCGTCTTGGCGCGGATAATATCCATATAATCCGCCTCAGTCACTGTAATCTTACGAAGATAGGCGAGTTGTTTGACTTCGCCTTCTGCAATCACGCTGGACGCTTTGGAGAGAACGCTGAGCGCTTCCATCGAGCCTGTTTCAACCATCAGGTTAAACGCGCCCGCAAACAGAAAGTCCCCGACCAAAATACTCGATGCATTGCCCCAAATTTTATTGGCAGGACGTTTCCCGCGACGTAACTCGCTCTCGTCCACAACGTCATCATGCAAGAGGGTCGCGCTGTGAATAAATTCGACAGCAGCTGCAAGTTTATGATGGTCTTGGCCTTGATAGCCACACATGGCGGCACTGGCGACGGTCAAAAGGGGGCGCAAACGTTTTCCGCCCGCACTGACAAGATGCGCGGCTAAGTCTGGGATAATCCCAACAGGGCTTTGCATGCGATCTGTGATCAATGAGTCGACAGCCGCCATATCCGAGGCTGCAAGCACAAGTAAGCGCTCAGCAGGATTTTTTCGGGCGACGGGCATTTCAGGCGTCGGGAATTTAATGGGTTCAGACATCGGTTTATCCTTTGGCTCATCCAACAGTGCCAGATTCTAAATACTCACAAAAGATAAACGGCGTGACCTCATGCGGCAAGGGGTATCGCGCAATTGTGAACGTGGAACGGTGTCGCAGGCTTGAAAAATATAGAGCGCGCGACCAGATATTAAGTGTATAGCTCATAATAAGGCGCTAAACACCAATGCCTAAGCTATTTCTTGAGCCACTGATTGAAAAGGACGTGCCATGATCGCTATATTAAAAACCGTCAATCCTGTGACTTTGAATTTCGCGCAAGCCGTGTTGAAAGAAGCCGAGATCGAGCATTTCGTCATGGATCAACATGTCAGTATTTTGGACGGGTCGATCGGGGCTATTCCGCGTCGTTTAATGGTCATAGACGAAGATCATGCCTCTGCGATACGCGCCCTAAAGCTCGCGGGATTAGAAGCCGAGATTTTCCACGCATAGCGTCCTGCTTTCACGCTTGAAATTACGTCATTTCCCTATAGCTTGCGCGCAGAAAAAAGGCTCTCGCATATTATGTCCGACACACCCCTTAATCAGGCCCTAAATCCTATTGTTCCAACGGACACAGCGCCGTCTATTGCGCCGGCTAATGAAAATGGCGGAGGGCCGCTCTCTTTCCAAGGCTTGATCTTAACGCTGCAAAACTATTGGGCCAAGCAAGGCTGCGTGATTTTGCAACCGTTTGATACCGAAGTCGGGGCAGGGACATTGCACCCCGCGACAGTGCTGCGCTCATTAGGGCCAAAGCCGTGGAACGTCGCCTATGTTCAACCATCACGCCGCCCCGCAGATGGGCGCTACGGCGAGAACCCAAACCGCTTGCAACATTATTACCAGTTCCAAGTCATCATGAAGCCGAACCCCAAAAACCTGCAAGAGCTTTACCTTGGCTCGCTCGACGCCATTGGTATTGACCGCGACCTGCATGATATCCGCTTTGTCGAAGATGATTGGGAAAACCCAACGGTCGGCGCATGGGGCTTGGGATGGGAAGTCTGGTGCGACGGTATGGAAGTCAGCCAGTACACGTATTTCCAACAGGTTGGCGGGCTTGATCTTGATCTTGTATCAGGGGAGCTTACTTACGGGCTAGAGCGCCTCGCCATGTATGTGCAGGGCGTGGACAATGTCTATGATTTGAAATTTAACGATGCGACCGAAGACCGCGCAAGTGTGACTTACGGGGATGTGTTTCATCAAAACGAAGTCCAGCAATCGACCTATAATTTTGAACATGCCGACGTAGATAAAATTCGTCAAAAATTCGAATACGCCGAAGAAGAATGCAAATATTTACTCGGGTTAGATAACCCGCTGCCGCTCCCGGCCTATGAGCACGCGTTGAAAGCGTCGCATTTGTTTAATTTGCTCGACGCGCGCGGTGTGGTGTCCCCGACGCAAAGACAAGAATATATTAAACGTGTCCGCGACCTTGCCAAAGGGTGTGCGGATAAGCATGTCGCGCTTGAGAGTGCGGCAGCGCAACTCTCGACAGTAGAAGTGAAATAGTCATGGCTGAACTTCTCTTTGAAATCTTCTGCGAAGAAATCCCCGCCCGTATGCAAGTCCGTGCGGGACAAGACCTCGAAAAAGCCATGACCACTGGCTTGAAAGAAGCGGGCCTGACCGTGGACGATGTCCGTGTGTTCACAGGGCCAAGACGCCTTGTCTATGTCGCCGATATTCCCGTGCAAAGCCCCGATATTAACGAAGAGCGCAAAGGGCCGCGTGTCGGCTCGCCCGAAAAAGCCTTGGCCGGATTCATGCGCGGCGCGGGATTAACAGATATATCGCAGGCCGAGACGCGCTCTGATAAAAAAGGCGAACATTATGTCGCCGTGATTAAAAAAGAGGGTGTGTCGAGTCCCGAAATCCTCTCGGACCTCATCCCCAATATCATGAATAAATTCCCATGGCCGAAATCCATGAAATCGGGCGAGAGCGCCTTTCGCTGGGTGCGGCCTTTGCAATCCATGATTTGCTTGCTCAATGAGGTCGTGGTTCTCGTCGAAGTCGGCGGCGTGACCGCTGGTAATGTAACAGAGGGCCATAGGCGTCACGGCGCAGGGCCGTTCACGGTCACGAATTTTGCAGATTATAAATCGGCCCTCGAAGGCCAAGGTCATGTCATGTTAGACGCTGAGGCGCGTAAAACGCTGATCTTACGCGACGCGAAAGCCGCCTGCGAAGCCAAGGGTTTGGAACTGGTTGAAGATATTGGCCTCTTGGCCGAGGTCGCGGGACTGGCCGAATGGCCCGTCGTGATTTTAGGGCATATGGACCCAAGCTTTTTGGAATTACCCAGCGAGGTCATTCGCCTGTCTATGCGCACACACCAGAAATATTTTGCCGTGAAAAATGCCAAGACAGGACAACTCGCGCCGAACTTTATTGTGGTCGCGAACCAAGCCGCCCCGGACGGTGGGGCTGCGATTGCGGCAGGGAATTCACGGGTTCTGTCGGCCCGTTTGGCAGACGCACAGTTCTTCCAAAGTGAAGACGCGAAGAAAAACCTGATTGAGTATTATAATAAACTCGACACGGTGGTGTTTCATAAAAAGCTTGGCTCTATCCGTGATAAGGCGGAACGGGTCAGTGCGCTGGCGCGGGAACTCGCGCCAAAAATTGGGGCCGATGCAGACGTTGCAGAGCGGGCGGCCAAGCTGTCCAAATGTGACCTCGTCACCCAGACCGTGATTGAATTTACCTCGCTCCAAGGACAAATCGGGCGGTTAATGTATGAACGCGCCCTTCGAGACGCGGCTAAAGCCGCTCCTCAGGGTGAGGAGAGTAGGTCGTCTCATCCTGAGGACGGCGAAGCCGTGGACTCGAAGGATGCACGGTTCACGCCCGCCCAACACGCCTCCATCGCCACAGCCATTGAAGACCATTACAAGCCCCAAGGCCCAAGCGACAGCGTCCCAACAGACCCCGTCGCGATTTCTGTCGCCCTCGCGGATAAACTCGACAGCCTTGTAGGGTTCTGGGCGATTAACGAAAAACCGACAGGGTCAAAAGACCCGTTTGCGTTAAGGCGTGCGGCCTTAGGTGTAGTTCGGATTATTTTGGAGAATAATGTTCGCTTGAATTTAGTTCGTAGTTTAGATTGGACCATGACTGACTATCGGCGTAAATTGAATAACGAAACTGGTGATTTTAAAGCCACTAAATACGATAATTGGCTTTCTGATGAGCGAGTTGTTGACCTCCTCGCCTTCATCCTAGACCGCCTAAAAGGTTATCTCCGTGATCAAGACCTGCGCCATGACGTGATCGATTCCGTTTATGCCTTAGATGATAAGAGCGGGGGCGGTGATGACCTCGTCGATATCGTAAATCGTATCAAAGCGGTGCAATCCTTTATCGACACCAAAGACGGCGCGGATTTGCTCGCGGGTTATAAACGTGCGGCCAATATTTTGAAGGCGGAAGAGAAAAAAGGCGCACTACCCGAAGGCTCTGCCAAAGCGCCAAAGGAAGATATATCCTTTGCACTCTATAAGGCGTTACACTTGGCGGGCGACGAAATTAAGACGGCTTTATTCGCGGAAAAATATAATGACGCCATGACGGCTTTGGCCAATCTACGCGCCCCCATCGATGAGTTTTTCACCCATGTACAGGTTATTTCAGATGACACCGCTGTCAAAGAAAACAACCTTAGACTTTTGAAAGATATTCGTGATACGGCCCAAAGGATAGCGGATTTTGACCTGATTTCAGGGTGATCTTACAGAGCTTTAATAAGCGGGCGCGGGAGTCGGAATTATGACAAAATGGGTTTACGCATTTGGCGGCGGCACAGCCGACGGCGACACGACTATGAAAAACCTCCTTGGCGGTAAGGGCGCGAACTTGGCCGAAATGGCGAGCCTCGGCCTTCCCGTTCCGCCCGGTTTCACTATGACTGCCGATGTGTGTACCTCATACTATGATAATAATGAAACCTATCCTGACGGGTTGGATAAACAGACCGAAGACGGCCTTAAGCATATTGAAAAGCTGACAGGTAAAGTCTTTGGCGATTCTGATAATCCCCTGCTTGTCTCCGTGCGCTCTGGGGCGCGGGCCTCTATGCCGGGCATGATGGACACGGTCCTGAATTTGGGCTTAAACGACGAAACGGTTGAGGGTCTGGCGAAACTCTCTGGCGACCGTCGTTTCGCCTTTGATAGCTATCGCCGTTTCATCACCATGTATTCTGATGTTGTGCTCGGCGTTCATCATCATACTTTCGAAGATATTCTAGATCGTCATAAAGACGAATATGGTTATGTCACGGACACGCAAATGACCGCGCCCAATTGGGAAGCTGTCGTCAAAGATTACAAAAAAGCCGTCGCGCGTGAACTCGGCCATGACTTCCCGCAAGACGCGCGCGCGCAATTACAAGGGGCGATTGACGCCGTGTTCGGGTCATGGATGAATGACCGCGCCGTGGTCTACCGCCGCCTCAACGATATCCCCGCCGCGTGGGGTACGGCTTTAAATGTCCAAGCCATGGTCTTTGGCAATATGGGCGAAACCAGCGCGACAGGCGTGGCTTTTACCCGTAATCCCTCTACGGGTGAAAATGCCTATTACGGCGAGTTCCTGATTAACGCCCAAGGCGAAGACGTGGTGGCAGGTATACGCACGCCGCAAACTCTGACGAAAATCTCGCGCGAAGAAATGGGCGATGATCAGCCGTCCATGGAAGAGGCGCTCCCGAAAGTTTACAAAGAACTCGCCGAGACTTTTGTGACCCTAGAAGCGCATTATAAAGATATGCAAGACATTGAGTTTACCGTCGAGCAAGGCAAATTATGGATGTTGCAAACGCGAACTGGCAAGCGTACGGCGCGGGCGGCTTTGCGCATTGCGGTTGAAATGGCCGAAGCAGGACAGATTAATCAAGAAGACGCGCTGATGCGGATTGAACCGCTCTCGCTTGACCAGCTTTTACACCCGACCTTGGACGAAAATGCACCGCGCGATATTATTGCGATGGGCCTTCCTGCCTCTCCGGGGGCGGCGATTGGCGAGGTGGTGTTTAACTCTGATGAGGCCGAAGCTTTGCACAAGGCGGGACATAAAGTCATCTTAGTTCGCACGGAAACTTCGCCCGAAGATATCCACGGCATGCATGCAGCAGAAGCCATTGTCACCGCTAGAGGCGGCATGACCTCTCACGCGGCCGTTGTCGCACGCGGTATGGGCCGACCTTGCGTATCAGGTGCAGGCGATATTCGTATCAATGAGGCTGATGGCTTTTTCACTGTTGCGGGGCGCAAAATTAATAAAGGCGAAATCATTACTGTAGACGGCGCTTCTGGGCAGGTCTTTTTCGGCGCGGTGGATATGGTTCAACCTGAAATGTCGGGCGAATTTGCCAAAGTCATGAGCTGGGCGGATGATTCCCGCACGCTGGGTATTCGCACGAATGCCGAAACGCCTTTGGATGTTCAAACCGCCAAGGATTTCGGGGCCGAAGGCATTGGCCTTTGCCGTACAGAACATATGTTCTTTGAGGCGGATCGTTTAGGCTTTTTCCGCGAGATGATTTTATCAGCGGATAAAGAAGGTCGCCAAGACGCTCTGGCGAAAATTCTACCTGTGCAACGCGAAGACTTTGCCGCCATTTTCCGTATCATGGGCGAATTACCGTGTACCATCCGACTGCTTGATCCGCCTTTGCATGAGTTCTTGCCGCATTCAGAAGACGATATTCGCTCTGTGGCCGAATCGATTGGCCTACCCGCGAGTGAATTAATGGCACGCGCGCGGGAATTGGCCGAGAGCAATCCTATGCTGGGCCACCGCGGCTGTCGCTTGGGGATCTCTTATCCTGAAATTTACGAAATGCAGGCGCGTGCCATTTTTGAGGCGCAACTCCTTGTTAAAAAAGAGAGCGGCGTCATGCCGATTGCGGAGATTATGATCCCGCTTGTGTCCTCCGCGAAAGAGCTTGAGATTTTAAAGGCCGCAATTGCGAAGATTGCCAAAGAGGTCGGTGCGCCTGATTATTTAATCGGTACAATGATCGAATTGCCGCGTGCCGCCTTGCGTGCGGCCGATATTGCCGTGAATGCGGATTTCTTCTCATTTGGGACAAATGACCTGACTCAGACGACCTTTGGCCTCTCGCGCGATGATGCCGGAAAATTCCTCCCCGATTATGTGGCGCAGGGTATTATGGAAAAAGACCCGTTTGTGACCTTGGACCAAGAGGGTGTTGGAGACTTAATTCAAATTGCCTGCGAACGGGGGCATCAGACAAAGCCTAATCTGAAACTCGGAATTTGCGGAGAGCACGGCGGTGATCCCGCCTCTATTGATTTCTGTCATAGGTCGGGTCTGCATTATGTGTCATGCTCGCCTTACCGTGTACCGATAGCGCGTTTATCGGCTGCGCAGGCGGCAATTCGGGCGAAAACCGCTGTATAAGTCCTGATAAAGGACAGTGATTAGGTCGTAATTTCTAATCAGATTTCCTATATATTCCCGAACGGAGCGCAGAATCACTGCGCTTTGGGATTTTAATGCGGGTTTTTGCCCAAAATTAAGTCCTTATTAATTATAAAATGCATTCTGGCTGGGCTGGGAGGCATTAACTTAAGTGTTATCGGGTAATTTTGTGGAGTCTTTCGCAAAAAACTTGATGGGCATTTAAATTGACTGTAAGGGGCGCGACATATGTCACGCATACAACAAATTATTGTCGGCTGGGGAATCGTGATCGGTGCTATTGGCATCGCGTCACTCGCATTTCCGTCGATATCTGAGAAAGCTGCCGATCAGCGCGAACACGCCTATTGGCAAGAGCGCGCTGAAGCATTTCAGGCTGTGGACGATAATGATGCCTATACTTCATCATTTTTGCAAAACCTGGCAGAGCTGCATACAGACCCTGCGCTTCGAAATTCTGGCATGCGCGACAGTCGGGCCTTGTCAGATCTTGAAACCATCAGCCGCAAAGATATTCTTGTGGCAAAACATAAATCTCGCGAACATCAATGTTTGTCAGAGGCGATTTATTACGAAGCGCGCTCTGAGCGCATTTCGGGTCAGACCGCTGTTGCCGAAGTGATCTTAAACCGTGTGAAAAGTAAGCATTATCCAAATTCTGTTTGCGGCGTAGTTTACCAAGGGGCCGAGCGCCGGACGGGGTGTCAGTTTACATTTACTTGTGATGGTTCAACTGCTTTGACGCCCAAAGGCCTACATTGGGAACGGTCGCAAGATATTGCAAGCCTCGCGATAACGGGCGGCAACCGCAAAATCACGCAACGCGCAACGCATTACCATACATTAAGTGTCGATCCGCATTGGTCGTCTTCTTTGCAAGAAACCAAAGTAATTGGATCACATAAGTTCTACCGCTTTAAATGGCGCGAAAGGCCTGTTGTGTCGAATGTCTCGATTGCACCGCCAAGTCCTTAGGTTTTAAGGCTTTAAGTTTTCAGAGTTTCAAGCCCGCGCAAGCGGGTTTTTATATGTTAGAGAGTGTACTCTAGTACATGTTGAAAGACCGTGGATTTAAAACGACGCATGCTTCTGCGGATATTCCGCATCGCCCGCGCGAGCTTTAGTTCGCATCCATGCCCCTGCAAGCTCAAGCTCGCATCCATGCTCCCCGCGAGCTTTAGCTCGCATCCATGCCCCTGCGCTTTAGTTCGCATCCATGCCCCTGCGCTTTAGTTCGCATCCATACCTATGTCGAAATTCATCACGGAATGCGTCAGCGCGCCAATTGAAATAATGTCTATTCCCGATTCCGCAATAGCGCGAACGGTGGTCAGGTTCACCCCGCCCGAGGCCTCTAGCGTAGGGCGCCGCCCTTTATAACTATTTACGATCTCGACGGCGTCGCGGAGTGTGTCAGGGGACATATTATCGAGCAAGACCACATCAGGGCTATGCGGCAGAGCTTTTTTGAGTTGCGCCAGCGTGTCGACTTCGACGCTGATATGTATCATGTGATCGGCGCGAGATTTAATCGCGGTGAGCGCTTTATCAATGCCGCCCGCGAGCGCGATATGGTTATCTTTAATCATGATGGCGTCGGACAAAGACTGGCGATGGGTCTGTCCGCCGCCCGCGAGGACCGCGCGTTTTTCGAGCGCCCGTAACCCCGGCGTGGTTTTACGTGTCGCGGCAATCCGAACGGACGTGCCTTCGACAAGGCTGACATATTGCGCGGTCAAAGTTGCAATGCCCGACATGCGGCCCAAAAAGTTCAACGCCGTGCGTTCCGCTGCGAGCAGGGACCTGACATTGCCCTCTATGCTCGCGATAATCGTACCTGATTTCACGGCACTGCCATTACCGCATTTCACAGTGAGTTTAACATCCCTGTCGACCATGGCGTATGTCATTTCCGCCGCCTGCATGCCCGAAATCACGCCTGTATCCCGCGCACGCATGAACAATTTGCCTTTGGCCTTTTCAGGGATAAGGAGGTTTGCGGTCACGTCGCCACTATTGCCAAAATCCTCATCAAGCGCGCGGCGCACCATGGGTTCAATAATGGTCGGGGGAAGGGGCGGGAGTGTGTAAGTCATAGGGCTGTTTAGCGCGTTACACACTCGCGGGAAACCTAAACCTGCACGCAAAAATAAGGGATTGCGTTCATGGCACGCCAAAGACCCGCGCTTCGCTAATCCACGAAGACGGAGACTGCGCGAAGGCAGGCTCGCGCATGAATATCAATGGGTGTATGGGGCGGAACTGCGCCTAAGCTGTGTCTGGGGGCCGTCCGCGAATAGAGGCAATGGGCGGCGCGTTCAAAGGCGAGGCTGAACCCGCCCAACTTGGCAGAATGTTTGGGCCAAACCTTGGATTTGTTAAAGGGGCGTGCGACGTCGCCGCCGCCGTGCGGAACTCTCTGGGGAACACTGAAATTGCACGCGGCTTGCGAAAGACCTTGCCCGCCGTTTGCACGTCATTGCGATTTGCATTACGAGCCGCATGGCGACCTACATTCCGACGTGACCTTGCGAGTGGCGGAAGCCGAAATTGCCCCTCTTGATCGGTTTTAAACTTATCGTAAAAAATTGCGTTTTGCGACGGGTGGGGCGGCAGAGGATGCGGCGTATAGAGGGCATAAGCGGGTCTAAAAGTGGGTTTTGGCGGTTCAGCTTCACAGGTCTGAACAGCCCTATATTTTGTTGTATGCGCAGGCGCACCGTCCGGCAGAGTGACCTTTTCAAATCGAGCGTCCCAATTATTTAAAGCTTTCGCGCCGCCTAAATCCCGCAAGACACGCGCCCGCCAAGACGGCGTGCGTAACATTTCGGACTTGGCCGTAATGAGCGCGTTCCACTCCTCTTGCACAATGATATCGCGCACAATCCGCGCCACCCGCCGCGCCGTTCGTAAAACGAAACGCGAATTCGAAATCTGCGCCGTTATCAAAGCACACAACACCGCGACAGCCTGCTGCATCACGTCCGTAGATTTACGGGTGGGTAAAACGTCTTTGCATAATTCTGAGAGGCCGCGTGACATGCGAGGAGTATGCGGGCGGTTTTAGGGGCGGGGATAGAGTTTCTGATAATGCCCTAAGGGCATAGGGGGAGGCGGAGCCTATTATCCGTTAGGTCGAGGTGGGCACTGAAAATCACGGGGCATCTAACTATTGAAAATTTTAGAACCGAGGCTTCTTAGGAGTCTTACCAAATGCGTACTTTTGGGGGCACTGCGGACCTTAGAAATAACCCAGCTAACGATCTGCTCCTGCGTAAAGCAGACATAAGCCGTGAGGCTTAAAGCGCCCCATGCGTTGCCTTGTGAAGAATTTATGTTAATCTAAACAGTCGTCTCTACCGAGACGATGATTCAAATCGAAGCGCAGGGCTACCAAAATGAATTACAAAAGAAGTCTCAGCGAGCTAGAAGCCTATGCCGTCAAATGGTGGCCTGACGAGCTTAAAAAGACTGCAGCTAAAGCCAGCATTATTCCTACACTGATTGAAACCCAAGATGATTTTCTATCTATTTTGACAATTTCGGGAAAAAGCCCGACGCAGATCTTCGACGTGATTAAAGCGAGCAAACTACCAGCGAACCTGATTTTGAAGCACTTGGTAATACTATCCGATTTTGGTGGAGAGAGGTTGAAACGACTTAGCAGCGAGTTTCACAATGTTTTCTACAGTGACCCAAAGAGCGACTCATATTCAATGAACTACATCTTCAACGAAGAGGTTCAAACATATCACTTCAAAACGCTGCCGAACGGTAAGAAACTGTCGAACCCTAGCCTCCACATCGACGGGAAAGGCCTGCTGAACGAGCTACCACTGACAGATCTTCACAGGGATGCAATTATGATCCTGCTTCACGGCTCTACCTGCGTCGATAGCGAAGGTGGAGGGTTGGAAAAGTGCGAACTCGGCACGATGCTCGGAAAGAAGCAAATCCTCGAAGAGTATATCAAGGAGCGCTATATTGTCGTCAGCCGCATTACTGGCGGCGCGGGGTCAAACGCACAAGGACAAATTGCAGAAAAGATTGTAGTCCAATTTTTGCGAGACCGTCTGTCGCAGGATTACAAAATCGGGCGCGGTGCTGTAAAATTGAAAGGCTACCCAAAGGCGTCCGGTATGCCTTTCGACATTATCGTAGAGCGGGGTGGGAACAAGGTTGGCATTGAGATTAGCTTTCAGGTGACGACGAATAGCGTGATTGAGCGCAAAGCTGGACTAGCGGAAGACCGGCTTCGGTACATGAATGGAGAGAACCACTTTATAACTTATATCCTAGATGGAGCAGGTAATTTCGAACGTAAATCTGCTGCCGCACGCATCTGTGAATTTAGTGATTGCACTGTCGCATTTTCCGACGAAGAGTTTGAAGTGCTCGCGACGTTTATCGAGAGCAGCATATGATACGCTTTATCGATCTGTTTGCAGGCACGGGTGGCATGCGCCTAGCTTTTGAGCAGGCTATGCGGGAGAGCGGGCAAGAGTCAGAGTGCGTGTTCTCATCGGAAATCGATCCTTACGCACAGAAAACATACGAGGCCAATTTCGGTGAGGCTCCTGTCGGAGACATTGTTGAGCACCGAGACGATGTACCATCCTTCGACTTTCTACTCGCTGGATTTCCCTGCCAGCCTTTCTCTGCCGCGGGCAAGATGAAAGGTTTTAACGACACTCGGGGTACGCTTTTCTTCGAAATTGAACAGATACTGAAACGGCATCAGCCATCGGGCTTTTTGCTGGAGAATGTCAGAGGGCTTACCTCACATGACGGCGGCCAGACTTTTCAAATCATTCTCGAAAGCCTTCAAGAACTCGGCTACACGGTACAGCATTTCTTCTGCAACAGCAGTGACTTTGGTGTTCCGCAGAACAGGGTGAGAATCTTCATCGTCGGCACTCGTACTGATCGCCTGAACTTATCCATCATGTCGAGCTTGGGGGCTTCGGACTCTCATGCGTATAAAAGACGGCGTACTGCGGACCTATTTAGAGAAACGGTTGATGCGATGGAAACCTGCACCGTTGCCGACATTCTTGAAGACGATGTTGACCTCAGATTTTGGTGTTCTGAAAAGTTTACTAAAATGCTTGGTAGAGCCGTCAATAATGACTTCGAGCGACTTCATGGTATCAGAATGATTGACTATCGAGGTGGACACTCACTTCACTCTTGGGATTTGGGAATGAAGGGCGAGTGTTCCACAGAAGAACGTCGCTTCATGTCATTACTGATTGCAAACCGACGGAAAAAGAAGTTTGGGACTCACCAAGACGGAAAACGCTTGACGAAGGCCCAAATAGAGACGTTTTTTAAATCGGATAATACCAGCGAGATCATCGTCAGTCTGCTCGAGATGGGATACATCAGTGAAATTGAGGGTACTTACAATCCGGTATGCGGAAACATGTCCTTTGAAGTTTTTAAGTTCTTAGATCCAGAGAGTATTTCCATCACACTTACTTCTTCGGATGCACATAGGCTGGGTGTCGTCCAAAACGGCAAGCCCAGACGCATTACACCGAGAGAGGCAGCTCGACTTCAAGGCTATCCAGATAGCTTTCGGTTTCCGGTCGAAGACAAGTATGTTTACAAACAAATGGGTAATGCAGTCACAGTCCCAGTTGTGAAGGCTATTCTAGTAGATTTTTTCCGTAATAACCAGATTTTACATGCAAAAGCAACTCGGGCTGCTTAGGAATACTCATTGGGACTTTACCCCCAATCCACTCTTGAGGAAACAGGGTGCGTGCCCATTAAATAACGCATTTTTACGAAGCTGTGTCCTAAAATCGCTCGAAAACGGCCGCTGGTAATATTTAAGATTGCGGTTGTAATTGCTCCACGTAACACACTCCTCATGTCTACTTTGCGACGAAACTAGCCGTTGTGTGTAATTGGCTCTAACGTCCGCAATGAGGATAAATCCTCTGCTCTCATCTAAAACCCTGCCTAAATACTTAAATCCATCAGGTTGTAATCCTTCAACGCTTTCTGGGCGCTTGCGTCATATTTGAAGCTGTCTTGAATGTCCGCGAACGGGGCGTAGCTATATGCGGCTTCATCTGGGAAACGTTGTCGACGCGCGTCGAGGGCGTAGCCGATGAGGCGGGAGCGTTCCGCGATGAAGGCGTCGTCAAATGTGGCGGCTTCGGCATGGATGCCTGCGCCGCGCACGTTAAGGACTGAGGACCGTCTGTGGAATCCAAAATTGACCGAGACGCGGGTCTCGAA
>ENA-ORXM01002005-ORXM01002005.1-marine-metagenome-genome-assembly--contig:-NODE-2005-length-25592-cov-3.531766_pt1 | contig 25592 bp, 29 predicted proteins | sample MGYA00237867_ERZ511480 | MGnify/ENA primary metagenome ERZ511480 (study PRJEB26309, sample SAMN06266103) | marine metagenome | isolation source: Algal blade | place: United Kingdom:Sidmouth, United... | reverse complement strand
GGGGGGGAGGGGGGGTTGGGGGGGGGGGAGCAGCGCGCGATTGCCGCCGAGCTCGGCGTCGGCGTTGACGCGCTGCTTGCGCAGATCACCGAGGGCGACGCAGCGCCCGCGCCAAAGGCAGAGGCCAAGGCCGAAGCAGCGCCCGCCCCCGCAAAAGCAGGCAAAGACGTCGAAGACGCCCCCTCCGCCAAGAAACTGATGGCAGAGAACAACCTGACTGACGTCGCAGGCTCCGGCAAGGATGGCCGCGTGATGAAAGAGGACGTGCTCAAGGCATTGTCCGGTACGGCCCCAGCGCCTGCGGCGACTGCGCCCGCCCCGCGTGCCCAGTCCGATGACCCCCGCGAAGAACGCGTCAAGATGACCCGCCTGCGCCAGACCATCGCCAAGCGCCTGAAGGAATCCCAGAACACCGCCGCCATGTTGACCACCTATAACGAGGTCGACATGACCGAGGTGATGGCCCTGCGCAACGAATACAAAGACCTGTTCTTGAAGAAACACGGCGTCAAGCTCGGATTCATGTCCTTCTTTACCAAAGCCTGTATCCACGCCCTGAACGAAGTCCCCGAGGTGAACGCCGAAATCGACGGCACCGATGTGGTTTATAAAAACTTCGTCAACATGGGCATCGCGGCTGGCACGCCCACGGGCCTTGTGGTTCCCGTGATCAACGACGCCGATCAAATGTCATTCGCTGGTATTGAAAAAGCGATCGCTGAAAAAGGCGCCAAGGCGCGTGACGGCAAGCTGTCTATGGCCGAAATGCAAGGCGGCACCTTCACCATCTCCAACGGAGGTGTCTACGGCTCGCTCATGTCCTCGCCCATCCTGAACCCGCCGCAATCGGGCATCCTTGGCATGCACAAAATCCAAGACCGCCCGATGGCGATCAAAGGCGAGGTCGTGATCCGCCCGATGATGTATCTGGCCCTGTCCTATGACCACCGGATTGTGGACGGCAAAGGCGCCGTGACCTTCCTCGTGCGCGTCAAAGAAGCACTGGAAGATCCACGTCGTTTGTTGATGGATCTGTAAAGACAATGCCAGCATTCCAACAAAGGGCAGCGTTCGGACCTCGGGGTGGGTGCTTTAGCGCCCTCCCCATGGGGGAGGTCCGGGCGCTGCCCGTGCGGGCACGGGCGGAATCCAAATCGTGAGCACTTCAAAAGAATTAACGTTCGAAATTTGGAGAACTTCTGAGAAACGGTGTTATTATTTGATGAGCGCAGCTGGCGCTGGAATTGGATATTCTCTTGCAACGATTGATCCAACACAAACCTTGATCGAAAGCCGTATATTGCTTGCCGCTCTCGCATGTTGGGCCGCTAGCTTTTTCTTTGGCTTAAGTGTCCTTAGCGGTCTTCAATCTGCAATTGGTCTTAGCAAAAGCATTGTGACAATTGGCCCGGAAGTCGGTACGCAACCGCATGAAATTAGGCAGGCATTTTCGAATTTCGTTGACCAAGAAACAAATTCCCTAGGCAAGCAGCAAGGTAGATTCATTTTTGCCCAGCTTTCACTATTATTAGCTGGTGCCTTTCTTTTGGTTTGGTCCAAAATCGATGTTCTAGAAGTAATACGCGGAACATCCACATGACCCCCGAACTCACCGCCCTCACCCTCGCGGCCCTGCTGCAATGCATCCAGTTCGCACTCATGGCCGTCCCCGCCAACATTGAGCTTGGCACAGGAAAAACGGCTGGTCCGCGTGATGCCGCCCGCCTCGGCAAACCGCTGATCGAGCAGATGTCCACCGGAACCGCTCGCCTCGCGCGCGCCATGAACAACCACTTCGAGGCGCTGATCCTGTTCGGCATTGCCATCACCGTCATCAGCCTCGCGGATAAAACAAACGCCTTCACGACCGCCTGCGCGTATGCCTATCTAAGCGCGCGTGTCCTTTATATCCCCGCCTATTATTACGGTTGGACACCATGGCGTTCTGCCATCTGGTTTGTGGGCTTTGCAGCCACTATATCCATCCTGATCACAGCACTGCTCTAAGGAGACACGACCATGTCCAGCTACGACGTCATCATTATCGGTGCAGGCCCCGGCGGCTATGTGTCCGCCATCCGCTGCGCCCAACTGGGCCTGAAAACGGCGATTGTTGAGGGGCGCGATACCCTTGGCGGCACCTGCCTGAACGTCGGCTGCATCCCGTCCAAGGCGCTGCTGCACGCGACCGAAATGCTGCACGAGGCAGAGCATAACTTTGCCGAAATGGGCCTGAAGGGTAAGGCACCGTCCGTCGACTGGAAACAGATGCTCGCCTATAAGGACAACACGATCAGCCAGAACACCGGCGGCGTCGAATTTTTGATGAAAAAGAACAAGGTTGACTGGCTTAAGGGTTGGGGGTCCATCCCTGCCGCGGGCAAGGTCAAGGTTGGCGACGACGTGCATGACGCCAAGCACATCATCGTGGCATCAGGGTCCGAGCCTGCATCGTTGCCCGGTGTCGAGGTCGACGAGAAAACAGTCGTCACCTCCACTGGCGCGCTGGAGCTTGGCAAAATCCCCAAGACAATGGTTGTCATCGGCGCAGGTGTGATCGGGCTGGAGCTTGGCTCCGTTTACGCGCGCCTCGGGTCGGACGTGATGGTCGTGGAATACCTTGATGCGATCACACCGGGCATGGATAGCGACATCGTGCGCGCCTTCCAGAAAACCCTGACCAAGCAAGGCATCAGATTTGTCCTTGGCGCCGCCGTGCAAGGGACCGAGATCAAGAACAACAAGGCCACTGTGACCTACAAGCTGCGCAAGGACGACAGCGAGCATAAGATCCAAGCCGACACCGTGCTGGTCGCCACGGGCCGCAAACCCTATACAACGGGGCTCGGTCTTGAGGACCTCGGTGTCGCGATCTCGGACCGCGGGCAGATCAAAACCGATGATCATTACCGTACCAATGTGGACGGCATCTATGCCATCGGCGACGCGATTGATGGCCCCATGCTCGCGCATAAGGCCGAGGACGAAGGTCTCGCTGTCGCAGAAGGCATCGCAGGCCAGCACCCGCATGTGAACTACGGTGTCATCCCCGGTGTGATCTACACCCACCCGGAGGTCGCAAATGTCGGCGCCACCGAGGATGCCTTGAAAAAGGAAGGCCGCAAAATCAAGGTCGGCAAATTCTCATTTATGGGGAATGCGCGGGCCAAGGCGAATTTCATGGGTGACGGTTTTGTCAAAATCATCGCCGACGCCGAAACCGACCGTATTTTGGGTGCACATATCATTGGCCCGATGGCGGGTGATCTGATCCACGAAATCTGTGTGGCCATGGAATTTGGCGCTGCTGCCGAAGACCTCGCACGCACCTGCCACGCCCACCCGACCTATTCAGAGGCCGTCCGCGAAGCAGCCCTTGCCTGCGGCGACGGTGCCATCCACGCATGACGCCAGAAGCCACGATACTGATCGCGAACGCCATATTCTTGGCCTTCGCGTATATCTGGGTTTACCCAAACCTGAAATCCATAACGACGAACGCCGTGATGACCTATGACCTGATCATCAGCGCCGCCGCCCTAGCCGTCGCTGGCCTGCTCTACTGGGGTAGCGGGACCAGCTTCAGCCTGATCCTCTTTGATACAAACTGGGCCGTTTTTTCCATCGTCACCCTGCTTGCAATGGAGCTCCCGCTTTTTATCTGGTTCATGCGCAAACACGACCTCGATCTCTAGGCTTCCATTTGCCCCAAATACCTCGGGGGTTCGGGGGCTGGCCCCCGTGTCTAACCCTTGAGCATACGAAGCCCCTGCGTCGCATCTGTCCGCACAGCCAACCGCAACCCCGGTTCATCCCCGGCCTTCAACGCCGCCAAAATCAACCGGTGATGATACGGCGGATCGGTCCGGTTCAGCCGCCCGTACAGCGCGCGCATCGTTGGCCCCAACTGCAACCAGACCGTTTCGGTCATGGCAAGCATCGCAGGCGCTTGGGCACGTAAATACAGCGTCCGGTGAAACTCGAGGTTCAACCGAATAAAGCCCGACGCATCATGGCGCGCGACCATCTGGCTGACACCGTTGTTAATGGCCTCCAGTCGCTCGATCAGCGCAAAATGCGCGCGCGGTAACGCCCGCGACGCAAGCTCGGGCTCCAGCATGGCGCGCAATGTTGCCAATTCCTCGATCCGCTCATTGGACAACTCTGGCGTGGACACGCGCCCCGATGAAGACAAAAACAACGCACCTTCGGCCACCAAACGGCGCACAGCCTCGCGCGCGGGGGTCATCGACACGCCGTAGGCCTTGCCGATACCGCGCAGCGTCAGCGCCTCACCCGGTGCCAGCTCCCCGTGCATGATGCGGGTCCGCAGGCTGCGGTACACACGCTCGTGGGCGGCGATATTGGGGTCCATGGGGCGTGGCTGCAACGACATGCGCCCTTTGTGATCACATCACATGCTTGGGTCAATCGCCGAAGTTCACGCGGTGCAAAACATCCCCGTTTTTCCGCAACCACCCGCGGTAATCCTCGTAATCTGGGCAAATTCGCGCCACGACAGCCCAGAACGCTGGTGAATGGTTCATTTCCACCAGATGGGCCACCTCGTGGGCTGCCGCGTAGTCCAACACGGCAGGCGGCGCCATGATCAGACGCCATGAATACATCAGCACGCCCTCGGATGAACACGACCCCCAGCGCGACCGCGTATCACGGAAGCTAAGGCGCGTGTACGACCGTCCCACCATCGCCGCATAGCGGTCTGATGCGGCCGCCAATTCATCACGCGCGCGCAGTTTCAAGAACGCCTTCGCCCGCACACCTGCGGTGGCGGCATCGGGCACCAGCAACGTACCGTCCGCAAGCGCCGTGCGCTTGACTGTACCCACCGTCACGGGCAAATCAGCACCGCGATACGGCACAACCCCGCCCGCCGTCACCACGGCCTCGGGGGCCAGTTGGATCAGATGCTTGCGCAGCCATAACTCGCGGCTTTCCAGAAAATGGATGCCCTCGCGCAGCGGACTGCGCTGGGGAATCGTCAGCGTCACACGCCCGTCCAGCCGCGACACCCGCAGCGACAGCTTGCGCGCGCGCGCCGATCTGCGCACATCCACGTCAATCGGAGGGGTCCCATTCAGCCTGTGAACGCTCATTTTACGCCTTTAATCCCAAAGCCGTGCCAAAGCCTTTGACACCACCTGTTACCTATGGCACTTGGCCTTGATGCGCTATACGCGCGACCAGAATTTGAAGGGATATCCTATGCCTAAGGAAGAATGGGGCACAAAGCGCCTCTGCCCAGAGACCGGCAAACGCTTTTACGACCTGAACGCCACGCCGATCATCAGCCCGTACACTGGCAATGAGGTCACCGTTGACACCTCAAAGACACGTACAATGGTTGCTGACGCCGAAGACGCCCAGTCCAAAAAGGCGAAAGAAGCAGAAGAAGCAGAAGATCTCGTGCTCGACGATTCCGATGACGACGATGATGCGGATCTTGGTGATGATGTGCTCGACGATGATGACGACGACACAGTCAGCCTCGAAGAACTGGCTGACGTACCAGCGTCAGACGACGAATAAGATTTCTAGGTTTCGGGCGAGATTACATCTTGATCTCGCCCTGATCGCTGCATAGACAGCACCCAATGATGGGGCCTTAGCTCAGCTGGGAGAGCGCCTGCATGGCATGCAGGAGGTCAGCGGTTCGATCCCGCTAGGCTCCACCATCATCCCCTTAGACGACAGGCCGCGACCGCAAGTACAGGTACAGTGGCAAACCGCAGCTGACCCCGATGCAAAACGTCGCGGGGATTGCCAGCAATGCAATCCAGTTGCGGCGCACGGCGACCTCGGACACGATGAAAACCGTCAGCGCGATGGCCGCAATCGTAAGATCCCAGACAAGGCCGGATGTCGCGGCGTTCACATGCCAAGCATCCACCATCGCCATCAGATCATAGCCGTTGGCGTTGAACCATGTGATGAAATAATACATCGGATGGATCGCACCCCAAACAGCCAGCGCAAGGTAGACCCAGCGGATCATGACCCCACGCTGATCGTGATTGGCCCGTTGGTGGCCCCTACCGATGCCGTCGGCGTGACGCCGTTTGGCCCGATCGAAAGCCCAAGGTTGCCTGTCGGCGTGAACGGTGCACCATCAGCCCCGCAGCCCGCAAGTGCGGCGACAACGATCATTGCAAATACTGGTTTCATGATAGGGTTTCCTTCCATTCGGCGATCCGCGCGCGGACCTGATCCGGTGCCGTACCGCCATAACTCACACGCGACGCGACCGAGTTTTTCACACCCAGCACGTCGAACACATCTTGGGTGATACCTTTGTGCACAGATTGCATCTCTGCCAAGGTCAAATCAGGCAGGTCGGCGGATTTCGCCTCTGCCATGGCGACCAGTGACCCTGTGACGTGATGCGCATCGCGAAACGGAATGCCCAGCACGCGCACCAGCCAGTCGGCAAGGTCGGTGGCGGTGGAAAATCCTGTCGCCGCCGCAGCCTCGAGGCTGGGGACATTCGCCTGCATATCGGCGACCATGCCCGCCATAGCCGCAAGCGCCAGCATCAAATTGTCGGCGGCATCAAACGTCTGCTCCTTGTCCTCTTGCATGTCCTTGGAATAGGTCAGTGGCAACCCTTTCATCACTGTCATCAGCGCGACATTGGCGCCGAAAATCCGGCCAATTTTGGCACGGATCAATTCGGCGGCGTCGGGATTGCGCTTTTGTGGCATGATGGATGATCCGGTGGACCATTTGTCCGACATCTTGACGAAACGGAACTGCGCGGAGGACCAGATCACCAGCTCTTCGGCCAGTCGGGACAAATGCATCGCGCAAATGCTGGCCGAGGCGAGGAACTCGAGCGCGAAATCGCGGTCGGCCACGGCATCAAGCGAATTGGACATCGGGCGGTCAAAGCCCAGCGCCTGCGCCGTCATATGCCGGTCAATCGGGAACGATGTGCCCGCCAGTGCAGCAGCCCCCAAAGGCGACGTATTCATCCGCGCACGCGCATCGGCAAACCGCGATCTGTCGCGCGCGAACATCTCTACATAGGCCATCATATGATGGCCCCATGTGACGGGCTGTGCGACTTGTAAATGAGTGAAGCCTGGCATGACCCAATCGGCGCCCGCCTCGGCCTGCCCGATTAACGCCTGCATCAGCGCCTCAAGCGCGGCATCGACCGCGTCGCACTGGTCGCGGACCCAAAGGCGGAAATCAACGGCGACCTGATCGTTACGGGACCGCGCGGTGTGCAAACGCCCTGCTGCAGGACCGATCAGATCGGTCAAACGGGACTCAACATTCATGTGGATGTCTTCTAGCGCCGTGGAGAACGGGAAGTCGCCTGTTTCAATCTCTGACAAGACAGTGAGGAGCCCTTCCCCAATCGCATCTGCGTCGCTATCTGTGATGATACCACAGGCTGCCAACATGGCGGCGTGGGCACGGGACCCTGCGATGTCTTGGGCAGCCATACGACGGTCAAAGCCGATAGAGGCGTTGATGGCTTCCATGATGGCGTCGGGTCCGGCGGCGAAACGGCCACCCCACATCGAATTGGCGGTCTTGGTCATGTTAAAAGGGTGCTTTCATGCGCAAGTTAAAATCAGTTCTGCTTTATACGGCCCTTGGGCTGCTTGCAAACGCCGGGCACGCGGATGTGGCCGATCTGCGGGAAGGGGACATGCGCAAACTGGCGTTTCACGCAGACCCCATCGCCGGATCAGACGTGCCGTTCATGTCCGAGGACGGGACGGAATTAACGCTAGCTGATTTTGCGGGGCAGTTCACAGTTGTGAACTTTTGGGCCACCTGGTGCGCGCCTTGCCGCAAGGAAATGCCGGATCTGTCCGCGTTGCAGACCGAATTGGGCGGGGATGATTTTCAGGTGGTCACCGTGGCCACAGGGCGTAACCCGTTGCCTGCGATGAAAAAATTCTTTGACGAGATCGGCGTGGACAACCTGCCGCTGCACACCGATGCCAAGCAGACATTCGCGCGATCCATGGGCGTTCTGGGCCTGCCTGTCACGCTGATCATGGACCCCCAAGGCCGCGAGATCGCGCGACTGCAAGGCGACGCAGACTGGCATTCCGACAGTGCGGTGGCGATTATCAAAGCGTTAACAGCGCCGCAGTAGCCCTAGGCGTGGCCTGCAGTCGATGACAATAATTCCGGCGTTACACCCAAGGTTGCCAATGCGGCAGCCCATTTGATGTCGTTGTCCGTGCCAAAGATGATCGTGGGATCGGCGTCGCAGGTCAGCCAGCCGTTTTGCGCGATCTCGCCCTCTAGCTGCCCCTCGCGCCACCCAGCGTAGCCAATAGCGAGCAGGGCCGTGTCGGGGCCTTTGCCGCGTCCGATGTCTTGCAAGATATCAACAGTGGCTGTCATGCAAATGCTATCGTCGACATCCAGTGTGCCGCCCTCGGTGCGGTAGTCATCCGTGTGCAACACAAAGCCACGCGCGGTTTCCACGGGGCCGCCGCAATGCACCTTGGCCTCGCGCACGATACCTTCGACCTCAATCTGGAGTTCTTTGAGGAGCTTGAAGAATCGCAGTTTGGGCTGGGGTTTATTCACGATCAAGCCCATGGCCCCTTCCTCGGAATGTGCGCACATATAGATAACGGAGCGGTCGAAGAGCGGATCACCCATGTCAGGCATCGCGATCAGCATCTTACCAACAAGGTCAAAATCGGTCTGTTCCATCCCCCTATGATGGGTCCGCGTTAACCTTTGCGCAAGGGCTGATGTGTCAGTTTCCCCACGCGCATGTGACTTTCTAATGATCACGTTCCCGCCTATCTAGGGGGTATGAAATACCTTGCCCTTCTCGCCCTGATGGCCAGCCCCGCCTATGCGGATCCTGCCGATCATGACACGCAGTTGACCGTTCTTGTCGGGACGCAAACCAGCCGCGGCAGCGTCATGGCGGGGCTGCGCATTGATATGGCTGACGGGTGGAAGACCTATTGGCGCGCGCCGGGTGATGCGGGGATTCCGCCACAGGTCAGCTGGGTCGGGTCCGCAAACATCGGGTCCATCGCGTTTCACTGGCCCGTGCCAGAGGTGTTCGATCAGGACGGGATGCGATCCATCGGGTACAACGATACGGTCACCATTCCAGTGGAAGTGTTCCCCGATGATGCGGGTACCATCCGGCTGGCTGGCACCATGGACATCGGCGTGTGCGAAGAGATTTGCGTGCCGGTGCGTTTGTCATTCGATACGGAATTACCGCGCGATCAGGGCCGCAATCCTGCGATTACCGCAGCCTTGCTGAACCGCCCGATGACCCAAGCCGAGGCATCGGTTGGCGATGTGACCTGCGCGATTGCACCTACGTCCGACGGGCTTCGGATCACAACGCGCGCAGCGCTTGCGACCACAGCCAGTGACGCGGTGATCATCGAGACATCCGATCCGCTTGTGTGGGTGTCCGAACCGGACGTGACGCGGACCGCCACGCATGTCACCGCTGTGTCGGATTTGGTGCATGTGAATGGCACCAGTTTTGCGCTGGACCGGTCCGGTGTGCGCATCACCGTTTTGAACGGCGCGCGTGCGGTCGATATTCAAGGCTGCAAAGCGCCCTGATCATTTGCGGCGCTGGTGTTCGTCCAGTCGCGGCATGATTTCCACGAAATTGCAGGGCTTGTGCCGATAATCGAGCTGCTTGACGAGGATTTCATCCCACGCGTCCTTGCACGCCCCCGGACTGCCCGGCAGCGCGAAAAGATAGGTGCCGTTTGCCACGCCGCCCGTTGCGCGGCTTTGCACCGCACTTGTGCCGATTTTGTTCATGCTCACGATCGTGAACACGGTGCCAAATGCGTCGATCTCTTTTTCATAGACGTCGCGGTGCGCCTCGACGGACACATCGCGCCCTGTCAGGCCCGTGCCACCCGTTGAAATGATCACGTCGATCCCGTCGTCGGCGCACCATGCGCGCAACTGGTCCGCGATCATCGCGCGGTCGTCTTGGACGATGGTGCGCGCCGCCATCAAGTGGCCCGCGTTCGTGATCCGGTCCACAAGGGTTTGGCCGGATTTATCATCTGCCATTTGCCGCGTATCGCTGACGGTCAGCACGGCGATGCGTACAGGGATGAAGTCTCGGGTCATGGGTTAGCCCTTTAGTTTGGCTTGCACGGCGAGCAGGTCAGCCCAAGCATCGCGTTTCGCCAGCGGCGTCGTGAGCAATTGGGCGGGGTGCATCATCGGCATGGCAGGACGGCCCAGCACCGTGGCCCATTGCCCGCGCATCCGAGAGGCACCGGATTTGCCAAGCAGCATCTGGCAGGCGGTGTTGCCCATCAGGATCAGCACGTCAGGATTGGCCAGCGTGATGTGGCGTTCAAGAAACGGCGTCAGCACCGCCATATCGCGCTGGGTCGGCGGGACGGAGCCTGCGGACCACGGGAACGCGGCGGTCAGATAGACCTGATGCGCAGGATCGTCGTGCGCAACGCCCATGCCAATCGCGGCGAGCATTTTATCAAGCAGGACGCGGCGGTCACCAGCAAATGGCGTGCCTGCGCGGTCCTCGTCGCGCTCTGGCGCCTCGCCTATGATCATGACGCGGGCGGCTGCGTGCCCTTGGGCAAAGATCAGGTTGCGCGCACCGCGTTTCAGATCGCAGTGGGTGAAGGATGCGATGGCTGCCTGCAGGGCCGATAGATCAGCGGACATATCGGCGGCTGCGCGGGCCTCGGCCACACTATCGACTTCGACAGGTTTGGCGGGCGCGGGTGGGGGTGCAGCGGCGGCTGGTTTTGGTGCAGCCTCGGGGACCTCATAGCGGTTCAGGGGCGCGTCCAGCATCGCCTCTGTCGCGCCCAGTTCGACCTGCCATTCAAGGGCTGCGCGGTCGGCCCAATATGTGTCGTGCGATTCCATTCCCGAACCTTAGCCCCAATCGCGGGGCGGTGTAAGGTCGTGCTTGCCCCGCATCCCCGCGTTTTCTATAACCGTGCGAGGCACGCACAGGAGATATGATGACATTCCGCGCAAGGCATCTTTTGGGGATCGAGCATCTTCATCCGATCGAAATCACGACATTGCTGGATTTGGCCGATAAATACGCCGATCAGACGCGCAACGGGACTGTTGATAAATCGGTGCTGGCGGGCATGACGCAGATCAACATGTTCTTTGAAAACTCCACTCGCACACAGGCGAGTTTCGAGATTGCGGGCAAGCGGCTGGGTGCGGATGTGATGAACATGGCGATGCAAGCCAGTTCGATTAAAAAGGGCGAGACGCTGATTGATACGGCGCTGACGCTGAATGCGATGCATCCTGATCTGCTGGTGGTGCGGCATCCTAATTCCGGCGCTGTCGATTTGCTGGCGCAAAAGGTCAACGGGGCTGTGCTCAATGCTGGTGACGGGCGGCATGAACACCCGACCCAAGCCTTGCTGGATGCGCTGACAATTCGCCGCGCCAAAGGACGGCTGCACCGTTTGTCGATCGCGATTTGCGGCGATATTGCCCATAGCCGCGTGGCGCGGTCCAACATCATGTTGCTGGGCAAGATGGAAAACCGGATCCGCCTGATCGGGCCGCCGACGTTGATGCCATCGGGCATTGATGCCTTCGGCGTGGAGGTATTCGACAACATGGAAGAGGGCTTGCGCGACGTCGATGTTGTCATGATGCTGCGCCTTCAAAAGGAACGCATGGACGGTGGATTTATCCCGTCCGAGCGCGAATATTTCCACCGTTACGGGTTGGACGCGGCCAAGCTTGCCCATGCCAAGCCCGACGCGATTGTCATGCATCCGGGTCCAATGAACCGCGGCGTGGAAATTGACGGCAACATTGCCGACGACATCAATCGGTCGGTCATCCAGACGCAGGTCGAAATGGGCGTGGCCGTGCGCATGGCAGCGATGGATTTGCTGGCGCAAAACCTGCGCGAAAGCCGCAAGGCAGAGGTCACCGCATGATCACTATTCCCGCAAATGACCACGGCGCGATCTATGTGTTGGAACTGATCCGCCCCACGCCCGAGGGACTGGAGGATAAAACCGATGCGGCCATGATGGCGGTACTGGGTCCGGTTGTGGTGAACACCGATTATGTGGATGCGATCACGCCGGGTATGTTGACCGACATGACCTTGCCGGATCTGATCCGCAACGGCTACGATACACCGATGACCGACGCGCAGGCGGAGCAATTGCGCGCGCTGATGGGCACCACTGTGTTGATCATGTCCGCCGCATTCGGCGGGCAAGCGATGACGATTGACCTGCCAAGCGACGTGCGCCTTGTCACTGTTCTGCGTGAGGAACCAACAATGGCTGCCCCGCGTCCCATTCAAACGCCAAGCGCGGATGGCACGCTGCCCCCTGCCCGCAAAAAGCCGTCGGATGCCGCCATGTCGGGGCGCATTGCGACCTATGCGTTACTGGTGCTGTTCTTGCTTGTCGCCGTGATGATCTGGATCGCGGGTTAGCCATGAAATTGCTCGTTGATCTGATCAAGCGGATACAGCCAGCGCCCCAGACCCGTTCCGTGACATGGGAAGACTATTTCCACGGTCACGAGGTGCTGTTGTGGTCATCCGCCCCGCAACCCAAGATGAATTGGACATGGACCATGGTCGGGCTTTCGTTGTTTGGAATACCGTTTTTGCTGGCTGGCCTTGGCATAATAGCAGGCGGTGTTTTGCAAATGACGGGTGCCGCACACGAGGTGACGATTGGCCTGTTTATGATCCTGTTCGGCCTGCCATTTCTGGGCGTCGGGGTCGGGTTGACGATGGGGATTTGGGTGGCCGTCTGGCTCAGCCCGCATTTCATTCGCTATGCCCTGAGCACCAAGCGCGCGTATATCGCCAAGTCTTGGTGGAACCACACGATGGAAAGCTATCCTATCGGGGCGCATAGCTATATCAAGCGGCAACAGAGCAAAACCGACACCGTGTTTTTCGCCAAATTCACGGAACGCGACAGCGATGGTGATCGCAACACATCGCACATCGGCTTTGAAAATATCGCCGATGGTGCAGCGGTTTACAAGCTGCTGCGCGAAATTCAACAAAAGGCCACACAATGACCGATACGATATTCATCAACGCCCGTTTGATTGATCCAGTGGCGCAGACCGACAGCATCGGGGCCTTGCGTGCGCGCGACGGGATGATCGCCGAGGTCTACGATGTGCCCAAGCCGGATGTGGCGGGCACCATCGTGAACTGCGCGGGCAATTGTCTGGCGCCTGGTATCGTCGATATCGGCGTCAAAGTGTCCGAACCCGGCGAGCGGCACAAGGAATCATTCCGGTCCGCTGGCCGAGCGGCGGCGGCGGGTGGCGTGACAACGATTGTGACGCGCCCCGACACGCTGCCTGCGATTGACACACCCGAAACGCTAGAGTTCGTGGCCCGTCGCGCCGGTGCCGATGCGCCGGTCCGTGTGCTGCCGATGGCCGCCCTGACGAAGGATCGCGCGGGCCGCGAGATGACCGAGATCGGCCTGCTGCAAGATGCCGGTGCCGTCGCGTTCACCGATTGCGACCGCGTGGTCACCAACACCAAGGCGTTCAGCCGCGCGCTGACCTATGCCCGCAGCCTTGACGCGCTGGTCATCGCCCATGTGCAAGACCCGAACCTGTCAGATGGTGCAGTTGTCACCTCTGGCAAATTCGCGTCCTTGCGCGGCCTGCCCGGTGTGACGCCAATGGCCGAACGCATGGCATTGGACCGTGATATCGCGCTGCTGGAAATGACAGGTGCCAAATATCACGCCGACCAGATCACGACCGCCCGCGCCCTGCCCGCGCTGGAACGCGCCAAGCGTAACGGGCTGAACATCACCGCAGGCGTCGGTGTGCATCATCTGACGCTCAATGAACTGGACGTCGCCGATTACCGGACGTTTTTCAAACTCAAGCCGCCGTTGCGGTCCGAAGATGACCGTTTGGCCGTGGTGCAGGCTGTTGCCGACGGGCTGATCGACATCATATCGTCGATGCACACGCCGCAGGATGAGGAAAGCAAACGCCTGCCTTTCGAGGAAGCCGCGAGCGGGGCTGTCGGCCTCGAGACGTTGTTGCCCGCGGCATTGCGCCTGTATCATGCCGAAATGATCACATTGCCACGCTTGTTCGCGGCGTTGTCGCTGAACCCGTCGCGCCTGTTGGGGCTGGCGACGGGGCGCCTGCGCGCAGGTCACCCTGCCGATCTGGTGTGGTTTGATCCTGATGCGCCGTTCAAGTTGGACCGCGCCAAGCTCAAGTCGAAGTCCAAGAACACGCCGTTTGACGGGGCACGGATGCAAGGCGTCGTGCTTGGCACTTGGGTCGCAGGACAACTTGTCGGGGGGGACGCATAATGCCGGAACTTGTTACACCTGTCGCTGCGCTCATCATCTGGGCGATTGCGGGATATATCCTCGGGTCGATCCCGTTCGGCATGATCCTTGCACGGGTCATGGGCCTTGGCAATTTGCGCGATATCGGGTCGGGCAATATCGGGGCCACGAATGTTTTGCGCACGGGCAATAAGACCGCCGCCGCGTTGACCCTATTGTTTGATGCGGGCAAAGGGGCCGCAATTGTGTTGCTCGCCCGCGCCGTGGCCGCCGGGGACGCCGCGCAGGTTGCCGGTCTGGCCGCGATTGTCGGGCATTGTTTCCCCGTCTGGTTGCGGTTCAAGGGCGGCAAGGGCGTTGCCACATATTTTGGCCTGATGATCGCACTTGCGCCCGTTGTGGGCTTGATCGCCGGTGCCGTCTGGCTGGGGATTGCCGCACTTAGCCGCTATTCATCGCTATCATCATTGATGGCTGCGGGCTGGGCGCCGATTGTGGCTGTGACCACAGGGCATAGCGAATTATTCGCGCTGACAATCGTGCTGGCCGCGTTGATTTATTACCGCCACGGCGAAAACATCAAACGTCTGCGCGCGCGTACCGAAGGTCAAATCGGGCAGAAGTGATCAGATGATTGATGCGCCGCGGCTGCCTTGGCGCAACCAGTAAAGCAGCGCGCCACCACCCGCGAGCTGCCCGCCAAGCCCGATGTCCGTATCGGTAAGGTAGAACATCAGCACGGTAAGCGCGATCAGGATCGGCAGCTTGGCCAGCGGGCGCAAAAGCTGCCCGATGCTGCGCAGGCCCAGCGCCCAAAGCAGGATCATCAGCGGTGGGGCCACCATCAATGTGCCAGCCCACGCGCCCATGATAAACGCGGATGCGCCATGCGGATGCACAGCAGCGCCGCCCGCCAATGGCATGGCGATCAGCAGCAACATCGCGAAACGCGGATTTAAGAACATCGGCATTGATTGGCCCCTTCACTGTTTCCAGATAGGGGACAATCAGGGCGAGATTATGGCAAAGTTAATAGCTATAATCGTCGTATATGCGGCTGATATCGCCGTTCCAATCGCTGTTGTAACGGTCAAGCAATTCGTCCGCAGGGGTTTTGCCTGTTTCGATGCTTTCCTTCAGCGCATTGAGGAAATGGGTCTCGTCCGGGACAAGCCCGCCCGCACCGGGACGGGCGCGCGCGCGCAGGCCTGCCTCTGATATCGCCACAACTTCGCGGGCCAGATCATGCATGTTGATGCCATCGACCGATGCCTGAAGCCCGTCAACAGAGGCCGCGATGCGCAACGCCTCGCGTTGTTCGGCGGTCCAGTGTTTGCACAGGTCCCACGCCGCATCGAGGGCGGTTTGGTCGTACATCAGGCCGACCCAGAACGCAGGCAGCGCGCAAAGCCTGCGCCAAGGGCCACCGTCGGCCCCGCGCATTTCGATGAACTGTTTGATCCGCGCCTCGGGGAACACGGTGGTAAGGTGGTCGGCCCAATCGGACAGCAGCGGTTTTTCACCGGGCAATGCGGGTAATTCGCCGCGCAGAAAATCGCGGAACGACATGCCCAGCGCGTCGATATATTTGCCGTCGCGGTAGACGAAATACATCGGCACATCGAGGACGTATTGCACCCACCTCTCAAAGCCCATGCCGTCCTCAAATACCCACGGCAGCATGCCTGTGCGGTCAGCGTCCAGATCGCGCCAGATGCGTGAACGCCATGATTTGTGGTTGTTGACCTTACCCTCAAAGAAGGGCGAGTTGGCGAAAAGCGCTGCGGCGACAGGCTGCAAGGCCAAGGCCACGCGCAGTTTCTGGACCATGTCGGCCTCTGACCCGAAATCAAGGTTCACCTGCACGGTGCAAGTCCGGCGCATCATGGCGGTGCCCATGGTGCCGACCTTTTCCATGTAGTTGTTCATCAGCTTGTAACGCCCCTTGGGCATCAGTGGCATTTCTGCGTGCGACCATTCTGGGGCGGCACCAAGGCCGATGAATTTCACGCCGATGACGTCAGACACGGCCTTTACCTCGCGCAGGTGATCATTCACCTCGTCGCAGGTCTGGTGAATGGTTTCCACAGGTGCGCCGGACAATTCCAGCGCGCCGCCGGGTTCCAAGCTGACGTTTGCCAGCCCTTTTGTCAGGCCAATGATTTTGCCTTCTTCCTCGACGGGGGCCCAGTTGAACTGGTCGCGGAGCCCTTCCAACACGGCCTGGATCGAGCGTTCCCCCTCGTAGGGGAGCGGCTTGTGGGTGTCTTGGCAGTAGCCGAATTTCTCGTGCTCGGTGCCGATGCGCCAGTCTTCTTTTGGTTTGCACCCTTTGACGAGCAGTTCTGCCAGTTGGTCATGGTGTTCGATCGGGCCGCCGCCGGACTGTGGAATGGACATTGGGTAGGCTCCGCTGTTTGGGGACGAGTGTTGGGATATCGGTGCCGCGTTACGGCGGTGGTGTCAATGTAGCAGGTCGGGGGTTTTTTCCCAGACTGTGACACGCGCATCAGGTGTTTGTGACAGCGCATCAAGAAGGGCCGTGGTCTGAATCCCCTTAAGGCTGCCAAACAGGTCGAACAATGCTTCGGCGTTTTCGGCGTTGACAGGGATTTGCAGGCTATCGCCGCCGATTTCCGTCAGCACCCAGACGGCGGCGGGATATGCGGTGGGGTCAAGCTCCAACCGGATCAGGTTGGCGATGTCCATTTGCCCGCCGTTCAGTGGCCCCATATAGGCGAGCCTGCGTTCGGCGACTTGCACGATGCCCGGGCCTTGGCCGCCTTGGCGGAACCGCGCGCGCTGGATGCCTGCGATTACAAGGATCACGGCGCCGATGGTCAGGGCAATACCGATGCCGCGCACGACGCCAAAGCTGCCGAGGGTCCACCAAAGGCCGATTGCCGTGAGGGCAGCACCTGTGATCGCTTCACGCCAGCGCCAGAGCGTTGCGCGGGCTTCGGGGCGCATGAATTCAGCCATGGGGCACCTGTGGGTTGTTACAGAGGATCATCATAAATTTGCGACCTGTTTGTACCCGATTGCCGTATAGGCGGCCACAGCCAATGGGTCGGGGAACCTATGCATGCACCACCTGCGGGGACGCAAAAAGCATGAGCGTCCAGTCACCGATCTGGCGAAACCCGATACTGCGGTAGGCGCGTGCGGCCATATCAGAAGCGGAAAACAGGGTCGCGCGATGCACCCCGCTTGCGCGGGCCTGTTCAAGGTGCAAGGCCACGGCACGCCGCGCATGCCCGCGTCCGCGCAAGGCGGGGGGCGTGTAAACGCCGCCGATTTGCACGATGTCAGGCAGGGCCGCGTTGAAGCCTGTTTTCGCCAGACAGGTGTCGCCGTCCATCAGCGCCATGTGGCTGCCAGTCGCGATGCGGGCGCCGTAGCTGGCGTCGACTTGGGCCGCGATCTTATCCTCGGGGGTGTGAAGCGCGTGGCGTTCGTAATCGGCCATCCAGTCACGGATCACGGCTTCTGGTGCATCGATCAGCGGGATCAGGGTGCCGATGCCATCGGGGATGATCAAATCATCCAGTGGCAGGATGAACTGCGGCTCGTCCTCGTTCATGGTGGTGGGGGCAGCATCCAGACCGCAGGCCGATTGCAGGGCGCGCACGTGGGCGGCGGGGCCGATCATTCCAACAAGCGGGCCGAGGGTTTGCAGTATTTTGACAGCAGGCCCCGTCTTACCGCTGGGCAGGAAGGGCATGACCATACCTTCACGCGATACACAAAGCACATCGGTGCCTGCGGCGTTTACCCAAATTCGCGGGCTGCGCGGGTGGTCGCCGTCCAGCCCGTGTTGATCAAGGTTGGCAAGCGGGAACATCGTAAATTCAGCATGGGCGTTCAGATACGTGCGGACGCGGGGCAGCATCGCATCTGTGACGCGGATCATGCCCAATCGCCAAGCGTGTTCTGCCATAGCGTCAGGGCGGCCACCGCAGCGGTATCAGCGCGCAAGATGCGCGGGCCGAGGCTGACGGGATGGGCGCACGCCGTCCCGCGCAATTTATCGCGCTCACGCGCCGAGAACCCGCCCTCTGGCCCGATGAAGATCGCCCATGGGCCAGTGAGGGCCGTGGTGAGGGGCGAGGCCGCACCCAACATCGTCTCGTCACAGAACATGATCTGGCGGGTGCTGTCCCAGCTATCGAGCAATTTGGAAAACTTGACCACGTCATCCACGGGCGGGACATAGGTGCCGCCGCATTGCTCTGTTGCCTCAAGGGCGTGGGCGCGCAGTTTGTCGATGCGCAAACGGTCCGCGTTATTTGTGAACTCGGTCTGCATGGGCATGATACGGGCAGCACCCAGCTCGGTCGCTTTTTCCACGATAAATGCGGTGCGTTCCTTGCGGATGGGCGCAAAGACAAGCCAGACATCGGGGGGCATTTGAAGTGGCTTGGTCTGGGACTGGCAAAGCAGGATACCGCCCTTTTTGCCTGCCTCGACAACGTGGGCATCCCATTCGCCGTCAATCCCGTTAATCAGCGACAAGCTGGCCCCTGCGCCAAGGCGCATGACGCCGAAAAGGTAATGCGCCTGATCCCGCGACAACGGAACCGATTGCGCAGACCCCAGCGGGTGATCTACAAAAAGGCGAATTTTAGAAGCCATAGGCAAGACATATGACCACCAACCGCCAGATGCCAGAGGGCGTTGTTGCAGATAGCGCAGGAAATTGGGTTGACCGGATCGCCCCACAGGCCACGCGCCCCTATTTGCGGCTGTCGCGGGCTGACCGTCCGATCGGAACGTGGCTTTTGTATGTGCCGTGCCTTTGGGCGCTGACCCTTGCGATTTTGCACGACGGGCAGTTTACGCAGTTCGACGTCTGGGTTGCCGTCAGCGCAGGGATCGGCGCGTTTCTGATGCGCGGTGCGGGCTGTACGTGGAACGATATTTCCGACCGCGATATCGACGGCGCGGTAGAGCGTACAAGGTCGCGGCCCATTCCAGCAGGGCAAGTAACGGTCCGTGGTGCGGCGATCTGGATGGTCGTGCAAGCACTGGTGTCGCTGGCGATCCTGCTGACCTACCCCGGCCTTGCGATTGCGCTGGGGTTTGTGTCGGTGATCCCTGTCGCGATCTATCCGTTTGCCAAACGGTTCACGTGGTGGCCGCAGGCCTTCCTTGGCATCGCGTTCAATTGGGGGGCCTTGTTGGTCTGGGCGGCGCACAGCGGATCGCTGGGGCTGGCGCCTGTGTTGCTATATGCGGCGGGCATATGCTGGACGCTGTTTTACGACACCATCTATGCCCACCAAGACGCCGAGGATGATGCGTTGATCGGGGTAAAATCCACAGCGCGGTTGTTTGGTGACAAGACCCACCTGTGGTTGCGCGGGTTTCTGACCGCAACCATCATTTTGATGGGGTTTGCCGTGGTCGCCGCCACATCGGAGCGGTCGATTTTGGCGATGGTCGTGGCGTTGATCGGGCCGTGGGCGATGGGCTGGCACATGACGTGGCAATTGCAGAAATTCGACGCGGATAACGGCCGGTTACTGCTGCGATTGTTCCGGTCAAACCGCGATGCGGGGTTAATCCCGTTGCCGTTTTTCGCCGTTGCCGCGTTCCTTTGATTGAACCCGAGGGCAACTGCCCTTATCCAAGGTATTAATACTGACGAATTGAACGGATACTCATGCGCCTTTCCGCCCTTTTTCTCCGCATTGGTGTGTTCATCTTTGCCGCCCTGATATCCGCACTGGCGGCTCGCGCCGCCGTGGCCGTCGTCGAGGACCGTTCGGTCGTGTCGGTGCGCGAAACCCTTGTAGATCGGGGATACGGGTGGGCATCAGTCGTCGGAGACGGGCTTCAGGTGATCATCGAAGGCGAGGCCCCCACCGAGGCTACACGGTTCCGTGCGATTTCAGCGGCAGGTAGCATTGTGGATGCAAGCCGGATCATCGACAGCATGGGCGTGGCCGAATCAGGCAACATCGCACCGCCGAAATTTGTCATCGAAATCCTGCGCAACGACAGTGGTGTGTCCTTGATCGGGCTGATCCCCGCGCAAACCGACCGCGAGGCACTGGCCGAACGGATCAAAGACATCGCCAACGGGCAAAGTGTCACCGACCTTTTGGAAACAGCGGATTATCCTGTGCCCGACGCATGGCCGTCGGCGCTTGCCTATAGCTTGCGTGCGCTTGAAATGCTGCCGCGGTCCAAGATATCGGTGTCCGCCGACCGCGTTGTCGTCAATGCAATTTCAGATAGTGCCGCCGACAAGGCCCGCCTTGAAACATCGCTGGCGCGCAGCACGCCTGACAACGTCCGCCTTGCGGTGTCGATCACCGCGCCGCGACCCGTGATTTCGCCCTATACCACGCGTTTCTCCAAGGATGCGGATGGCGTTCAGTTTGCTGCCTGTGCCGCCGATAGCCCCGAGGCCGAGCGCGCAATCATGGCCGCCGCGAGCGCCGCCGGCTTCAACGACAGAAGCCCCTGTGTGCAGGCATTGGGCGTACCGTCCCGCACCTGGAGCGACGCGGTTGCGAAATCTATCGCGGCGGTCGACGCGCTTGGCGCGGGGACGGTCACGGTATCGGACACAGATGTCACCTTGGTCGCGGTGCAAGGCACGGATCAAGGTACGTTCGACCGCGTCGTAGGTGAGTTGGAGAATCGTCTGCCGGATGTATTCGCGTTAACCGCTGAATTGCCCGCCACACCCGAAGCAGGCGCCGAAGGCCCGCCGCAGTTCACCGCGACACGCAGCCCCGAGGGGGCCGTGCAATTGCGGGGCCGTGTGCCCGATGATCTGGTCAACACGACGGCTGAAAATTACGCTATGGCCAAGTTTGGCCGCGCGAATGTGACAATGGGCACCCGCGTTGTCAGCGACTTGCCCGCAGGCTGGGCCGTGCGTGTTCTCGCGGGGATCGAAGCGTTGTCGTCGATGTCCAATGGATCGGTGATCGTGGAACCCGACAGCGTGACTGTAAGGGGCAACACGGGGTCCAGCACGGCGCGCGCGGATATTGCCCGCCTGCTGATCGACAAACTGGGCACTGGTGCAGAGTTCGACATTGATGTGAATTACGTCAAACAGCTTGATCCGGTCGCAGGGCTGCCCACGCCCGAGGAATGTGTTGCCCAGATTGGCGAGGTCACGCAGACCCGCAAAATCCTGTTTGATCCCGGATCCGCGTCTATCACCGCCGAGACCCAAGGCGTTGTTGATGACATTGCCGACATTTTGAAAAAATGCGCAAATTTGCAGATTCGCATTGCTGGTTACACTGACAGCCAAGGCGGCGAAGCAATGAACCAACGCCTGAGCCAACAGCGCGCGAGCGCCGTTCTGGATGCCTTGCGCGTGCGCCGCGTGCCTGTGGCATCCTTCGAGGCGACAGGTTTTGGCGAGGCGGACCCGATTGCAACAAACGACACCGAAGCAGGCCGCGAGGCGAACCGCCGGATTGAGTTTTCGTTGATTGTGCCCGAAGGTGCAGCCGAAGAGCCGAATACACTTGACGCCGTCGAAGCGGCCCCAAGCGAATAACAAGCAGGACAAGACCTTGAACAGAACCGAATTCATCATCGCCACCGCGATCATCCTGTTTGTCGCCTTCATGCTGGGCTGGTTTGCCAGCTGGCTGGTCAACCGGTTTACCCGCGTGACCAAAGCCGAGATTGGCGAGCTGGATAAAATGGCCCAAGCCCTGCACGAGGCCGAAGAAACCCGCGATCAGGCGATCACGTACCTGCAACAGCGCGAGGCAGAGATCACCAACCAGCTGTCGCAAACAGAAGCTGAATTGCGCGCTGCGATGGACGGGTTGCGCGAAGCCCGCCAAGAGGCCGAAGAGTTGCGCAGCTATATCGAGCGCCAGCAGGGTTAACGCCTGTACCACCAATACATTGGTTTTGTAACGATGTTACGGTGACCCGTATCAGGCCAGTGCGCTGATAGCACTGTATTCGTGCCGCGCGCGCGTGGCTTTGGTTTGTGTCGGTATGCACGATGTCCGCGTCACCAATATCGACAATGCGTGTGCCCGCGCTAAGGTATGTCACGTCGTCTTCATCGCCTTATGCGCCAGCGTGGCCAAAGCCAAAAAGAGCCGATACCGCGCGGATGGCACGCGGGCCAAACCGCGCACCCGGGCGCCATTGCATGCCAAAATCATAGGGCGCGCCGACCAGGGCCACATCCGCGCCGATTGCAAACCAATCGGGCTGGTCGTCGTATTTGCCAAATGTGGCGATACCTGCGAACGGCAGGTTTAGCCGTCCAGTCTCCTACCCATGTGGCATAATGCCCCCTTAGTCGCGGGGCGCTGCGGCCCTGCGTAATCTGTCGTTGATTGCGTGTCCCAGACCATGATGGGGGATCGGCGATACGGCAATATGTTTTGCGCCCATCGCGTCGAGTTCATGCAGCATTCCAAATAGATTTGCCGCAGCGATGGTCAAATCGCCTGCGGGCGACAGGTTAAGTACGGCATCAACGGCGCCAAACCCAAGCCATGTTTCATGCGGGGCTGCGTAGGATGCGTTTAAACGCATCTTACCTTGTGGCGCGTAATGCGACGCAATCTGACCGGGCGCGGAGGGTGCATCAGGGTTCTCATCGCGGCGCAACGGCAGGCCGAGGCATGCCTCTATCGCTGTGACAGGAATACCACCTGCACGCAGCAAAACCGGCTGATCCACACAAGATACGATCGTTGATTCCACGCCCACGTTGCAATCGCCGCCGTCGACAACTGCGTCGATCCTACCGCCCAAGCCCGACACGACATGGCCGGCTTGGGTCGGGCTAATCCGCCCCGACGGGTTGGCAGACGGCGCGGCAACAGGCCCGCCAAATGCGGCCAGAACGGCATGTGCAACGGGATGATCCGGCACACGCACTGCTAGGCTATTCAGTCCAGCCGTCACCAACTTGGACACGCCCGCGTCCGGTTTGATCGGTAGTACCAGCGTCAATGCACCAGGCCAGAAGGCAGCCGCCAGCTTTTGCGCCGGCGGTGTCATTTCAACGTAGTCCGTGACCTTTTCTGCATCCGCCAGATGGACGATCAGCGGGTTGAAACTTGGCCGCCCCTTGGCCGCATAGATCCCAGCCACGGCAGTATCATTGCGCGCATCTGCGCCGAGCCCGTAAACAGTTTCCGTCGGAAAAGACACCAATCCGCCGTCGCGCAAAATACCGGCCGCCACGGCGGTGCCGATGTCATCAGACCCAAGAATTTTGGTTTTGCTCGATTTCATGACGCTGCGTTTCAGTTGTAGGGGCCATTCACTAAGATAGTTTGAGACCAGTTTTAAGCCTCATACGGGCCACACAGCCTGTTGCCAAGTCACGAGGCCACCCCAATCGTCGGAGACACCCCATGCCTTACAACGCCCCGATCAGCGATTACCGCTTTATTATGGATCATGTTGCAGGGTTCGGCGCGGTCACGCAAACCGACAAATTTGCGGATGCCACTGATGATATGTTGGATGCGATTTTAGGCGAGGCCGCGAAGCTTTGCCAAGAAATCCTATATCCGGTCAACCGCAATGGTGACCTGCATCCCGCCGTTTTGGAAAACGGCGTTGTGCGGACCTCACCGGGTTTTGGCGATGCCTATCGGGCCATTTCCGAAGGCGGCTGGATCGGCATGTCCGCCAGCCCAGAGGTCGGCGGCATGGGCCTGCCGATGACCCTAACCACGGCCGTAAACGAGATGATGGCCAGCGGGTGCTTGTCGCTTCAACTCAACCCGTTGATGTCCCAAGGCCAGATCGAGGCGCTGGAACACCACGCGTCGGATGCCATCAAAGATATGTACTTGCCCAAGCTGATTTCCGGCGTATGGAACGGCACGATGAACCTGACCGAACCGCAGGCAGGATCGGATGTTGGCGCGCTGCGGTCCAAGGCTGTGCCCAATGGCGACGGGTCTTATGCGATATCGGGTCAAAAGATTTACATCAGTTGGGCTGACAATGATTTCACCGAAAACGTCTGCCATCTTGTGCTGGCGCGTCTGCCCGATAGCGTGACGGGGACCAAAGGCATCAGCCTGTTCATGGTGCCCAAGTTCATCCCCAACAACGACGGCACACTTGGCCGCGCGAATGACCTGCGCGTCGTATCGCTCGAGCATAAGCTGGGCCTGCACGGATCGCCCACGGCCGTCATGGAATACTCCGGCGCGCAGGGCTGGCTCGTTGGTCCTGAAAACGGCGGAATGGCCGCGATGTTCACGATGATGAACAATGCACGGCTTGGCGTTGGCGTCCAAGGTATCGGTGCGGCCGAGGGTGCGTATCAACACGCGCTGGCCTATGCCAAGGACCGCAAGCAAGGCCGCGCTGGCGGCACCGGCGCGATCATTGAACACGCCGACGTTCGCCGCATGCTCGCTACGATGAAGGCCGATATTTTCGCGGCACGGTCCATCGCCATAATGAACGCCGTCGCGATCGACATGGCTGCGGCCACGGGCGGCGATGCATGGGCCAAACGCGCCGCGTTTCTGACGCCCATCGGCAAGGCATTTGGCACCGACGTCGGCATCGAGGTGGCATCGACTGGCGTGCAGGTGCACGGCGGCATGGGTTTCATCGAGGAAACGGGTGCCGCGCAATACAGCCGCGACGTGCGCGTCACAGCGATCTACGAAGGCACCAACGGCATTCAGGCGATGGACCTTGTCGCGCGCAAGATGATGGACGGGGGCGAGGCGGCGATGCGCCTGATGGATGAAATCGAAGCCCAGGCCGAGGCCGCCCGCGCGACCTATCCCAAGATGGCCGATGCGGTCTGGCAAGCCTGCGAAAGCCTGCGCGAGACCACCGAATGGCTGGTGGCGCAGGACCTCGGCGACCGCTTCGCCGGGGCGGTGCCCTTCACGCGTGCGTTCGCCCGCGTGCTGGGCGGCCACGCCCACCTCGCCGCAGCCCTGCATGGCGACGAGAGCCGCCAGCGTCTGGCGACTTTCTACATCAATCGCCTGCTGCCGGAATACGCGCCGCTTCTGGCGCAAACGCACGCGATGGGCTACCCGGAGTGGCTGCGGCGTCTCCGATAGTGAACACGGCACGAGACAGCGTGTCCGACAACGAGACCACCGCGCCGCCGTTCGCGCTGTTCGTCGCGCCGCACCCCAGGTCCGTCAGCCGTGCGCCCAAGCAGTTCGTCGACCTGCAGAACGACGTGACCGCCGCGGCGATCGAGATGACGGTGCGCGAGGGTTTCGAGTCGATCGAGCACGTCAAGCGCTACACCGCGCTCGGCTTCGGCAC
>ENA-ORXM01002003-ORXM01002003.1-marine-metagenome-genome-assembly--contig:-NODE-2003-length-25621-cov-4.417397_pt1 | contig 25621 bp, 21 predicted proteins | sample MGYA00237867_ERZ511480 | MGnify/ENA primary metagenome ERZ511480 (study PRJEB26309, sample SAMN06266103) | marine metagenome | isolation source: Algal blade | place: United Kingdom:Sidmouth, United... | reverse complement strand
AATTACCGCATCATAGCCGACGTTGTTTACGGTAAGGGTCGCGTTTACGTTAAACACACCTTTACTCATGCTCAATACGATGCTTGGAACAAGAAAGGACGACCATGAATAGCGCTCTTACAAAAACCACTCTGGCAGCTTGGCACAGCTTTATGGAAAGCAGTAACCATTTACTTCGTCCTATCGAAAATGACGCGCATTACGATGAGCTTGCGGCATTTTTAGATGCGCTACTTGAGGAGCGCCGTGGGCACACTCAGCCCGACACCCTTGACGCCCTTGTTGATTACGCTACAACCCTGATTAGTGATTATGACAGCTCACACGTTAAGCTTCCCGAGGCCGAGGCTAAGGATGTGCTCGCCTTTCTAATGGAAGAGCGCGGTTTTAAACAAGCTGACCTTGCTCACCTTGTACCGCAGAGCGTGCTAAGCCAACTTCTTAACGGAAAACGCGCGTTCAGTGCAAACCATGCCCGCTCTCTAGCTGAGTATTTTGGAGTGTCAGCGGCTGTTTTTCTTTAGCGGCTTTCCTGATTAAAGGTTGGTGGGAGTGGCTAACTGCAACGCAGCGAGGACTGAGATAGATTTCAATTTACACGCTTCCCTAGGTTAAAATCCGGTCCGCCAAAAAACAGCTTCCAGCCCACGATCGTCGCCCAGTGAATAAGCGTGGGTGCCCAAACGGAGCCTGTGCGCACATAGGCGAGGGTGCACGCTATTCCCAATAACGTGACGATGAGCAAAAACGCAGGGCGGTAAAAAATATGCCTTGACCAGGGCCAGGCGACGAGCGCTAACAAAGGATGCGCGGCTACATATAAAAAAAGTGAGACGATACTTGCTGACAGTAGATTCTCGAGAGCTACAGCTTCACCTGGATGCGGCAAAAGCAATACGCGGTAAAGCGTTTCTTCAGGCAAGCTCGGTGTAAAAATAGCGATTAGCCCGAGGAGTAAAAGATGTTTTCGTGGTAACTCGCTTATTGAAAAGGTAAATAGCTTGCTAAATCGCAAAATTAGAAGAGTCGCGAGGGCGAAAACAGCCAGAAGAAAGAGGGTAAAAAGCCAGCCCCCTGCATCAGGTAATGTTGTAAAGGCCAGAAAAAGACGCTGGCGCAACTCGAGCATACGCATAAGCTTAAACCGTTGAAGATTAGGATTCAGTAGAGGGAATAGGAGAACAGGGAAAAAAGGTTGTCAGCCTTCGGTTTTCAGTTCTCGAAAACTTTTAAACTGATAACTGAAAACTTACACATGAAAACTTTTTCCACCTCACCCCTCTTAGTGCGCAATCACCTTCAAGGTTTCCCCAATTTCCGTCAAAACACCGCGCAGTTCGTCATAATCAGGGTGTTTAAGCTGTATCCAGGCGTTCGCCATATAACCCGCGGCGACCTCCTGCGTCGGCGTTCCAGGCTCGGGCATGTATCCTCGGATGATTAGGTGATTGTATTTATCCATGATGGGCTCGAGACCTTCATACCAGGCAATAGTACCGTCTTGACTGGGACGCAAGTTGATAATGGCTGCCGAGTAATTACGCGACAGGTGTCCCGGCGCGCTGCCATAAACAACAGCGTGTGCCCACTCTTTGTACAGGTCGATATCATTTGCAGCGCAGTACAAGTCCCAGTGCCCCACACCTGGGGGCCGCGCACCGATTTCAGAAAACTTTAAGCCTTTATTCCCGAAAAACCATTCCATGTGGGTTGGCACGGTGCCTAAGCCAAGCTCTTTTATAACCTTGCGGCCCATCGTTTTAACCTCGTCGTAGCCAGGGCTGTCGACGCGGTTGGTCGTGATAATCACAGGCGAAATCCAGCGGGTGCGCATGGCTTCTAAAACGTTGGGGTAGTAGTGGCTAATAAATTCATGCACGACCTCGCCGCCTACCGTAAGGGTGTCGTAAAAGCCTTCATGACCTTCGACAAATTCTTCAACGGCAATCGACTGAGTGCCGCTGCCGCCGATTTCTTCTAGAGCGCTTTGCAAACTTGCCTCATCATCAGCGCGGTAGGTGGCGGCGGCCCCCGCGCCATCTCGAGGTTTTAAAATGATGGGGTAGCCGTGCTCTTTGGCAAAAGCGCGGACCTCGGCGGCGCTGTTTGCAGCTTTTGATGCCGCCGTGGGAATACCGTGCTCACGCATAAAGTCTTTCATCATGGTTTTGTCGCGGCACAGCAGCGTCTGCTCGATGTTCATACCCGGAATGGTGCAGACCTCGCGCACCCGCGCGGCGCAGAGCATGTGGGCTTCAATAGTGGCGATAAGCTTATCCACCCAGACCCGCTCCTGAATACGCCGCACCGCGTCAATCATGGCGTCGTCACTTGTTACTGAAGGCACGCGCTCGTACCAGGTGAGCCAGTTTTGGACCTCGTCGGGCAAGTCGTAAAAGTCAGCCTCGCCAATGCCGAAAACGTTCGCGCCGACCTCTTTAAGGGCGCGGACAAACTGCTTTTGATACGTCGGAAAGTGTGGCGCAACAAAGACAACATTCATAGTGCCTCCTCCTGAGTACGTATTTTGCTTTTACAACGTCAACTAATGTTACCAGCATTCACGTTTGCCAGACACTAAAAGGATGCTCTACCAAACGCGCATTGTAATACCGCACGTCACCTGTGACCTCCCTGCCGAGCCAGTCGGGTTGCTCGAAGCTTTCACCCTCAGACTCGAGTTCGATTTCGGCTAAGATAAGCCCTTCGTTATCCCCGTAAAACTCGTCAATTTCCCAAAGGTGACCCGCCACCCAAATTTCATAGCGCGTTTTCTCAATAAGAGGTTTCTGACACAGGTCCAACATCGCCTCGGCATCTTCAAGGGGAACCGGATAATCAAACTCGGAACGCACAATCCCCTCAGCTTGACCCTTGACCGTTAAAAAAGCGCTCTGACCTTTGGTGCGTACGCGTACGGTGGGCAGTCTCGAGAGATAGCCTTGGCAAATACGCGTACCCGTAGCGCCCAAGCGCCAGGCGTCACTCCTGAGTAAAAACTTGCGTTCGATTTCTTGTCCCATCTTTTAAGAATAGAATAACGCACACGGCGTTGCACCAAAATCAACCTTAAAACCAAAGGGGCAAAGATGGCAATAGTCACAGCCTCTCAAACACGTTGTTTGTTAAGGTGAACCGCCCTCTTAGAAGAGAGCTAAGCCTAGCCCTTTCAAGTCCGGCCTGATTGCATGACCTATCTATGACGATTAAATATGATGATTTTAAGGTAGTGTTGCTCGTTTTATGACCTATATCCGACAAGCTTGTTTACAACCTGGCGTCCGTTTTCTATGAGTCTCGAGGCTTACTTTGCCCTTGGCGTGGTCGCCGCTGTCACCCTGAGCCTCATGCTAACGAAGCTGGGTGCCGACCTCGTGTTTATGACCGGGCTTGTGTTGCTTATGCTTGCGGGAGTCTTAAGCCCCGAAGCGGCGCTAGCAGGGTTTTCCAATCAAGGCATGATAACGGTTGCGGCGCTTTATGTTGTCGTGGTGGGTTTACGTGAAACGGGTAGCCTGAACTGGCTGAGCCAGCAGCTTTTGGGGCGTCCTAAATCCGTTCTGAACGCCCAGACCCGCATTATGCTACCTGTTACATTACTCAGTGCCTTTATCAACAATACGCCTGTGGTCGCCATGCTCATTCCAGCGGTGAACGACCTGGCGAAACGCGCCTCGATAGCTCCCTCTAAACTGATGATTCCGCTTAGTTACGCCGCTATTTTTGGCGGTAGCTTGACGCTTGTCGGCAGCAGTACGAACCTGGTGGTCAACGGGCTTGTTATTAGAGAACTCGGGCAGAGTTTACGCTTTTTCGAGCTTGCCCTGATAGGCCTGCCCGTAGCTATAGTCGGGCTCAGCTTTGTACTCTTAACAAGCCGCTGGCTCTTACCCGAGCGCCAGTCACCCCTGACCCTATTTCGTAATCCGAGAGAATACACCGTTGAAATGCAGGTTTATGCGGGTAGCCCGATTATCGGCAAAAGTATCGAGCGAGCAGGCTTGCGACATTTGCCAGGTCTTTATCTGGCTGAAATCGAACGTAGGGGGCAGAGCATTCCAGCGGTGTCGCCCTCGGAGACCTTGCAGGAAAATGACCGTCTTATTTTTGTAGGGATAATCGAGTCGGTGCTCGAGCTGCAAAAAATTCGCGGGCTCGAGGTTGCAACCGATCAGGTATTTAAGCTCGACGCCCCGCGCCATGAACGCGTGTTTACTGAAGCTGTCGTATCAGCAAGCTGCCCTCTGGTAGGCAAAAGCATTCGTGATGGGCAGTTCCGCACCGTTTACAACGCTGTCATCATTGCTGTGGCACGGGGCGGTGAGCGCCTAAGTCAAAAAATTGGCGACATCATCTTAAAGTCAGGCGACACCTTGTTATTAGAAGCGCGGCCCAACTTCGCCTTGCAACAGCGCAACGCAGGAGACTTTTTGCTCGTGAGTTCACACCTTGACGCTGCGCCGCTCAGACACGAACGTGCTGGTGTGGCCCTGATGATTTTGCTGGGCATGGTGTTGCTGGTGGCAACGGGGCTAACCAGTATGCTTTACGCGTCGCTGCTCGCAGCGGTGCTCATGGTCCTAAGTGGCTGCTGCACCGCCGCCGAGGCGCGGCAGGGGATAGACTGGCAAGTGTTGGTGGTGATTGCCGCATCGTTTGGCTTGGGAACGGCGCTCGAGGCCAGTGGCGCAGCCAACGCTATAGCTGAAAGCCTATTGACTTGGGCCGGTCCCAGTCCGCACTTCAACCTGGGCCTTATTTATCTTATGACGACCCTATTTACCGCTTTTATAACGAACAACGCCGCAGCGGTGATTGTCTTCCCGATTGCCCTGACCCTGGCTGAAACGCTCGCAGTCAATCCTATACCCTTTATCATTGCAATAATGCTGGCGGCGTCGGCAAGTTTTGCGACGCCTATTGGCTACCAAACAAATTTAATGGTTTACGGCCCTGGTGGCTATCAGTTTAGAGATTATTTACGTATCGGTCTGCCCCTCAGTCTTATACTGGGGGTTCTTACGATTGCCCTTATTCCCCTTATCTGGAGGTTCTAGTGAAGTCTGAAGTGAAAGAAATAGATGTACAAGCGGTGCTTGAGCTTGCTCACCAAGCAGGCTCAGCCATTATGGACGTTTACAAGCAAGACTTCGACGTTTACGACAAGGCGGATAAAAGCCCGCTCACCGAAGCCGATTTGGCGTCTCATAAAATCATCGTGGCAGGGCTTGGGGCGCTTACGCCCGACATTCCCATTTTGTCTGAGGAGTCTGCCAGCATCCCTTGGGAAACGCGGCAGAGTTGGGACACGTACTGGCTCGTCGACCCGCTCGACGGCACGAAGGAGTTTATCAAGCGCAACGGCGAATTTACCGTCAACATTGCCCTGATTGACAAGCACGAGCCCGTTATCGGCGTTGTTTACGCGCCGGTTCTCGAGCTGAGCTACTGGGCAAAACGCGGGGAGGGCACCTATAAACAAGAGGGCGTGGATGAAGCCATTCGTTTGCAAACTGCGTCCTTTCCAGACTCAGACGGCCTGTGGCAGGTTGTCGGTAGCCGTTCCCACGCGAATCCACAAATCGAAGCCTTTCTAGAACAGTTTGGCCCCTCTGAAACAGTGGCTATGGGCAGTTCTTTAAAGTTCTGCGTCGTTGCTGAGGGCAGGGCGCACCTGTACCCCCGCTTAGGCCCCACTTCTGAATGGGATACGGCGGCGGCGCAGTGTGTGGTTGAAGAGGCAGGTGGGCACGTTTATCATTTCGAGCAACAGAGTCCGCTGCGCTACAACAAGAAGGAGTCGCTGCTCAATCCTTATTTTCTAGTTTCGGCGCAGGCCCAGGAAAGCTGGTCTTTGGACGCGCTTAAAGAAGGTGCCCTATGAATACTGCCACAAATAGTACGCCGACGAATAGTATGTCAACAAACACTATGTCGATGACCCATTTGAAACAGCTCGAGGCTGAAAGCATTCACATTATCCGCGAGGTTGCCGCCGAATTCGACAACCCCGTGATGCTCTATTCGATTGGTAAAGATTCATCTGTCATGCTGCACCTGACGATGAAAGCGTTTCATCCGGGCAAGCCGCCTTTTCCCTTTTTACATGTCGACACGACCTGGAAGTTTAAAGAAATGGTCAAATTTCGCGACGAAACGGCGAAGCGTCTCGGTTTGGACCTCACGGTTCATATCAATCAAGAGGGTGTTAAACAAGGTATCGGCCCGTTTACCCACGGCTCTCAGGTGCACACGGACATCATGAAAACCCAAAGCCTCAAGCAAGCTTTGAACAAGTATAAGTTTGATGCAGCATTCGGTGGGGCACGCCGTGATGAGGAAAAGTCGCGGTCCAAGGAGCGCGTGTATTCGTTCCGCGACGCGCAGCACCGCTGGGACCCTAAAAATCAGCGGCCCGAACTGTGGAATATTTATAACGGCAAAATTCACAAGGGCGAGAGCATCCGCGTGTTTCCGCTATCGAACTGGACCGAGCTAGATATTTGGCAATATATTTACCTCGAGGACATCCCCATTGTGCCCTTGTATTTTGCCAAAGAACGCCCCGTGGTCGAGCGTGACGGCGTAAAGATTATGGTTGATGATGAGCGCATGCCCCTAAATGAAGGCGAAACGCCCCAGATGGAAATGGTGCGCTTCCGTACGCTAGGCTGTTACCCCCTAACGGGCGCAGTCGAATCAGACGCAGCGACGCTGCCCGATATTATTCAGGAAATGATTCTCGCTAAAACGTCCGAGCGCCAGGGCCGTGTAATCGACTTTGACCAGGCGGGCTCGATGGAAGAGAAAAAACGGCAGGGCTACTTCTAATGGAGAAGACAGTGAAAAAGACGGTAGAAAACACATTTGAACCCTCAGCTGCGGCGCAAGATATCCTTAGCTATTTAAAACAACACGAGCACAAAGAACTGCTCCGCTTTATTACCTGCGGCAGCGTCGATGACGGTAAAAGCACCCTGATAGGCCGCCTACTGCACGACTCGAAAATGATTTACGAAGACCAGTTTGCCGCCATTAAAGCCGACTCTCAAAAGTTCGGTACGACAGGTGAAGAGGTCGACCTGGCCCTGCTCGTCGACGGCTTACAAAGTGAGCGCGAGCAAGGCATTACGATTGACGTTGCCTACCGCTATTTTTCAACAGACAAGCGCAAATTTATTATTGCGGATACCCCAGGACACGAGCAGTACACCCGAAACATGGCAACGGGCGCGTCGACGGCGAGCCTCGCCATCATCCTTATTGATGCGCGCCACGGCGTGCAGGTACAAACCAAACGTCACAGCTACATCGTGTCGCTCTTGGGCATTAAAAACATGGTTATCGCCATTAATAAAATGGACCTTGTCGACTTTGACGAAGAGGTTTACAACGCCATTGAGAAGGACTACCGCGCCTTTACCGAAAACTTTCCCAAGGCAAACCTGACCTTTATTCCTATCTCGGCCCTAGACGGGGACAATGTTGTCAGCAAAAGTGAGCGTACCCTCTGGTACGACGGTCCGTGCTTGTTAGAAACCCTCGAGACCACTCCCCTATCGCAAGACAACAGCCTCGACGACATGCGCTTGCCTGTTCAATATGTCAACCGTCCCAACCTCAACTTTCGCGGCTACTGCGGCACGCTTGCGGCGGGCACGGTGCGTAAAGGTGACAGCGTCATGGTCTTACCCTCGCGCCAGACAAGCCGTGTCAAGTCGATTGTCACCTATGACGGTGAACTCGAGCAGGCGCACGCGCAGCAGGCCATCACCGTCACACTAGAAGACGAAATCGACATTAGCCGCGGTGACGTACTCGCTCATCCTGACAGCACCCCAAGTGTCAGTAAAAGCTTCGACGCCAATATTGTCTGGATGGCGCAAGCGCCGCTGCTACCAGGTAAACAGTACGCCTTTAAGCTGGGGACAAAACTCGCTCAAGGTATTGTCGAAAAAATCCACTACCGCACCGACGTGAACACATTTGATAAGCAAGAGGCCGAACAGCTCAACTTAAACGAAATCGGCTTTTGCCGCATTTTGCTTTCCGAAGCCGTTCCTTTTGACGCTTACAACGCCTCACGCGCCACAGGTAGCTTTATCTTTATTGATCGCCTTAGCAACGCCACCGTCGGGGCTGGCATGATTACCCGCGCCAGCCGCGACAGCACCGACCAATCAACCAACGTAACGGTTCACGAACACCGGGTCGGCAAATTGCAACACGCCAATCAAAAAGGTCAAAAACCTTGTGTTCTATGGTTTACGGGCTTAAGTGGCTCGGGTAAGTCGACCGTTTCGAACGCCCTCGAGGCACGCCTGTTTGAACTGGGCTACCACTCCTATTTGCTAGACGGTGACAATGTGCGCCACGGCTTGAGCAAAGACTTGGGCTTTAGCGACGCTGACCGGGTCGAAAACATTCGCCGCATTGGTGAAACCGCCAAGCTTTTTGTCGACGCAGGCGTGATTGTTCTAACTGCCTTCATCTCCCCCTTTAGAAGTGACCGCAATATGGTTAGGGCACTTGTCCAAGACGATGAATTTGTCGAGATTTTTGTCGACACGCCGCTTGAAATCTGTGAGCAGCGCGACCCCAAAGGCATTTACGCCAAGGCGAGGGCCGGTGAAATTAAGAACTTTACCGGGATTGACTCGCCCTATGAACCCCCTGCAAAACCTGAGTTAACGCTCTACACTGAGCAAGATACGGTGGAAGAATGTGCTGAGAAAATCATCGAATTTTTGACAAGCAGGGGCATGCTGGTCAATTAGGGGTCAGGGTCCGGTTGTTTTGTACAACCGGACCCTGACCTTTTGCGTGGAGGTGTATCTTTCAACGGTCTGACGGCTGAGTTTGCACAGACTCGGACCACTTCTTTAGATGTCTACTCAGATTGAAGGTTTTGGGGTTGGGCACACATCTAGGCTAATCAGGTGCGGCTTTCAGTCACGCTCTAAAGCATCTTGATCTTGTACGCGGTCACCAAATCGCACGACCAACCAGTACCCGATACTCGTGGCAAGCACGACTCCGGCAGTGCCCCAAACATAAGCGGCACTGACCTCGTTATAGTCCAGAATAATGACTTTACGCGCAATCGCCATCAGCGCCGTTGCCATAACAATCTTAACGTGAATGACATCATTTCGCAGGTACAGGGTAATATTCTCAAAGATTTCAATGGCAATTAGTACGGCCATGAACGCACCGAAGGTCGCTAAGATATCGCTAATCGTTAAGATAAAGCGCGGGGGCTCCAGCAACTTTTGGTACAGGGTCCAGCCGACATCGACCACACCCAGGACGATAATGGCAGTCATCATGATAGCAAAAGCGCGAACTGAGCCGTGGATCACGCGGCTGAGCCAGCGAATAAGGGGGCGTTCTTTAGGTATAAACTCCAGAGACGACCTCTTCAAGAGCAGCCTCCAGCAGGCTCAGCCCAAACTGACAATGTGTCGCTGCGATTATGACAACACAGTAGGACTGGCATTGAACTACGTTCAACACCTAGCTTGGTGAACAGAGAAAACACAAACAGTCTCCTTCACGAAAAAGATAGCGAAAAGCCTACGATTATAAGTAGAAGAATACCCTATAAGGCAAAGGAAAAGAGTAGTGTCACCCTGAGAATAGCTTGACAACCTCGAGTACCAAAGCGTAAAGTAAAAACATTACTAAAATAGTTTACTAAAGTTTTTACTCGACAAATTCGCTTTACAGCTTTCCGGGAATGAGTATCCAGCGTGAACGAACGTGCAACTTTAAAAGATATAGCTAGTTTGGCGGGCGTTTCACTTACGACCGTTTCGCAAACGCTGAACAATAAAGGGGCTATTTCTGATACGACCCGCACGAAAGTCATGACAGCGGCGGAGCAACTCGGCTATCAGCAGCGCGTGAGCATCGCGCCACATTTGAACAGTCAACTGAATACGGTCTGTATGCTTGTCAAGCGCGACCCAGACGAAAAAGTACCGAACCCTTTTCACTACTACGTTATGAAAGGCATTGAAACCGAGTGTCGGCAGCTTGGCTTAGAACTCAAGTACGGCAGCATGAGCGTCGATGAAAACAGCCGCGCTGTAGAGCTACCCAGTGAACTAGACGTTCGAAACACCGACGCCTTTCTTATTGTCGGAGCGGTGGTTGAAGAGGGGCAGGCATTTCTCGAGCACGTCGGTGAGCGCCCCGTCGTATTCATCAACGGTTACTTGCGCGGCGCAGCCTATGACCGCATTGGCATAGACAACCGCGCGGGTGCTTACAACGCGGCGCACTATCTGATAGACGAAGGTCATAGGCACATTGGTTTTGTGGGCGGCGGTAAAAACGCTCATCCGAGTATCAACGAACGCTGCGAAGGCTTTGTAATGGCTTTGCGCGAAGCAAATCTCGAGCCTTCCTATATCGCTGACAGTCCTGTTAACTTATCGGATAAGACCCAGCGCGCAGCCCATTCCTTGCTTAAAGCCCATCCTCATTTGACAGCTATCGTCGCCGCGAGTGACAACGTCGCTATGGGCACGTTCAAGGCGGCAAGTGAGCTTGGTTTAAAAGTGCCAGACGATTTATCTGTCGTCGGTTTTGACAATATTCACGGGGTCGAGCATTTAAGTCCGCCCCTTACAACAATGGCAATTGACAAGGAATATCTGGGCGTTGCAGGTGTCCGTCTGCTTTACGACACGTCTTCACTGGAGACCCGCCCCAACCTAACAACCCTCATCAAACCCAGCCTAATCATTCGTTCGTCCGCCCAAACACTTACGAAACAGGAGGTATAAGCTAACCGCCCCGCAAGTCTAAACTTTCATTCACCTACTTGGGAGAGAATATGAAGAAGTACCTTATCAGCCTAACTAGTTTACTCGCACTCTGTTTTGCCAGTGCGCAGACTGAAATCGAGTACTGGGATTACTGGGTTACTCAGGGTCCAGCCATTGATGAAATTATCGCCACCTTTGAAGAAATGCACCCCGACATCAAAGTCAATAAAAATACGATTGGCGGCGGTCCTTACAACGAATCGCTCGACCTCGCTATGCAATCAGGTTCAGGACCCGACGTGTACGTTCAAAAGAATGTACCCACTGGCCTCCAGGATTACGTCAATCAAGAGTACGCCTATGATCTGTCCCAGTTTGAGGACTCAGACGACTTTATGGCGAGCTTTCCCAATCCTGAGAGCGATTTTTTAGAGGGCAGTAATATGTTTGCGGGCGGCCTCTACTCGGCACCTTTCATGGGACCGGCTAAGCCCTGGTTGCAACTCTATATCAACCTCGACCTCTACGAAGAGGCTGGCCTCGTCGACGAAAACGGCGAGCCCATGCTGCCCACCACCTGGGATGAATTTGTCGAGAACTCGCGCGTCATTACCGAAAACACTGATGCTTATGGCACCGGCTTTTCGATGCAGCAACCCTGGGCGGCGGGTTGGTGGTACCGCGTGTGTAACTACGGCGGCGTTCCCCACGACGGTCCCGAAGGCGGCTTCGACTACCGCACAGGCGAATACGGCTTTGCCACCAATGAATGTTATGGCACCGTCTTGAGCGACCTAAAAATGATGGCAGACGAAGGCATGGTAAGCCCTGCAACTTTGGGTCTAGCGATTGATGACGAGGGCGCGAGGGCTTCTTTTGCCGAGGGCGACTTTGCTCACTTAGTCGGCGGCGAATGGGTCATTGCAGGTTGGGAGCAAACCCACCCTGACTTTGCAAATTACACCGCAACCCACCTACCCTTCCCCGGCGAAGAACCACAAAGCTACTTTGGCAAAGGCTTGGGCGGCTCCTGGTTCGTCATCAACTCTGAAACCGAACATCCCGAAGAAGCGTGGGAGTTCTTTAAGTTCCTTCACTCACCTGAAGCAGGGGCAATTTGGGCTAAGAATGGTAACGGCCTCGTTTACAACACACCGCAACCTTACGATGAGTACGCCTCGAATGAAGCCTTTGAATACATCTTCAATTCATCTGACATGGTGCGCACGATGCCCGAGCCCAAAATCCGCACGCCTGAGCTATCCGAAGTGCAAGTTACCCTCGTCGGACCGGGACCAGACGACATCTTAGTCGGCGTTTTATCTGGTCAGATTGATGACATTGACGCGGCCCTAGAAGACTTGAGCGCACGTAAGCTCGAGGCTCTCCAAACGGGTATTTCCGACGCGCAAGCTTCCGGTATTGACGTGTCCTTTGAAGACTACTTGTTTGAAGACTGGGAACCAACCGAAAACTACATCACCGAACCAGGTAACTAAGCTACCAACCCGTAGGGGCGCTGGACGCTTTGCTCAGTCCTTCGGAAAACGGAGTTTGAGCGTAAGCGTCCGGTCGTGCGCCCCTACAGAAAGGCCAGCATGAAACAAACAGCCTACGCGCCGCAGGCGTCCGCGTCCGCCCCGGTGGGACGAAGTATTTGGGACGTGCTGGCGCTTTTAGCGGCGCTCCTCATGGCGTTTGCAGTGTTTGCGCAACCTTGGCTCGAGGGCCGCGACGGGGTCTACAGCGCGGTAGAATTACTACGAGGCATAGATGACCGCCGTGCAGACTGGGCGCTTATCTTTTTGCCGTTTTTAGCCACGCTCACGGGACTTGTCGCCTCGCTCGGCGCACTTATCTCCCCGCCTGACGCACGGCACTGGAAAGTTTTTTATGTCTGGTCGGGCGCTGCAGCGCTGTTTTATTATTTTAATTATTACGTGAATAAAGGTCACGACTTTAGCGGTTTAGGCAGCGCTGAACTGAGTGGTTTTATGCTCTTTTTCGTCGGCAGCTTGGCTATGACAATTATAGGACTACTGCCGCGCACTTTCTCAGCCATACCTGAGCGAACGCGCCTTTATCATCTTATGCGCAGCAACAAGTTTTGGGGCACGCTCTATATTTTGCCCATGCTCATTTTGACGCTTGCTTTTACGGTGTATCCGGTGCTCGAGTCCTTACGCATCTCCATGTACAACTGGAAAGGCATCGGCGAGGCGACACAGTTCGTGGGCCTGCGGCACTACCGCACGGTTATGAACGACCAGTATTTTTGGAACGCTTTTTGGAACACGGTTCAGTACACCGCCATTCTGGTGCCTGTGCAACTCTCGCTTTCGCTACTACTCGCCGTTATCGTGGATAACCCCAAAATGCGCTTTCGCACCTTTTACCGTACGATTTATTTTTTGCCTGTGGTGACAACACTGGCGATTGTTGCGATTGTCGTGCGCCTGCTGTTTCAATCGCTCGGCGCGGCGAACCCGATTGCCAACGCCGATACCTCGATGCTGGCGGTAACAGCCTTTGGCACCTGGTACTCGTTCGGCATTAACTTCGTTTACTTTATGGCGGCGCTGCAAACCGTCCCCGGAGAGCTTTACGACGCGGCCTCGGTCGACGGGGCCAACTGGTTTCAGCGTGTTTGGAACATTACCCTGCCGAGCATCCGACCGATTTTTGTCATTATCCTTTTCTTTGCGATTTTGGGCAGTTTGAAAGTGTGGGAGCAGTCGTTTGTGCTCACGGGCGGCGGGCCGTTCTTTTCCAGTGAGGTCGTCAACGGCTACATCTACCGCTACGCCTTCGGCTCGGGCGGCTTGGGCGCGTCGATGACACAGCCCAACATCGGCTTCGCCTCGGCGGCGGGTTTTCTTATGAGCATTCTCGTGCTGGCGATAACGCTCGTGCAACTGGGCGTGACGCGCCTGATGAACAGGGGGAAATGATGGAGCGACGGTTTGCATATGAATCACTGTTAAGTGGCTCGGGTAAGGTTCTATTGCATGTGGCCCTTATCGGCATCGGCCTCGTCTACATCTTCCCCTTTTTCTGGATGCTCGGGACCGCCTTTAAGACGCCCTCGGAGTTCTTTACGCGCGGTATCAACCCGTTGCCGGTCGGCGAGTGGCAGTGGCAGAACTTCCGTGAAACCTGGGTACGGGCGAACTTCAGCCAGTATTTTCTGAATACCACCATCCTGGCGGTGAGCGTAACTGTGCTCGTGGTCCTCTTAACAGCGATGGCGGCTTACGCCCTGACGCGCCTGGATGTTCCCTTTGCCCCCGTCATCATGGGCATGATTGTGCTGACCTTCTTTTTGCCCTCCGGCATTTTCAACATCATCCCGATTTTCGACATGGTGAACAACCTCGGGCTTTTAAACAGCTTGGGCGCGGTCATCCTTGTGCTTACCGCAGGTGGGATGGTCTTTAACACGCTGCTTTTTTACGGCTACATGCGAACCATGCCCAAAGAAATTGAAGAAGCCGCCGTGATTGATGGGGCTACCGTTCACCAGCGTTTTCGCCACGTGATTATCCCGATGTCGGGGCCGATGATTGCCACCGTTGCACTCTTTACCTTTATGAACGCCTGGAACGACTTTTTTGCGTCGCTGGTCTTTACCCTCTCGAGACCTGAACTGCGCACCCTGGCGGTGGGCATGTACGCCTTTGTCGGCGACGCCAGCCGCGAGTGGACGCTGCTCTGCGCGGGCGCAACCATCAGCATTTTGCCGATTATTCTGGTGTATGTGTTTTTGCAGGAGAAGTTTACGGAAGCTTTTGCGGGGGCGGTGAAGAGCTAAAAGGCAGGAGCAAGAAGCTAGAAGCTAGAATTGGCGAATCAGGAGCTTCTGTTTATGCGTTGTGGGGTATAGACGGAAGGTTCTGTAATGGTAAAGGTAGGTAGAGGGTAGATTTTCCTGAGCCTGCTTTATATTATCAAGCAGCTCAGGTGCGGCGACTCGCACATTTCATAGCTCCAAATCTTGCAAGCGAAAGGTGACATCTTGGAACCCTTAAAAGTCGGTTTAATCGGTGCAGGTAATATCAGTGACGCTTACGTGCGCGGCGTAAGACTATTCAAAGCGCTCGAGCTTACAGCTATAAGCGACTTACTGATAGACAGGGCAGAGGCGAAAGCCAAAGAACACGGCGTACCCAAAGGCTACTCGGTGGACGATTTGTTAGCTGATGGCGATATTGACCTGGCGATTAACTTAACCATTCCAGGCGTTCACGCCGAGGTGAGTTTGAACGCGCTTAACGCAGGCAAACACGTCTACAGCGAAAAACCCCTCGCCATCAAACGTGAAGATGGCAAAGCAGTCGTTGACAAAGCCGCCGAAAAAGGTCTAAGAATCGGCTGCGCCCCTGACACCTTTTTAGGCGGCGGCATTCAAACCTGCCGCAAACTCATTGACGAGGGCGCAATTGGTAAGCCCATTTCAGCCTCCGCATTCATGGTGGGGCACGGGGTCGAGACCTGGCACCCGAATCCGTTTTTCTTTTTTAAATATGGTGGGCACCCGCTGTTTGATATGGGACCTTACTATTTTACGGCACTTATCAATTTGCTCGGCCCTATAAAGTCTGTTATCGGGCACACGAGTACAGGTATCAACGAGCGGCACGTCACAAGTGAACCACATGCAGGTGAGGTAATCACACCTGAAGCGCCGATTCATACAACGGCCTTGCTCGAGACCCACGCTGGTCAACCTGTCACCATGATTATTAGTGGCGAGGTTTTAGGTTCGGACCTGCCCCGCATAGAAATTTATGGGGATGAGGGCGCACTCAGCGTACCCGATCCTAATACCTTCGGTGGACCTGTCAAACTCAAAAAGAAAGGCGCGAAAGAATGGGAAGACGTCACGCTAACCCACGGCAACATTGAAAACAGTCGCGGACTGGGTGCAGCCGACTTAGCCCACGCCGTCAATTCAGGACGCAAGCACCGCGCTAGCGGCGACCTTGCCTATCACGTTTTAGATATTATGCAGAGTATTCAAGACGCCGCCGACGCAAGAAAGTTTTTGGACGTGAGCAGCACCTGTGAGCGGCCCGCGCCGCTACCGACGGGGCTTGAAGCTGGTTTGCTAGATTAGGGTGACTGGAGGAAATATGTTAAGACTCAAACTATGTCTCTTTCTAGTGTTTCTCGGCTTAGTAGGCTGCGGCACAGGTAGCTCAGGTTCTATTAATTCTGATATTCCCCCTGACCCGAATGTAGCGCCCCCACCTACTGCTTCGGGGTCACTTATCCCTACGGTTACTTTAGATGATAAGGACGCATCAAACCCAGGACGGATATCTCTTATTATCGGGGGCGTGAGTTACCAAGAAACTGATAGTGAAACTACAGAATTCAAAGTGGTTGAGTACACCCAAGACAATTTAACTGTAGTTGAAGATGGTGTTGTTCAGGGAAAGTTGCTAACAGAAGATTCAGGCCTGAGTCTTGACGTCGCCTTTATCATTGATAACACGGGTAGCATGGCAGAAGAGATTGCTGGTGTTCGCAGTAGTGTCCTTCAATTCATAGATACGCTACGCGCAGGTGGTCAAGATGTTCAGGCAGGTATCGTTGCTTTTAATGATGGTCTTCCAAATAGTTTTGATAACAATGTCGACCCAGAAGATTTAAGGGCAAAACCTGCTATTTATGGGTTCCGCAATTTGGAAGATGATTTTTCTGAATCTGGCAACCTGTATTCATTTATTGCTTCCTTACGGGCTACAGACCCCGGAAGAAACTTCGATTTACCCGAACTAGCATTCGCTGGATTAGATTTTGCGCGTCGGACCTTTACTTGGCGGGATAACGCTCAACGTGTTTATATACTTGTAACCGATGATAGCGCATGGGGTCGTGGCTATCCTGGAACAGCGAATGATAAGGGTATAGACGAGGACTACTTTACCGATGAAACTTTAGCTAAATTACTTCGTGACGAAGGCTCAGTCGTCCACGCTTATTCTCCTGCACCGAAATCAGAAAACTTTTTGAGCGCGGGCGAATACAATGTAAAGCCCCTCACAGATATAACGGGTGGCATTTGGAATGAGCTGAACCGAAGCGGCGAATTTGACCTTTTAGAGTTGGGTATTACCGATGTAACACTCGCCTCGACAAAAGTAGAGTTTGTAAAAAATGGAGACCCGAACGAGATAATGAAAAGAAAAGTTCGTGTTGTCGTCCGCGTCGAAGATAACGGCAAGGTTTATGACGGAGAGCGTATCGTAGAAATAGATTATTGAAACTTTTCATTATTTGAATTGCAGGTTTAAAGCTCAAAGTCTTTAAGCCTTAAGCCTTCAGTTGTTCAAATTTGAGTACCAGTTTCCAGCGAGCAGTAAACTATGCAATTTTCTGTTCTCAATTCAATAGGAGTCTTTATGAAACCCATCGCCCTGCAACTTTACACCCTTCGTACGCTTGACGACAGCTTCTCTGACATTTTAGACAAGGTCAAAAAGGCTGGCTACTCTGGCGTAGAACTCACCGGCCCGAGTGGCATGAAAGCTGCCCAATTAAAAGCGTTGCTTGACGATAAAGGTCTCAAAGCGACGTCTTGTCACGTCAATATTGCAATGCTCGAGAACGCCCTCGACTACATTCTGCCCTATCACCAGGAACTCGGTAATGACACCCTGATTGTGCCCTTTCTAGCCGAGAGTGAGCGCGACTGGCCCAAACTTGCCGAGCGCCTCAACGCTATTTATGACAACGTCAAACCGCACGGCTTCAAACTGATGTACCACAATCATGACTTTGAAATGGCTGATGTTGAGGGTAGAACGGCGCTCGATGTGGTCAGAGAAAACACCAACCCTGAGATTGGCTTTGAACTCGACGCCGCCTGGATTCACATTGGCGGGCAAGACGTTGTGGACTTTTTAGAGCGCTACAGCGGGCGCGTGTCCAGGTTGCACGCTAAAGATGCCCGCAAAACGAGAGAGGTCGAGGGCGGTTTGGCTGATGTTGGGTCGGGGGTACTCGAGTGGCAAAAAATCATCCCCGCTGCAAAAGAAGCGGGCGTCGAGTGGTTTGTCGTCGAGCACGACTTCCCTACCAATCCTATAGAAAGCATTACAAACAGCGCAAAGTTTTTGAACGAACATCTCTAAGCTAGGGGTCGGGGGTTAGGGGCCAGGGGTCGGCGAAAACCCAAGCCTGACCCCCGACCTCCGACCCCTGACCCCTTTCCTTACCTGTTAGAATACCCACGTGAATGAACGCTTTGCGCTTATCGGCCTCTCAGTCGTTTCACTACTGGGCTTGTGGCTTGCGCCCTGGGCAGCGTTTGCGCGGGCGACGGGCGCACGCAGTACGGTTCTCTTACTTCCTAACCGTGTGCTCGACTTTTCGGGGCGTACTGAGGCGTTACCTGTTGCAGGTTTAGGATTTGTGCTGGGGTTTAGCGTTCTACTCCTCGCAGCTGTCTTAATCGCCTCTTTTTTAAAAGAACGGTCTCGTTATTTAGTTTGGCTAGCCGCAGGTGCGGGGCTCATTATCACAACAGCGTGGGGTCTGGCAAACGTTCAGCGCGCCGTGACCGACGTGCGCTTAGCTATTATCACGCAGTCCATTACCGAAGCGCTTGTCGAACCCAGAGAGTCTATTGATGTAGAGGCGCTCAACACTGTTTTAGAAGAAGCGCCGAGGGTTTCTATAGACGCCACCGTGCTCAAATCTCGGCAGGCAGGGTTTACCATTCGGCGGCTCGCATATGGCGGCTCAGGTATGGGCTTAGCGGCGTTCTTGGCCTACGTTACAGGCGGCCTTGCCCTCTTTTTCGGTTTGCGCTTGTTTAACAGGTTAGGGCGGACCCTGGACCGCATTCTTACGCTTATCGCCGTACCCGCGACCTCTATCTTATTAGCGCTTTTAGCGGCAGCTTTTGTGATCTTATTTTTACAAGAAACGCCTGTGAACGGTGATATTGATATAACAAATTGGCAAATTGCACTGGCAGGACGTCTGGAAGTTTTGTGGTATTCCTACCTCACCTTATTTGCGAATTCGCTTGGCACCGTGGGCGGCTTTGCTGAATCGCTCAAGTTTGCAACGCCACTCATTTTTACGGGCTTGGCTGTTGCCTTTGGCTTTCAAGCTGGGCTCTTTAATATCGGCGCACCTGGGCAGATGGTCCTGGGCGCACTGTTCGCTATGTTAGCGGGGCTATACTTACCGGGACCGAGCTTGATCGTTCTACCCCTGTCGGTATTCGCAGCGGCTTTGGGCGGCGGTATCTGGGGCGCGATTCCAGGCTGGCTTAAAGCCAGGTTCGGCGCTAACGAAGTTATCAACACCATTTTGATGAACTATATTGCCGCGTCGCTGCTGCTGTTTATGCTCAGCTCGAGCAACACCTTTTCTGCGCCAGCGCTGCGGATTTTGTGGCTAATCGGTAGCGTCGCTGTGGCAGCGATTATCCTGAGTTTAATCCCGCCTGTACGAACATTTATAAGCCGCTCACCGCGTACTATCTTTGCTGTTTTAGGTGTCGTGGTTTTAATCGGCTCCGTCATCGTCGGGCTGCCCAGAGCTGATGACCGCCCTGTCACTTTTGCCCTACCTTTTAAAGCACCTGGCTCCGAGCCTAAGTCTTACGCGCTGCAAGAAACAGCGCGGTTGCAACAGCTTCCCTCGCTTATTGGTATTGACCGTGAAACGAGTTTTGGCGAGACGATTGTCAGCTTCAACTTAGCATTGCTACTAGGCGTCATTGCGGTAGCTCTGGCTTTTTTCTTACTCCCTTTGTTAAGGCGCAACGTTAAGCTGTGGCAAAGAGGGCTTGGAGCACTCGTTTTTGGAGGCTTCATTTACGCTGTAGCAGCCCTGTTTGGTCTCGCTTCCGTCGATACCATTATTCCGCCGACGAATCTCAACACCTCCTTTTTTATTGCCGTAGGCGCAGCCGTATTTATGCAATATTTTATGTGGCGCACGAAGTGGGGTTACGAGCTTAGAGCTGTGGGGGCCGCCCCCGAGGCCGCCGAATACGGCGGCGCTAGCATCTCCCGCAATACGATTTTAGCCATGACGCTGAGCGGCGCGTTTGCCGGGCTTACCGCCTGCCACTACGTTCTAGGCGGCGCGTTAGAAGAATACTCTTTGCGCCAAGCGCTACCCACGAGTGATGGGTTCGACGGTATTGCGGTGGCACTTTTAGGCGGCAATACCCCCATCGGCGTTGTGCTTTCAGCCTTTTTATTCGGCGTCCTTAAAAACGGCGGTACGATTTTGAATGTTACGTTTAGCGGTTTGACCAGGGATGTCGTCAGCATGATTTTAGCCCTGGTCGTGCTATTTATCGCAGCAAAGGGCTTTTTACCTGAGCGCATTACCAACCCGCTGCGCAGACAAGCTTATCTAAACCCTGATGCAGATAGTAGCGGAGGCCCTGAGTCGCCCGGCGCTGCTCAACGTACCGAGGCCATTCCTTCTGAGGAAGAATCGTAACGTGGAAATTGCGCTGCTTCTTACCCTGGTCGGCTCGGCGCTACGGGCGACGACGCCGCTTTTACTTGCAGCCCTAGGAGGGCTTTTCAGCGAACGCTCTGGCGTGGTCAATATCGCCCTCGAGGGCATCATTTTATTTGGGGCCTTAGCCGCCGCCGTTACCGTGCAACAGCTCGAGGCCAATTTAGGTACAGCCATCCCTTGGGCACCTTGGGTAGGGCTGTTGGGCGCCATGATTGTCGGCGGCTTCATTGGCTGGATTCACGCCGTTATCAGTATTCGCTACAAAGCCGACCAGATTATTTCAGCCACCGCTATCAACCTTATGGCGGTGGGTATTCCTGCCCTTATTTTGACAGGGCTTTACAGCAACTCGACGACGAGCCAACCCGTTGCCAACCGCCTGCCCTTTTGGGGCGGCTTTAGCCCACTTGTCTATTTAGCCTTTCTACTCGTGCCAATAGTCTGGTACGTTGTCTTTCGCACCCCTTTTGGCTTGCGCCTACGCTCGGTGGGCGAACATCCCGAAGCGGCGGATTCTGTGGGTATCAACGTGCGGCGCATGCGCTACTACGGCGTGGTTTTATCAGGTGTCCTGGCAGGCTTGGCGGGCGCTTACCTCTCTATCGGCAACCTCAACCAATTTGTCGGAAACATGTCGGGGGGGCGCGGGTTTATCGCCCTCGCCGCGCTTATTTTTGGCAAATGGCACCCGGTGGGGGTGCTCGGCGCAACCTTACTGTTCGGTGCGTTTGAGGCCGTCGCGACCCTATTAGGCGGCAGTCAACTTTTGCCCCCGACCATCGTCGAAAGCATCCCTTTTATACTCACCATGCTTGTGCTCGCCGGTTTCATAGGCCGCTCGGTCATGCCGAAAGCGTTGGGGAAACCGTTTGAAAAATGAGAGAAATTTTTAGTGCTTAGTTATTAGTTTTTAGGAAAAGCTTTTAAACTAAGAACCAAAAACTAATAACTAACAACGTTTAGGAGATTTCCATGCCCTTTGAACGCCGCGCAGGTATTTTGCTTCACCCCACATCACTACCCGGTCCTTACGGAATCGGGAGTTTAGGCAAAGCGTGTTTTGACTGGCTCGACTTTCTAGAGGCAGCGGGTCAGCGGCTCTGGCAAGTCATGCCGTTGGGGCCGACCGGCTTTGGCGACAGTCCGTACCAGTGTTTTAGCGCTTTCGCAGGTAACCCTTACCTCATTGACCTTCAGTTACTCATTGATGAGGGACTGCTTGAACCCGAAGATTTAGAAAACACCCACGCCTTCTCAGATGAGGCTGTCGAGTATGGCGACGTCATCACCTATAAATTATCTATCCTCGAGAAAGCCTATACCCACTTTAAAAGCTCAGCGAATGAGGCGCAGCGTGAGGGCTTTGCAACCTTTTGTAAAGCGCAAGCCCACTGGCTAGACGACTACACGCTGTTTATGGCGCTGAAAGAGGTCAACGGCGGCGAAGCCTGGAATTCTTGGGACGAGGGTGTGCGCTCGAGAGACCAAGACGCTCTAGACGCCGCACGCAACGACTTGTCCGACGAGATAAACAAACAGTCCGTGTGGCAGTGGCTTTTTCATGAACAGTGGTCCGCCGTGCGGGCTTACGCTAATGCCAAAGACATATCGATTATTGGGGACATCCCCATTTTTATTGCCTACGACTCCGCCGACGCCTGGGCCAACCCCGAGCTGTTCTTTTTCGATGATGCAGGCAATCCCAAGGTTATCGCAGGCGTACCGCCTGATTATTTCAGTGAAACCGGACAGCGCTGGGGTAATCCGCTATACCGCTGGGACAAAATGAAAGAGCGCGGCTTCAAATGGTGGATTAGCCGCTTTGAGTCGACCTTAGAATTCGTAGATATCATCCGTGTGGACCATTTTCGCGGTTTCGAAGCCTACTGGGAAATTCCCGCCGATGAGGAAACGGCTGTCAATGGTCGCTGGGTCAAGGGGCCAGGCCAGGCGCTGTTCGACGCTATTCGCGGCGCGCTGGGCGACGACCTGCCGATTATCGCTGAGGACCTTGGTGTTATAACGCCGGGCGTTACCAAGCTGCGCGACGACAACGCCCTACCTGGTATGAAGGTTTTGCAATTCGCGTTTGCAGGCACCGCCTCTGACCCTTACTTGCCGCATAACTACATACCCAACAGCGCTGTTTATCCGGGTACGCACGACAACGACACCACCCTCGGTTGGTACCGCCAAGCACCTGAAAAGGAAAAAGATTTCGTGCGCCGCTATTTGGCAACTGACGACAGCAACATCGCCTGGGAATTTATTCGCTTATCGACCGCTTCGGTGGCTGATACCTCAGTCACCTCTTTCCAAGACGCCCTCAATTTAGGTAGCGAGGCGCGTATGAATACACCCGGGGTCGCCGCAGGTAACTGGAGCTGGCGCTTTCGCTGGGGCGAGGTGCCGAACTGGTTAGCGGCGCAGCTTAAAGAACTTGCCAGCCTCTACGGTCGCTTAGCTGAACCTGAGGAGGATACGGCTTACAGGCAGTCGGTCACCAAAACCGAGGTGGAAGAAGCGTAGAAGCTTCTCAAGGTTAACGTGGGGGGAGAACCATATGAAGACGATCCACTGGGGCATTATGAGTACGGGCAATATAGCTAACGAGTTTTTAGAAGGACTCGCAGACTTGCCCGCGACAAAAGTAACGGCGGTCGGGTCACGCTCACTGGATAAAGCTAACGCTTTTGCTGATAAGCACGCTATTCCCAACAGATACGGCAGCTATGAGGCGCTCGTTCAAGACCCCGATGTCAACGTTATTTATATTGGTACGCCGCATCCTTTTCATGAGGAAAACAGTCTGCTTTGTTTGAACGCGGGCAAGGCGGCGCTGTGTGAAAAACCTTTTGCGCTAAACCTCGAGCAAGCCCAGACCGTGGTCAAAATCGCGCGTGAGAAAAAGCTATTTATGATGGAGGCCGTTTGGACGGTTTTTCTACCTCACATTGTCAAGCTGCGTGAGATTATTGAAACAGGAGCTATTGGTGAGGTACGAATGCTCCAGGCTGACTTTGGATTTAGAATCGACTTTGACCCTGGTAGCCGCCTATTCGACCCCAGTTTGGGCGGCGGCTCCCTTTTAGATGTTGGGCTCTACCCCCTTATATTGGCGCAAATGCTATTCGGACCCGCCACGCAAATAAAAAGTTTTGCTCAGCTAGGTCAAACCGGGGTTGACGAAGAAGCAAGTCTTTTGCTGCGCTACGCCAAAGGTCAAACGGCCTCGCTTATTAGCGCCACGCGCCTGCAAACCCCGAACGAGGCATTCATTATGGGCACTGAGGGCCGTATTCATATTCCCCATGAATGGTGGCGACCCAACGACCTCATATTGTATAAAAACGGACAGAGAGAGACGGTAAGCGTAGATTGTCCTTTACCTGGTCATAATTACGAGGCGCTGGAAGTCAATAAGTGCTTACGAGCGGACAAGACAGAGTCTGACACAATGCCTTTAGACGCAACCCTGTCACTCATGCAAACCTTAGATGAGATTCGCTCGCAGTGGGGCTTGCGCTATCCGGGCGAATAACACCGCAGAGAATTTGGCAGTAAATTTAGCAGCAGATTCAGCAAACTCAACCGGAAGCCAGCCAACAAAGTTGTGACACCCATTGCCTATACTAATAATGTCTTGTCAAGTGACACAGGGCGGAGACTGGGAATGATGAAACAAGGACTTTATATACCGCTCGTGAGTATTCACGGGCTTATTCGCGCAAACAACTTAGAATTAGGACATAACGCCGATACCGGTGGGCAGACAAAATACGTCGTTGAACTCGCCGAAGCGCTAGCCGAATGCGACGATATTGCGCAAGTCGACCTTTTTACTCGGCGTATCGATGACCCCAATTTTAGCAGTGATTATGCTCAAGCAACCGAGGCTATTTCAAACAAAGCGCGAATTGTGCGTGTTGACTGTGGCCCCGAGGGCTACCTTCGCAAAGAAAATCTTTATGAGTATCTGGACGAATTTACCGACAATGTCGCGCAATTTGTAACGAGAGAGACCCTATCCCCCGCACTTTTCCACGGGCACTACGCAGACGCAGCTTATGTTGCCGAAAAACTGTCCCAGCGCTTTGGTGCGCCCTTTCTTTACACCGGACATTCGTTAGGCCGAAACAAGCGAAAAGTGCTATTCAAAGCGGGTATGTCTGATGAAGAGATAAACACACAGTACGCTATGGATACGCGCATCGATATCGAGGAGAGCGCCCTTCGCAAGGCAGATAGGGTGATTGCCAGTACCGATTACGAAATCGAATCGGGTTATGAACTTTACGAAGCGCACCGTCAGGCTGACTACAAAGTCGTGCCGCCTGGTATCGATATCGACCGCTTTTATCCCTATTATTATGATGACGACTCGAGCTTTAACCGTAGCGAAGAACAAATACAGGCGGGCGCCCGTATGCGTCAGGAAATCTCGAGGTTTCTTACAAACCCAGACAAACCGCTTATTTTAGCCATTAGTCGCCCGGATAAGCGCAAGAATATCAGCGGTCTTATCGAAGCTTATGGCACGGACAAAGCTTTACAGTCGATTGCCAACCTTGTCATCTTTGCAGGTGTGCGTAAAGATATCGAGGACATGGATGACAACGAGCGCGAGGTTCTTACCGAGATGCTATTACTGATGGATAAGTATGACCTCTACGGTAAGTTTGCCCTGCCTAAAGAGCACGAACCTGACACCGATATTCCTGAGCTTTACCGCATGGCGGCCGGAAAGCGCGGCGTCTTTGTCAACCCTGCACTCGTCGAAAACTTTGGTATTACGCTTATTGAGGCCTCGGCCTGCGGTTTGCCGATTGTCTCGACAAACTTTGGCGGTCCCAACGACATTGTCAAGAATTGCCAGAACGGTATTTTAGTAGACTCGAGTAACGCCCAAGAAATTCAGGACGCCCTGCAAACGATTCTGGTGGACGAAACCAAATGGCAAGCGTTTTCAGAAAATGGCGTTATGGGCGTGCGTGAGCACTACGTCTGGTCAGCTCACTGCGAAACTTATCTTGAAGCGGCGCGGGTCGGTCAAGTTGCCTGACTGGCTGCTTATAAGTGACATCGACGGCACGCTCACGGGCGATGATAGGGCGCTCTCAAAGCTAATGGCACTGCTCGAGACTCACCAGGACCGCGTAGGATTTGGCGTCGCCTCGGGCCGCTCTTTGGCCCTTATTAAGGATGCTATTCGTGACTATGATTTGCTCGAGCCCGCGCCTATTATCGCAGGGGTGGGCAGCGAAATTCATGGTCACGGCGGTATCGGCGAAGCTTACCGAGCGCATATTGACGAAGCCTGGGAGCGTGAACGCAGTGAGGTCACC
>ENA-ORXM01002001-ORXM01002001.1-marine-metagenome-genome-assembly--contig:-NODE-2001-length-25638-cov-4.561089_pt1 | contig 25638 bp, 21 predicted proteins | sample MGYA00237867_ERZ511480 | MGnify/ENA primary metagenome ERZ511480 (study PRJEB26309, sample SAMN06266103) | marine metagenome | isolation source: Algal blade | place: United Kingdom:Sidmouth, United... | reverse complement strand
CAGCGAACAGCGAACAGTGTTTGTATTTTTAACGCTCTTTTCTCAAGAGTATGTTAACTACACTAAAAAAATTTAGTTAACATAAACGCTTCTTTTAGAAAACAAATATCACATTGTTATATCAACGATACCTTGATCGTTTTTACAACTCAAAGTTTGGAGACAAATTATTCTTACCAGCAGGATCATAAAACTTATTAATGATATCTGCACACTCGTCTACCGTATCAACAATCGGGATTAAATCGAGATCATCAGGACTTATGTTGTGCGCTTTTTCGAGCATTGTCTTTGCGATCCAATCTTTTAGCCCTCCCCAGAAGGAAGAACCATATAAGATCACGGGAACTTTAGTTATCTTTTTGGTCTGTATCAATGTAAGCACTTCAAAAAGTTCATCTAATGTCCCGAAGCCACCAGGCATTACTATAAAAGCTTGAGCATATTTTACAAACATCACTTTTCTAACGAAAAAGTATCTGTGATCTAGGTTGAAAGATGGATGGATGTATGCATTGTGAGACTGCTCAAAAGGCAAATCTATGTTTAAACCAACAGAAACACCATTGGCTTCAGTAGCACCTTTGTTTCCTGCTTCCATGATACCAGGTCCACCACCAGTGATGACACCGTATCCCTCTTCGACCATTCTTTTAGCTACATCTTCCGCCATTTTATAGTACGGGTCTTCAGGTTTAGTTCTTGCAGAACCAAAGATTGAAATACAAGGACCAATTTTGTTCATAACCTCAAAGGAGTCCACAAATTCTGCAATAACTTTAAACATAGTCCAGGCATTTTCACCTTTTATTTTAGACCATTGCTTCATCATTTTTCCGTGATCATCACTTTTTACCATTTTTACTTTAGATTCTGATGATGAATTTAATTCTTCGCTCATTATTATATTTTTATTAATTGTTAAGCAAATGTACACATTCTATAAAAAATGCCTGTTATATAAATAACAGGCACGTAATGTTGTCTTTTAGAGTCAGTCTAATTGTAATTCAAAAATTCTTACCCAGGTTGTTGAAATTTTTCAAACTCCTTTTCAATAAATTTATGTAGTTCATCTACATCTTTAAACTTATTAAATATATCCTTGAATTTTGAGTTATTGCTCATACTACTAGGTACAACAAAACTCAAAACATCTTGTTCGGTGATCTTGTCCTGACTTAAAATGATCAATCTTTCGACGACATTTCTAAGTTCACGGATATTTCCAGCCCAACCAACAGATTGCAAAGCATTAATTGCAGCTGGCTCAATAATTTTTGGTGCTACGCCATATTCAGAGCAGATCAATTTATTAAAATGCTCAACTAACATAGGAATATCATCTTTTCTGTCATTTAATGGTGGCACATGTATCAAAATCACCGCCAATCGATAGTAAAGATCCTCTCTAAAATTTCCTTTCTTTATTTCTAATTGAAGGTCCTTATTTGTTGCTGCACACACTCTAACATCGACAGAGATTTCCTTATCCCCTCCTACTCTCGTGATTCTACTTTCTTGCAAAGCTCTCAGTACTTTGGCTTGAGCATTGAGGCTCATGTCTCCAATTTCATCTAAAAAAATGGTTCCGCCATTGGCCAACTCAAATTTTCCGATCTTCTGTTTATAAGCACCAGTAAAAGATCCTTTTTCGTGACCAAATAATTCTGATTCTATCAACTCAGAAGGGATAGCAGCGCAATTTACTTCTACGATCGGGCCAGTACATCTGTTACTTTTTTCATGAACCCATCTTGCAACAAGTTCTTTCCCCGTTCCATTATCACCAGTAATTAAAACCCTTGCTTCTGTTGGAGCAACTCTATCAATGGTTTTTTTAATTTCCATGATTGGTTGTGATGCTCCAATGATCACTTGGTTCTTTATTTTACTGACTTTCTTTTTGAGGACTTTTGTTTCTGAAACCAAAGCTGATTTATCCATTGCGTTTCTGATAGTGATAAGTAATCTATTTAAATCTGGTGGCTTTGAGATAAAGTCAAAAGCACCCATTTTGACCGCTTCTACTGCAGTGTCTATGTTGGCATGGCCAGAGATCATTACTACCGGTGTGTCAGGTGCTAGAAGCTGAACTCTTTCAAGTGCTTCCATTCCGTCCATCTTTGGCATTTTAATGTCCATGACGATGACATCGTACTTTCCTTTTTTTAACTTGACCAAACAGTCTAAGCCATCCGCAGCTTCTTCAACCTGGTATTTTTCAAATTCCAGTATTTCTCTGAGTGTCTTTCGGATACTCCCTTCATCGTCTACTATAAGTACTTTTGCCATGAGATTATATTGTTTAATTGTTGATTATTCGGGATCTTAAATCAGTAAAATGATCACAAATGAGATCCATATTTAGTTAAAAAGCTGTATTTCATACCTAACTTCATTAATTTCGCTTTGCACTTATTGCTAGTTAAATAATCAGACAGTATAAATACGCTTTCGAAGCTTTGAGGTTACATAGAAAAAAATAATAATTATTCTGCTGAATCGCCAATGAAAACCATTATTTTTTTTACTTTTCAGTAAAATTGACTATTATAAGCGCAAACAAGCTTCTAAAAACGTTTAGAAACTAACAACTTCTAGAATAAGCCACTTCGAAAACAAATTGAAAAAAGATTTATAAAAGACTTATTCTCATATGCCGTTTAAATTCATATTTTCATTCTTTGCCCTTTTCTGTATTGTTATACACCTTTCCGCGCAAGAAGGTACATTTCAGACTATACAAATTAGTAATTCAGAACCTTCCCTGGATAAAGTTTTATCGAACTATGAAGTTCATAAGATTCCGGTAAATAAAATTCAACAGCATCTTATTGCCAATGATTATAATAATAACATTAGCTTAAATTTTGATTCTAAATTTGACTTAGAAATATACCTCTATGAAAATAATTTGATCGATGATAATTATGCAATACGGACTTCTTTTGGGGATCGAAATTCTACAGCAAGAACTTTTGAAGGTAATATAAAGTCCACAGCAGAAGATGTAAGGCTGACTATCAATACCGATTTTATTTATGGTATCATAAAATACAAAAGTCAAGAATATTTTATAGAGCCACTTCGATATTTTAATAAAAATGCGGATAGGGATCTTTTTGTCATATACAATTCAAGAGATGTGATCAAAGATTCTAAAAGTAAATGCGCAGTGACAGACAAGATAAAAATTTCGCAGCAGCAAAATCATCAAGAGCAAAATACTCCAAATAGATTTGTAGATAACTGCTACATAGTAGAAATGGCCATCGCTTCGGCTTATGACATGTACACAGAATATAGCAATTCAGTTGTCGATGTTGAAGACCATAACATTGGCGTGATGAATAATGTACAAATTGATTATCGCTCTGAATTTGATGACAATGTAGAATTCAAAATAGTAGAACAGTTTGTTGCTACAACAACACCCGATCCATGGACTACCTCTGAAAATGTAGATACTTTGATTCTAGATTTTAAAAACTGGGGCAATACATCAGGAAACTTTACAGTAGCCTTTGACGTAGGGCAATTTTGGACGACTAGAGACTTATTTGCAAAAGTTGGTACAACTGAATTTCCATCAGTCATAGGCTATGCCTATGGTGCGGTAATTTGTACTTCTTTTAAATATCATATCTTAGAAGATAACAACTCAACTGCTTGGCAAGAACGAGTTTTAACCACACATGAGCTAGGACATAATTTTAGTGCCATTCATGATGCCGCTGGTAGTGGTTTCATCATGGCGCCTTCTGTCAATAATACTTCAGATTGGTCCTTCACTTCTGCAACAGACATAAGTAATCATATTAGTTCTCGAACTTGCTTCTACAATTGTGATGTAGAGGGAGCTCCCGTAGCAGAATTTACTTCTGGAGGTACAGCTGCTTGTATAGGTTCTACCATTGATTTTAAAGACATTTCGCAATATGGCGCCACCAGGACTTGGACTTTTACAGGCGGATCGCCGGCCAGTTCTACTGATGCTCAAGAGTCTGTAACTTACAATACTGCTGGAATTTACGATGTTTCTTTGACTTCAACCAATGCTGCCGGAAGTTCGACAACAACAAAAGTAGGGCACATAGTAATTTCAGATATTGAAACGCCAAACTGTACACCTAGTGGTGCTGCAGGTAGTGGAGGTATATATTTTTTCGGACTTTCTAATTTAACAAGCAGTACCTCTACCAATCAGATCTATCAAGATCTTTCATGCAATGAGGCTCCTATAAGCCTAGACCTAAGTGCTACTTATACGCCTGCTATTGGGCTAGGAGTTTGTTCTCCCAATGGAAATTTGCTCGAAACTGCAAAAATCTATATTGATTACGACAATAACGGCACTTTTAGTGCTTCCGAAGAAGTTTCGTCATTGAGTGGTTCAGGATGTGGTACAATTACTAATAACAATACCTTATCTTTTACTACCCCAAATTCTCCAATACTTGACACTCTATTGTTATTGAGGGTTATAGTGGATAGTCCAAGTATATCAGGCCCTTGTCATACGCCAAGTAGCGGTGAGGTAGAAGACTATGCAGTCATATTCAAATCTATCCCTGCAGGTTGCGACGTTGTAAATACAGTTACGGATAATCCAGCATCAGGTTTATATGAAGCTTCAGAAAAAGTTCTCACTTCTGGTGTCGTGCAAGTGACAACAGATGCGATGTTTGAAGCTGGTGACACGATCTGTTTAGAAAACGATTTTGAAGTGCTTGGCACTGCAACTTTTTCCGCTGAAATTGTAAGTCCATGTGCAAATTTTGCTCCAACAAATCCACAAAGTTCTAGAATACAAATTCAGCATGCCTATGCCGATCAAAATAATACCGTAGTCGAGCCGTTGTTGACCTTTGACCTTCCTCTGGAATCAAATGTTCAAGTGTTCATCCACAATAAAAAAGGCGAAGTCGTGTACATCCCTGTCCATGATACGATCTATCCTAAAGGAAAAAATAAAATAGCTTTGACAAAAACAGATCTGGAACCAGGAATCTATTATGTAACTGTGAAGACCGATCATATGAGGATGAATGATATTTGGGTTGTTGGGAAAGAGTAGTTAAAAGTCTGTGGTCGTATGTATTTAGTAGCATGATCATGAATCATGTATAACATAGATTGAAGGTTTCTCAATTAATTTAAAATCGAAAGTTGCTGGAATTAAAATTACAGAGTGATCATTGAAGACCAAAGACTGAAGACCAAAGATCAAAGACTAAAACCCATATCAATTACCCAACTCCTTGACAGCCAACCAACTCATCAACCCGATGCTTAGCTGCAGAGAACGCTCATCGACATTGAAGGTATTTGTATGCACTGGCGAAGTAATCCCTTTTGATTTATTTCCAGTTCCAAGTCTGTAGAAACAAGCGGGCATGTGTTGTGAATAATAGGAGAAATCCTCAGCTGTCATTCTTATTGGGAGGTCTACGACTTTTCGTTTTCCCAAAAAATCTTTTGCGGCGTTTTTAGTTCTTAGCGTAAGTGCTTCATCATTATAAAGAACCGGATAGCCTTTCACTATATTGAAATCACATTTGCCTCCCATGGCTTTTGCCATTTGTTCTGCCATTTTTTTCATGAGCTTATGTGCCTCTTTTCTCCATTTTTCATCCATGGTCCGGAAGGTCCCCATCAACTTCACTTCGTTTGGTATAACATTGGTAGATCCACCATTGGAATTGATCTTTCCAAAGGTCAAAACTGTTGGCATGGTAGGATTCGCTCTTCTGCTTACAATTTGTTGGAAAGCAGTAATAATTTGGGCAGTAATAACAATCGGATCAATACAATCTTGCGGTAATGCGCCATGCCCTCCCCTCCCATATACATTCATATACAATTCATCGGCGGAAGCCATATAAATGCCTTCTTTAAATCCGACTTTCCCCGCTTCCAAAGGTGGATGAACGTGTTGACCGATAATAGAAACTGGTTTTGGATTTTTGAGAACACCTTGTTTGATCAACAAGGAGGCACCACCCGGCATCATCTCTTCTGCAGGTTGAAAAATAAGTTTGATGGTCCCGGCAAAATCAGATTTGAGTGCGTTCAAAATTTTTCCAACACCAAGCAGTGAAGAAGTGTGGACATCATGTCCACAAGCATGCATGACGCCTGGAATTTTTGATTTATACGATACTTTATTTATTTCTTGAATCGGTAAGGCATCTATATCTGCCCTCAAAGCGATTACCCTTTTAGAGGTCTTTGCTCCCGTAATATATCCTACTACCCCATTGTCAGCCCAACCTGTTTCATGTTTGATACCATATTGTTTGAGGGTCTTTGCTATGTACTTTCCGGTATTGATTTCTTTAAAAGAAAGCTCGGGGTTTTGATGTAGATGTCTGCGATGTTTTATGACTTCTTTGAAAGTCTTCTCTGCTTGTTTCTTTATTTTCTGAATCATAATAGAAAGGTAGAAAAATATTCTCAAATAAATTAATGAGCTGGATTCCCAAGATCCACAAACTATCTTATGTAATCACAACAGAGCTTACCTGTAAGAATTTCAGAATTCGGAGCATGAAATATGAAGCCCTATTTCCTGACTAATTTCTTTGTAGGACTTTCATCAAGAACTTTATCGATATTTGGAGGGACTTTAAATCTAGGACCGTGTTCTTTTTCCAGTTGTTTGCATTTTGCGATAAAAGCATCTTTTCCATAATCAGAAATGTATTGGATCACTCCACCGCGGAAAGAAGGAAACCCCCAACCATAGATAGAACCAAGATTTGCTTCTGGGACGGATTGTACAACACCTTCGTACAAAACCCATAAGGCCTCAAGTGCTTGAACAAATAGCAGTCTTTCTTTCAATGCTTCATTATTATCAGCACCTTTACTTACTTGAAATAAATCGGTGAGGCCGTTCCACAAATTAAGTCGTTGAGCACTATCAGGATCATAACTATAAAACCCTAGCTTAGAAGGCCTTCCAGGCCGCTTAGCTTCCTCTATCATTATTTTCAATGGAATCACCGCTGGATGAGCTATGTATTTTGGGCCGTAATGTTTTGCGGCTTGTTGTTCATAATTTAAGACCAAATTTAGCGAGAGCGTATCGGCGAGGGCTAGCGCCCCTTTTCTCATTCCTGCTTGGTAGGCTAAATTTTCAATTAATGCGGCAGGATATCCCTCTTGGAGCATTTGTACCCCTTCTAAAATGAAAGTATTTTGCACCCTTGAGCTGAAGAATCCCCAATTATCTTTTATCAAAATGGGTGTCTTCTTAATTTTCTTTACAAAATCAAATGCTCTAGCCACGGTCTCATCAGAGGTAAGTTTTCCTTTGACTACTTCACAAAGTGGTACATCTTCTACCGGGCTAAAAAAGTGAAGACCAATAAAATTTTCAGGCCTAAGTGTCTGAGCACCCAATTCGCTTATAGAGATCGAAACAGTATTTGTCCCAACGATCGCAAAGCGATCTAAATGTGATTCTGCCTCTCTGGTTACATTAATTTTTACTTTTTTATTTTCAAAGACTGCTTCAATAACAATGTCGCAATTTTTAAAGTCCTTGGCATCATCGGTGGCAGTAAAGTTTTCTAAAGCGGTTTTTTTAACTGCTTTGGTTATTTTGTTTTGATCAAGCATCTCGGCAAAACGGTTGCTAATGAATTCTTTACTCATCAAAGCCACAGATTTTGAAATGTCTTTCATTACGACTTTCAAACCATTTAGCAAACAGCTTATTGCTATTCCTGAACCCATGTTTCCAGCTCCTATGATCCCTACCTTTTTGGGTCTGAATTTTCCATAACCTTTTGGTCTCATGTCATCGCTCTTGATCCTGTTCAGGTCAAACCAAAAGGTTTTCATCATATTTCTGCACTCTTTGGTTTGAAGCAGTTCAGCAAAATATCTGCTTTCAATTTTGCAAGCCGTATCAAAGTCTACATGCAAACCTTCTGCTAGCGTATTTAGGATAGCAGAGTATGCAGGAAAGTTACCTTGATTGTCCTTCATTGACCGTGCAGTCATTTGTTGAACTAGCTTTAAGGTATTGATATTATTTTTCTCTATTGGACTGGAGCCAGGTTGTAGATCCCAGATCCTTTTTCTTGCTTGTTGAGTAAATATCCATTTTCTGGCAGCTTCAATCATTTGACTTTCATCATTGACAAGTTCATCAATGATACCACATTCATAAGCTTGCCTCGGATTATAAATTTTCTTGTTTGTTAAAATATCATACGCTTTTTCAATACCCAATAACCAGAGCAATCGGATGGAAGCTCCTCCTCCAGTCATAAGACCAAGATTTACTTCTGGCAATCCGATCTTTATTTTTGGGTTATCAACTACAATTCTTTTATGACAGGCTAGTGCCAATTCAAAACCAGAACCTAAAACAGATCCATTTATTGCCGCTACTACAGGAACGCCAGGACTTTCTAAATCTCGAAAAAAACGCTGTACATCTTGCGAGTAGTTGAATATTTCTTTTGGACTTCTATCCTGCATCAAATACTCAATATCACCACCCGTCAAGAAAGTTTTCTTTGAAGAAGTTATGATAATGCCTTTCAACGTACCCTTTTGCTTTTCTTTTTTTAGATGTTCCACGACTGGAACAAAAGCTTTGACTATTTCGTGATTAAAAACGTTGACTGCTCGATCCTTCATATCAAGGTTCAAAATAGCTATTTGGTCAACATCTTTTTTATACTGGATCATATCAATTCTATTATTGTACTAACGCCCATACCACCACCGACACATAAAGTCACCAGGCCTGTAGATTTTTGTTGTCGTTCTAACTCATCCAACAAAGTCCCAAGAAGCATTGAACCGGTGGCTCCCAATGGATGTCCCATTGCTATGGCACCACCATTGACATTTAATTTACTGCTTTCTATATTGAAGTCATTTTGAAATTTTAAAACTGGAGCGGCAAAAGCCTCATTCATTTCCCAAAGGTCAATATCTTTTGCAGACATGCCCGCATTTGTCAAAGCTTTTTTTGTCGCGGGTGTTGGACCAGTTAGCATGATCGTAGCATCTGTGGATGCTATACCAGAAGCTATGATCTTTGCCCGAGGTTTTAACCCAATTTTTTTTCCAATTTTTTCAGAACCTATTAATATCAAAGATGCACCATCCACAATGCCAGAGGAATTTCCTGCTGTATGCAAATGGTTTATTTTTTCTATTTGGGGATACCTTCGCATAGCGATGGAATCAAATCCATTCAACCCAGCTTGTTCAAAAGCCGAAGGAAGTTTTGCTAGGGTTTCCATGGTGGAGTTTGGTCTTGGATGTTCATCCTTTTCCAAAATTACCAATCCTGCTTTATCTTTTATTGGGATGATAGATTTTTCAAAATAATTATTTTCCCATGCGTGAGCGGTTCTTTGCTGCGATATTAAAGCGTAAGCGTCAAGATCTCCCCTAGAATAACCTTCGATGGTCGCAATCAGATCTGCAGAAATTCCTTGAGGCACATAACCACTTTTAATGATTGACTCTGGGTCAAAAAGAAGTGGACCTCCGTCAGATTCCATTTCTACCCTACTCATACATTCTATACCACCTGCAACCACCAAATGCTCCCACCCAGATCTAACTTTCATTGCTGATAAATTAACAGCTTCCAAACCCGAGGCACAAAATCTATTCAATTGAAAACCCGAAACTTTATGACTCCATTCTGCAAAAAGCAAAGCAGATTTTGCAATATTCCCTCCTTGCTCGTCCACAGGAGTCACACATCCGATCACCGCATCGTCCACCAAAGTGGTATCCAACTCATTTCTCTGAGCTATGAATTTAAAGCACTCTGCCAATAATGAGATTGGCTTCATCTGATATAGAGATCCTGATTTTTTCCCTTTGCCCCTTGGCGTTCTGATCGAGTCGTATATATATGCTTCAGACATTAGATTGAAATAGTATTTAAAAACAATAATAATGTTTTAGTCTTTTAGTTTAGTACTTATGTAGAAATAATATGAATTATCTTTTATATAACTTTACCTTAGATATATCAAACTACCATACAATGTCTAGAAAAAGAAAATCCTTAACACCATTTGCAAGACTTTTGATTTTTCTTATGTTTTTAACGCCTATTGCTTATCTAGGAGCATCTTACTACAAAGGTCAAGATGGCATTCAAAATATAAAAAACCTAGTAGGCTTAGGTGAAAAAACGGATAAGCAGGATAAAGGTTATATGAGAGGTAACGAAAAAGATAATGAAGAAGTTTTAGATGCCTATAAACAGATTGAAGACTTAAAAAGAAGGCTGCGAGACAAGGATGAGACCATTAGCGATCTCAAAGATGAAATTGAGGCACTAAAGACAAATGCTCCTACAAATTAAAGCCTCTCTATAAAAAGAGGCTTTAATCCGAATGGACCATAACTATTGTATAATTTGTATTTTTTGTGTTACCTGCTCGCCTTTTGAATTTAATAAGCTAAGTAAATAACTACCTGTCGATAAAGAAGCATTAACTTCAAGATTATGTTCTCCTTTCTGATAAAATTGATTTTTCGAAACAACTTTCATCAACCTACCTTGTAGGTCAAGTAATTGAATCTCCAAATTTTGATCTTTTGCCAGAGAAAAACAGATATTAAAATTGGAGGTAGTGGGATTTGGTGAGATCGAGATTTCTTCCAAACTTCTCACTCTAGAAATACTTGACACCATATTGGTTTCAATAATTTTTGCAGAATAAAAATTAACGTTTAATAAATTTTCTTCAGCAGTTCCAGTGAGCCATAAAGTATTATCTGCCAGCATATGGCATGAAGCAACAGCCTGATCACCAAGAATTTCTCTCAATTTTATATCATCAAATTCCTGCGTTCTAACTAAATTTCCTGAAGCATCAAATTTTGATAAATATGCAGTATATCTGAAGTTGGAGAAAGAACTCCCAATACAAGTGAAAGAGCCATCAGGATGTTTAACCACATCTGTTATTTTGTTAGTATCTTGTAGGTCTAAGACTTGACTGAACATCAATTCATCATCCGTATTAAAACCTACAAGTACACCCTGCTTGATTCCGTCTATAATAGAAGATCCTCCAATAATAACTTTGCCATCCTCCATTACTTTGAGAAATGAAATTTCATCTCCAGTGCTAGGAGAATCATATTTAATCTGATCGCCTACAAATCCACCATTAGGACCAATTTCTTGGAAATAGATTTTGGTTTCAAAAAGCGGGGTAAAATATACCCCTCCGATCAAAATGGTGCCATCTGCTTTTTGAGAAAGGGAAATTATACCGTCATTATTGGTTGCTATACCGTTTGAACCAAAAGAAGCATCGAGCATTCCATCTGAAGTAAGTTTGATCAAATTTCTATTATCGGTCAAATAAATGGCATCTGATTGATCTACGAGAACGTCAACTGCCGAAGTATACGCACCTTCAATTACTACCGATCCATTATCTCCAAAAGTATCATCCCAAGTACCGTTTGCATTTATTCTAAAAGCTGAAACTTTTCTTGTTCCATTTTGAGATCTATATCCCACTCCGACGATCTTTCCATCAGACTGTATCGCTGCATTATTGCAAGTTACATTTGCTAAAAAATCCCCAATCCCTTCGGTTCCAAAACTTAAATCAAGCTCACCAGAAGGTAAGATCTTTAACATTTGAATACGTAATCCTTGAGTATCATTTCTTCCAAAGATCAGCAAAGAGCCGTCACCTAAAAGAATGGATTTTCCAACATTTAGTTTACCACCGAATTCCTCATGAATTAAAATTCCTTCCGCACCATAATTTTCATCGAAGATATATTCTTGCGATTGAATTTCGGTAAAAGAAAGAAATAGGACTATAAAGATTATAGTATTTTTCATTTCATTGAATTTAAAATGATGACTTAATAAAACTAAAAATTTCAAATATTAGGCCAATGCTACCTATTTATAAGATTGGATATTAAATTCCTTTCATGTACTTTTGTAGTCTAAAATAAAAATCATGATTCGTATTCTAATAAATGACGGAATTCACCCTGATGGTAAGAAAAAGCTTGAAGAAGCTGGCTATGAAGTAAATACTACAAAAGTCGAGCAAGAAAATTTGATGAATGAGCTTCCTGCTTATAATGCGATTGTAGTGAGGTCGGCAACAAAAGTTAGAACTGACCTAATTAACAATTGTCCAAATTTAAAAGTTATCGCCAGAGGAGGTGTTGGACTTGACAATATAGACGTCGATCATGCGAAGTCCAAAGCAATAAATGTCATAAATACTCCAGCGGCTTCTTCTGAGGCTGTCGCCGAATTAGCTTTCGGACATATCTTTACATTGTCAAGATTTTTACATGATGCTAACCGCCAGATGCCTGTTAGTGGATCAACAGATTTCAAGACACTCAAAAAATCTTATTCCAAGGGTACCCAATTAAGGGGAAAAACGCTTGGCGTGATCGGCTGTGGAAGAATTGGACAAGAAACAGCCAGGATCGGTGCTGCCTTGGGAATGAAAGTATTGGCTGTAGATCCTTATGTGGATCAAATAGAAATAGATCTAAAAATAATCGCTTCTGAAAAGCCTGTCAAAGTCACATTAAAGACGGTGGATATGGATACTATGCTAAGTAACAGCGATTACATATCAATGCATATTCCATTTACAGGAAAAGCAGTCCTCGCTGCTGCTGAAATGGCAAAGATGAAAGATGGCGTTGTAATCGTGAACTGTGCACGTGGAGGTACATTGGATGAAAATGCTTTGTTAGACGCGATGGAATCTGGAAAAGTTGCTGCGGCAGGTTTAGATGTATTTGAATCTGAGCCTTCGCCAAATCCAAAAATTTTAGCACATCCAAAAATTTCTTTGACCCCTCATATAGGTGCTTCTACTATGGAAGCCCAGAGAAATATAGGTTTAGAATTAGCCGATAAAATCATCGCCCACTTTAATTAGGAGTTTTTTTGTGTATTTTCAATGTCACAAATTCTAATTTCAAAAGAATAGTTTTATCCATTTGCTCGGCATATTACCAGTATAAATACAGCCAAGCATAGCAAATGGTAAGAATACTAATGATCATATTAATTACAGCGTTTTCTTGTGAAGTCTTTTCACAGTACGCTATGTATGTAGCTAAGGAGGAATCTTCCGAGACAACGTTCAAAGAAGAGGTACCTGTCAAGCTTATGCGGAAGTTTAAAAGGGATGCGGCAAGAATTGCATTGCGCTTAGATTCTTCCGTTGAAGATCTAAGATTCCATAATATTAGTATATCACCTGATAAAATAGATCAGATCTTTGAGATCTTAAAATCAGTTTATTTATCTGGTGAACCAGGAAAAGCCGTTTCTAGATGCAATGTACATACTTTTCCAAATCCATCGATCGATCAGATCAAGATCATTTATAACAATACCATTGAGTGGGCCGAACTATTAAATGAAGGCATCACTGAAACGACAAATGAGGCTTTCAATGATTTGCTGGATGAGTACGATCTTGTTATTGAAAATCATGAGAAGTGGACGGATGAACAAGATATTCTTGTCATTAGATCTTCGCAGCCTTTGAATATGGCTGCCCTTGCAAATGAATTTTATAACATAGAAGGCATTGAGGAGATCGATCTTGGTATACCTGACATACAGGGAAATGATATAGTTTTTAGCAGAGGTCAAGAAGGATGGGAAATTAAATACATCTTAAACATAGGAGGTTCTTTGCTAGATATTGAAAAGAAAAAACACCTTTGGATTTTTGAAGTTACCGATGAAGGAGAAGTTAGATTTTTAAATGAAGAAGGTGAGCCAATCCCAGAATGGATGAAATGTGAATCCGAATACCCCTCTTTAGCGAGAGGCTAAATTTATAATCAATTTTAAACGCGACCTGGTCTGGCTTTTTTGCTAGATCAGGTTTTTTTATTTGTATCTATGTTTCATTTTAGCATCAAGAAAACATATAATGCGACCACTCTGTGGTCGTTTTTAATTGGGTTGAGATTTATTGCTAACGTAGTTTGATCATGCTGGGATCTTTTTTGGTTTTGTTATCATAGAAGTTTATTATTTTCAAATGTATATGAATGCGAAAAAAGTATGTGCGACTGTGAGTCGCAGCGAACACTTTTCTATCAATACCAAAAATTTACCTTCAAAACTAAAGCTCTATTATTGGAAAACAAATCTCTACCACCAATAGGATTATTCATCAGGTCATAGTTATCAATATAAACTAAATAGATATCAGACATTGGAGCATACCGCCATTGTATTCTACTATTTACACCCATATAATTTGATTGTTCAACATATTGAAATAAAGTTGTCCATAATAAATTCTTTGTGAATCCGACCTCAACCTTCGCCAATAAAGCGGTGATCAAGGCATCGCCATATGACTCAGGAAATACTAATTTATTCCATTGATAGCCTACACTAAATCTGCCCCATGGTTGAACACGGTATTCAATATCAGCTTGCAATTTATTTATCTTTCCATTATAAAATCCACCAGTAGTTCCGGATACTGAATAAGAAAAAGCCTTTCTTCCATCTGACTGATATTCAACATTTACATCCGTTGAATTATACCTTCCAATAGGCAAAGGAGTATCTCCAGTAAATGTAAAAGGATATAAAAGTTCTAATTCATTTAAGTTAACCCGCAATCTAAATTCTTCTCCAGTTTTTAGACTAAGGAAATACCTGAATCGATTGTACCTTTCATTAAAACTCCAATCGGAATTAAAAACCAATAAATTCTCCACGCCAAATCTATGCCTCGAAATATTTGTCTTTTCTGGTCGCACGATATATTCAATAGAAGTTGAAGAAGACGAGAAACCTTCTCTGATGACTGTGTCTCTTTCTGCATCATAATTTTCTACTCTCGCAATAAATCCCATATCAGCAAAGTAGTTTTCTTGCAAGAACAAGAAGTCACTCTGAATTTCCCAAGAAGGATTTCTGAAAGTAAAACCCACATTATACATTCCTTGATTACTTGAGTAACCATCTTTTAAAGACATATGTGCTCCACCCGAAACAGAGATCTGTCCATCATCAGAGAGGTAAGCTGATTCTAAGCTCATGTTTCTTCCATAATCTGTTGACAACCATTCTCCATTGTCAAAAGCCTGTCTATTCAAAATCATTCCTTGGACAAAAGATCTTCCAAATTGTTTTTTCAAGGAGAATGCTGTTTGGTTTTGCCCTAGTGCATTATCAGTACTCAGCGAATGGATATTCAAAAAACCCATCCTTAATTCTTCGTTTAAATTACCTGTTAATCGTGCACCATATAAAATAGGAACCGCTAGTCGATCAGCATCTAAGCCAATGGTCCGTGAAAAAAAAGGCCTTGCATTGCCTGAACCATAATCTGAAAATAGATCTGAATTTTCAAGAAAGAAAGTTCTTTTCTCCGGAAGAAAAATATTGAATCTTGTTAAGTTTGTCACCAATTCATCCACTTCAATTTGTGAAAAATCAGGATTGACTGTTAGGTCTAAATTTAGAGAAGAGCCAATGGCAACTTTTGCATCCATCCCAATATTAAAATCATAATGTGTATTTTTATTTATTTCCTTATTTACTCCGGAAGTCACGTAAGGAATTAAATTAAAATTTCCCGACTTTTTTGTTGGTGGTTTATCCCAGACTAAGGCTCCTGCGAAGGCGGGATTAGGTGGCCAAAAAGATTCTGGTACTGCCGTCCAATTATGAAACTCATTGCAGAATTGAACATTTCTCACAAAATTTAAACCCCATTCGCTAATTTCGGTATTGTAACGAAGAATTTTAAAAGGTATGGCAAATTCTGCTGACCAATAAGTGTCTTTTATTTGTGTTTCTACAAACCACTTATTACTCCAGTCGCTGTTAACATCAGAAGCTTGAGAATATAGTGCATCCCATTGCACTCCGACCGCAGAAGTACCAAATAAATTGGCATTGATCCGACTGTTAAATGGATCTAGGATGATTGCGATGCCGGTGTTATCCCAATACTCATCTCTTTTTAAAGATTGAATTATAACATCTTCTGTCTGATAACATTTTGCCGCAACGTATAGAAACTTGTCATCGTAAGTCAACATAACTTCTGTCCTGGGATCAGCTGCCTCAGCGAAGAATGGAAGTTTCTGCCAAAAGTCTGACCCTACTTCTGCGCTTTGCCAAACTGCTTCATCTAAATTACCATCTATTGTTATCTCTTCTGTAGTTTCGTTAATTGATAATCTAAAATTAGATTTAAAATTTACCACTTCATTTTGAGCGTAAACTAAATTGATGAAGAACAAGAAAAGTAAAGTTGTAAGATGCTTAAATTGCATTTATTTATATTTCAAAACGCGAAGCTAATCAATTACCGACAAATCTTAAATATTAAAAGAACTAGTGTCTTAAAGAACTTAAGATTTTATATTTTGTATTAATTTGAGAGCTGTCACCGTTCTACAGAAGGCTAAAATTATTGTTGGTTTACCACATTCAAAACGGCGCCGTATTTTTACGATCACAAATTTACAAACATTTAACTCTTATAGATCATCGCCATATGCGGTATCCCATCTTCATCATAATAATCACCAGTCGCATAAAATCCTAAGTCTGTATAAAACTTCTCTAAATAACACTGTGCAGATATCTTAATTTTTTCTTCTGGAAACAGTTTTTTACACCATTCAATTGAGAACTTCATCAATTCCTTTCCGGCTCCTTGTTTTCTTATGGACTGCGCGGTAACTACCCTACCGATGGAAACATAATCCTCATAAGAAACTCCTTTAGGAACCAACCTGGTATAGGCTACAATTTTTCCAATTTCGTTTTTACCAAAAAGATGATACGATTCATAATCTTTGCCATCAGCATCTAGGTAGGGGCAGTCTTGTTCTACAACAAAAACATCTTGACGGAGTGCCATGATCTCATAAAGTTGCTCCAAAGATAAATCAGGAAAAGGCAAACAGAAATAGTTTATAGCGATGGGTTCCTCATTCATAGTTGCTTATTTAAAATCCAATAGAAAATTCACATTAATGGCTCATCAAAATAAAGAAGCATCAAAGTCTACCCCTGATGCTTCTTAATATTTCTATATCAAGCCAATAGCTAAAAGCCTAAAGCCAACGCCCTAATTAAGCATGAGCTGTTTTTCCTTGCAAAGTCCCATGAGCTGCATCCAAAATAGATCTTACGGCATCCTTATCTGGACCTTGTGCATACACTCTCAAAACAGGCTCCGTACCAGAAGGTCTGATCATAACCCATTTATCATCGGCAAGCCAAAATTTAAATCCGTCGATGCTTTCAACTTTTTGAACGGTATAATCTCCGAAACTTGTGTACTTGTTTTCTTTACAGTTATTGATGATGCTATGCTTAAGTTCATCTGTAATGTGTAAGTCATCTCTATCAGAAGAGAATGAGCCAACCATGTCATAAACATCCTGAACCAATTGCTTGATTGATTTTCCGGTCTTAGCCATGAATTCCATAATGAGCAATCCATTCCAAATACCATCTCTCTCTGGGATGTGACCTTTAACTGCCAAACCTCCAGATTCTTCTCCTCCAACAACAACATCCTCCTTCGTCATGATCTCAGCAATATACTTGAAACCAATTTTTGTAACTTCTATATCCAAGCCAAACATCTTGGCCATTTTTTCCATTTTGTCCGTAACAGAAAAAGTGATGATCACCTTGCCTGTTTGATTTTTGTACTTATGCATATAAAGCAAAAGTAATAATAGGAGGTGATGAGAATCTACAAAGTTTCCATCTTCATCATACATTCCAATTCTATCGGCATCACCGTCATTGGCAAGACCTACTGTTATCGCCGGATCATTCTTGATCAATTCAGAAAGTTCTCCTAAGTTTCTATGAATAGGTTCTGGTGCCCTTCCTTTGAAAGAAGGATCATCATCACAATGAAGTAGAACCGCATTTGGTAAAAGCTTGCGAACAGCATTTTGCCCAGCACCATACATGGCATCATAAGCAATTTTAAAATCTGCATTATTTATTGCATCGAGATCAAAGTTTGCTTTGACATGTTCTAGATACATCTGCTCTAGATCGATATAATTTAACAACCCATCATCCAGCATGCTCTGCAAGGAAGGACAAGTTGTATTACAAACATCAGGAATCATGTTTTCAACTTCAGAAACTTCTTTTGGAATGGTAGGACCTCCATAAGAGGACTTCAATTTATAACCACTGTAAGATGGTGGGTTGTGAGAAGCGGTTATGACTATGCCAAGATCTGCATTGGTCTTGACAACACCAAGACTAACCATTGGTGTAGAAACAAAACCTTTTGCAAGGTGTACCTTTATACCATGAGCTCCAAAGACAGTTGCTACTTGTTCTGCAAACATTTGTCCTCCAAAACGACAATCGTGACCGATCACTACTTTAGAAAAGCCTTTCTCTTTCATCCATAAAGAAGTGCCTTCTGCAACTCTTTTTACATTATCAATCGTGTATTCTTTTGCGATTATGGCTCTCCAGCCATCCGTTCCAAATTTAATTTGTGTTACCATTCTGCTATTTTTGTATATGCCAAATATACGTATTAAGAAAGAATAGGTTTTTACAATTTCTTATTAATTTTATGGGAAATGGAAGATAGTTATAGACACAAAGGATTGAGAAATAAGCTAGTAGCAACCCTAAAAGCTAAAGGAATAGACAATTTGGAGGTTTTACAGGCCATTCAGGTCCTTCCAAGGCATTATTTCCTTGATAAAGCCTTTGAAGAGAAAGCCTATATTGACGAGGCTTTCCCCATTGGAAAGGACCAAACCATATCTCAGCCTTATACCGTTGCCTACCAAACCAGCCTATTAAACATCAAAAAACGAGAAAAAGTGATGGAGATCGGCACCGGTTCTGGCTATCAAGCTGCCATTTTAAGCATGCTAGGCGCAAGAGTTTACACCATCGAACGGCATGAATCGCTACACAAAAAGGCATCCCTCCTTCTCAAACAAATTGGATTAAGAGGCATACGAACTTATTTTAGAGACGGCATGAAAGGACTCGCCGAGTATGCTCCATTTGACAAGATCATCGTAACTGCTGGAATTGAGGAATTACCAGAAAATTTGCTTCAGCAATTAAAGGTTGGTGGTATCCTTGTTATACCTGTCGGCAGAAAGGTTTTACGTATGAAAAGAATCACTCACCTCTCTGAAGGCAAGTACAAGGAAGAAGTTTTTGATAAATTTAAGTTTGTCCCGTTCTTACCAGGAACTGTTAAATGAGGCTGTTGGCTGTAGGCTGTAGGCTATTTGCCTTTAGCCATTGCTGGTTCTAACACAATCTTTTCCTTTCAACAGATTTGTACCAAATATAATCTGTGTGTTTTTTTACTACAATAAAAAAGGCACGATAAATTTATTTGCTAGCTGAAGCCTTGGTGTAAGCTAGTGCCACTTCCCTATGCTCTATACAGTACAGTATATTTCTTTATATCAGGCCCTGACCTATAACGTCCTCCCATTGGCTGTTCTTTTTTTGACTTTGATGGATCTATTTCTTTTCAAGTCTACCATTAAGGCAGCGTAGGCTGATTCAGAATTGGTATAATATGTTTTACCTTCATAAGTGATTTCTCCTTTCTTGCGTTTCCATTCTTTTGCCAATAAGACGTATTTGTCACCGGCCTGTGAGCTTGGACCGAACATAAGATATCTTTTGTCATTACCATTTTCAAAGGATACAGCCATTCTATCGCTTTTTGGTGAGAAAACAAGTACGCCAGGAGTCCCGGATTCTATCACAATTTCCTCGACTTTTTTTCCGTCAACCATGGTTATTTTTCCGTCGCGAATTTTAGCATCTGAATTTGACATAGCTCTGTACAAAGTTATATCTTTAGAAAGGTAAAATTGAATTTGCTGCATGTCTTCAAACGTCCAATTATTTGTCTCTTGTAGATCCGAAGTAAAATGGGTAAGTTTTGGGCTACAGCCAAAAAGCATTGCCAATAATGGCGTCAGAATTAAAAATTTTATTCCTTTCATAATCAAATGATTTTTCAATTAATAAATACATTGTTATAACGACAATATATACGTTATCTGCCTTTTCTGCTAACTCTTTAATAGTATTTAACCGCTCTTAACTGATAATTAACGTCACAAAAGTTCAAATTCTGCAGAAAATCATTTCTTCATATTTCACACATTATAGTCATAACCTAATAATTAACTGATTATAAAATTTGGAAGGAATGAAAAGAATACAATTACAACGCGCAACCTTCCCCCGACTACTAGGACTGGGATTCTTATTTATGTTGCCATTTTTTGCTAGTGCTAGTGTACAATACGCTGCACCTTTATCTGTAGATTCAGAGGAGTTTCAGATAGGAAACTTTTTAGCATGGTCAACAGCAAGCGAGATGAACAGTAAAGCTTTTTATGTTGAGAAATCCTTAGATGGCATCAATTATGAAGACATTGCTGAAATCGAAGCTGCTGGAATTTCAACAAACGAAAAGAATTACAGATACATGGATATCCAGGTAACGGATATGGTGGTCTATTACAGACTTCGTCAAGCAGACAACGATGGAACTGAAAGCCAAACAGAGACAATTAAAGTAGTTAAGAAAATGGAGAACAAATTCAGCGTTGCTGATTTCAGCGACATTAATGTCGAAGAAATGTTTGAAGTTTCTATAAATGCTTATCAAGCTGGAGAAATAGAATACAGCTTAGTTTCATATAAAGGAGAGGTTGTTTTTGAAACCACAAAAATGGTAGATGAAGGAATCAATCTTTTTGAGATCAATTTAAAAGATGAGCCAGAAGGCAAATACTCTGTATCCTTTAAAATGGGAGAAGAGGTAGAAAAATTAAATATACTTCGAGCTGAGGACAAGTTCAACAAGAAACCAAATGTCGCTAGCAAGAAGGACACAAATGGAGGATAAAACTTCCGTACTTTGAAAACTATTAGGGCTGTCAGTTAATTCTGATGGCCCTTTTTATTTTATTCAATCCGAATTAGATTCAAACAAGAATACTAAATTAAAAAAGAGTAAAGGCAAAATTGCCTTTACTCTTTTTTAATGCGTTTCTAGTTCTATTTATTTTTTAGCTGACTAATGAAATAAACCTAGGCACTTTCCCTTATACTTTGTATCAATCGAAGTGCTTCAGAAACGTTGTTCTGAATTTGATCATACTTCCCAGAAGAAATAAGATCTTTAGATAACAGCTTGGATCCCATCCCTACACAGGTTACGCCAGCATCAAACCAACCCGATAGGTTTTCTTGTGTTGGAGCAACACCACCAGTTGGCATTACCTTGGTCCAAGGTTGAGGGGCTTTCACAGATTTCACCATTCCTGGTCCGTAGACACTTCCTGGAAATAACTTGACTATTTCACAACCTAGTTCTTCTGCTCTTCCTATTTCCGTTAAGGTACCGCAACCTGCTGACCAAAGGATCTTTCTTCTATTGCAAGCCAATGCGACATCTTCTTTTAAAGAAGCGGTAACAACAAAATCGGCACCGCATTGCATAAATATTGCAGCCGTAGCAGCATCCTGAACGGATCCTATCCCTAGCGCCATTCCCGGGAGGTTCTTGATCTTATATTTACTAAGTTCAGAAAATACTTCGTGAGCAAACAAACCACGATTTGTAAATTCCATCAAGCGGCCTCCACCATCATAGCAGGCCTTCAAAACCTTTTTACAAATATCTAAATCACTATTGAAAAACAAAGGCACGAGACCTTGGTCTTCCATCAGTTGAGCTACTTTTATTCTATCCATTGTAATTAAATTATCGAGACACTCTTCCAGAAGCATCTCCTGACATTAATTTTTCTACTTCGGGTACTGTTACAAGATTAGCATCTCCCTTTATAGTATGCTTTAGGCAAGAAGCCGCAACGGCAAAGTTCAAAGCCTTTTGATCATCCTGCTTATATTCTAATAAGCCATAGATCAATCCAGCCATAAAACTATCTCCACCACCTACTCTATCTACGATATCTGTTATTTGATATGTAGGAGATTGGAAAAGTGTTTTGCCATCCCATAGAACTCCAGCCCAACTGTTGTGAGAAGCTGAAATAGAACCTCTAAGTGTTGTTATCACTTTCTTAGCTCTCGGAAACATTTCCATCAATTGTTGAAGAACAGATAAGTAAGCTTCTCCATCAACAGAACCACCGTGGGTTACGTCAACACCTTTTGGATGAAGACCAAAATGTTTTTCAGCATCTTCTTCATTGCCCAAAATGACATCGCAGCCAGCTACTAATTCTGGCATGACTTGATCGGGTGTTTTTCCGTATTTCCAAAGTTTCTTTCGGTAATTCAAATCTGTAGAGACGGTGATCCCCATTTTATTAGCTGCCTGAATGGCTTCTAAGCAAGCATCCGCTGCTCCTTGAGAAAGTGCCGGAGTAATACCCGTCCAGTGAAACCAATCCGCACCTTTTAGTGCTTTCTCCCAATCGACCATCCCAGCCTTTATGGTTGCCATACCTGAATGCGCCCTATCATAAACCACTTTACTTCCACGACTGACAGCTCCGGTTTCTAGAAAATAAATCCCTAACCTTTCTCCTTCACGAAGAATAAATTGAGTATCTACTCCTCGCTTTCTAAGTTCCATAACTGCGCACTCTCCAATATCATTTTGCGGAATTCTAGAAACAAATTTTGCATCCATACCATAGTTTGCAAGAGATACAGCTACGTTACTTTCACCACCACCATAAACGACATCAAACGAATAAGTCTGGGAAAACCTCTTATAACCAGGAGGACTCAGCCTGAGCATTATCTCTCCAAAGGTGACTATCTTTTTCATTTGTTTTTAATTTTTCAGTTTAGATACCTAGTGCTTGACCACCACCTATTTGAATGGTTTCAGCAGTAATAAAAGCCGCTTCTTCACTTGCCAAAAATGCTACTACTGAAGCAACATCTTCTGGTTGGCCCAATCTACCTAGCATGATGTTATTTTTCCATGAAGCAAATACTTCAGGCTTCGTTGATTTGATCTGAATGTGAAAGTTAGTATCGATCGTACCAGGTGATACAGCATTAACTCTAATTCCATATTCAGCCAAGTCTTTTGCCAAGGCTCTTGTGATTGTATGTACGCCAGCTTTTGAAGTACCATACATTCCTGCACCAGGTCCTCCAGCATTCCAAGCTGCGTTTGAAGTAAAGTTTATTATGTTAGGATGAGACCCTTTCTTTAAGTACGGTATTGCAGCTCTTGACGCAAAGAAAACTGAATCTAAATTTAGAGCCATTACACCTCTGTAAAATTCTGTTGTCATCACTTCAAATCTAGATCTTCCACCTAGACCTCCAGCATTATTGATAAGAATATCGATCTTCCCATACTTCTCACCAATTGCTTTTACGTTTTCAGTAACTTTAGCTTCATCCGTTACATCAAAGCCGTAGTATTCTGCTGTAATGCCAAGATCTGTAAGTTCTTTTAATCTTGCAGCACCTGCTTCATCATCAAGACCATTGATCATTACAGTGCATCCTTTTTGTCCAAGATGTTTGGCAACTTCGAAGCCAATACCACCTGTTGATCCAGTCACTATTGCTACTTTTCCTTGTAAGTTCATTTTATGTGTTTTTTATTATTTTTCTAATTAATATAATGGTTTAACTTTTTCAACTCTTGGGATCAATACCCAAACCGCTATTAACGCAATTATAGTTAATGCTGCGCCTACCATAAATGCTGGTGTATAATTTTCTCCTTTTGTTAAGAAAGGTACAAATATAGTAAATCCAAAGACAGCTAATTTAGCTGCCATTCCTGACATTCCCGCCAATGTTCCAACCGTACTTTTATTAAATAAGTCACTTGGTAAAGTTTGTACATTTCCTATAGACGTTTGAAATCCAAATAATATGATGGCCATAATTATTACCGCTGCTGAAGGTGAATCCATAGTTATTCCAACCAATCCTAAAATGGAATTACAAACATTCGCGAAAGAAGCTGGATTTACCAATAAAAAAAACGAAGGTAACATGATCAAACAGCCAATTGTAATTACCCGCTTTCTTGTTTTATTGACATCCCAACCAGACTTAATTTTCCTTTGGGCCAAGAGGCCTCCATACCAAGCGCCAAGCATTGCACCTACATAAGGTACCCAACCATAAATACCAATTGTTTTAACATCCATTCCATATACACCATTCAAATAGATCGGAATCCAAACTACAAACAACCACCAAATTGGATCGATTGCTGCTGAAGCAATAATAACACCCCAACTTTGTTTATGCTTTAGCAACTCAGACGTAGTAGGATTATACTCATTCTCCTCTTCGCCTGCTAATGCTTGCTCATCATTTGTCACTTGTCCACTTAATATATATTCACGTTCTTCCTCTGAAAGATTTGGATGAAACTTTGGAGGGGCTTTAACTATTAGGAACCATGGAAGTAACCACAATAATCCAATCAGACCTACTACAATAAAGATCATCTGCCAACTAAAATAAACCGTCATAAAAGCAATCATGGGTATGGCAATAATTCCACCAATAGCAGCACCTGAATTGAATAATCCTTGTGCAAATGCTCTTTCATGTGTCGGAAACCACTCGGCATTAGCTTTGGCCGCTCCTGGCCAAGCTCCCGCTTCGGCAACACCTAGTATGGATCTGAAAATGGCAAAAGACCATGCACCACTTGCAAAAGCATGAAGTGCCGTTGCTATAGACCATACACCAATGGATAATGCAAAACCAAGTCTAGTACCTATCCAGTCAAATATTTTTCCAAAAAGTAATTGTCCACCTGCATAGAAAAAGATAAAACTTCCTGTTATCCACCCATAAATTTCCTTTCTCCCATCCCCACTCATATCTGGATACAAATCCATGGCAATGTCTGGCCATAAAACCCCTAGTGCCTGCCTATCTATATAGTTAATAACTGTGGCTAATGCAATTAGTCCAACAACCCACCAACGCAAGCCACCTACTTTCTTTTTTATTTCGGCCATGATTTTAAATCTAATTGTTCGTGACCTAAAAAGTCTTCTCTTGCTGGGCTAAATACATCGATAAGAATCCCAGGGCTTTTGCATACGCAACCATGAATCTCATGAGGCGGAATGTAATAAGAATCTCCTTCTCTTATTATTCTGATATCATCTCCGATAGTCATCTCAAATTCTCCACTGGCTACATAAGTAACTTGTGAGTGATAATGTTTGTGTAGCTGTCCAACAGCACCAGTTTCAAATTTTGCTTTGACGAGCATGATCTTGCCATCATATCCCATTATTTGTCTAGACAAACCTTCTGCAACTGGTTCCCAAGGTGTTTCTGTATCTATCCAATAAGCTTTAGTTGGTTCGAAGCTTTCATGTAAATTGCTCATACTATTTTTTTTCTTTTATTAAATGCGTTGCACCAGTCCAATCAAAAGCATTACCCTTTGATCGAACTTCATGCTTTTTACTTTTATTATTGTCATTAAGAGATAACATTACCACCCATTTATTTTTTCTTGTTTCAAAGGAAGCAATAATATAATTTTCATCTTCATAAATCTTAGTAACATTTTGTATAGAGCCGTATGGATCTATAGGAATTTCTGTTGTCCTATT